>Ga0210407_10000650_pt1 | contig 37477 bp, 29 predicted proteins | sample IncBWC27MmetaG_FD_150860 | JGI IMG/M metagenome (GOLD analysis project Ga0210407, IMG submission 150860) | Forest soil microbial communities from Barre Woods Harvard Forest LTER site, Petersham, Massachusetts, United States - Inc-BW-C-27-M | ecosystem: Environmental > Terrestrial > Soil >...
CCCACGTCCCTCACCGCCACTATTAAATGACGTTCCGACTAGTGACGACGTCTGGGTAGCCTTTAGCCAGCCCAAGATCCCCGGCTATGCGTGCCGCTTTGCGTGAGGGCTCCCTTGGAGCCTGGCAGCGACAGGGTCCGGTATGAAAGCCATAGCGTCTAGTATGCCGTCATTCATAATCGGCACCCGTTCCGGCGGTCAGGGGGCGGGTTTCGGTTCGTTTCCGGCGCCGAGGACCTTCTTCTGCGCGCGGCGAAGTGGCTGCCAGTCAGCTCTCTGCGGCGGGGTTGCTGGCCGGCTCATTTGCATGCTCCCACGGCTTCGGCGGCCGGTCTTGTGCCTTTTGGTGCCGGGGCCAACTCGCGCAGTAGGCTGGCAAGCTGGCGCAGCGGCGCCAGGCCCCAGTGAAAAAGAATGACCGCGCCCAGGTAAAGCGTGACAAACAGCGCCGAAATGATGACGGTTGCCTCCAGCGCGGCGCCCGTACTTGAATGGGTGCGCCAGAACGGAGTGCCTCCCATGATGGCGGCAGTTATCAGGCCCGCTGCGAGGGCTGCGGCAGCGTACCTCCAGATCGCGGACAGCAAGTCTGAGACGCCAAACCCAATAGGGCGGCCAGCATACCAGAAGCCGGGAATCAAGAGGGTCCAAAAGGAAATACTCCATGCGGCGGCAACTCCTTCAGGTCCCCACCGCAGCGCCAGCAGAAACAGGCTGGCGGTGGCTACTAGCTGGAACAAACTCCAGCGCATCCAGCGCCCCGGTTTCCCGATGGAAAGATGGACCCAGCCAACAGTGTGACAAAGAAGCATTACGCCAATTCCCGGTCCGAATAGCTCAAAGATTCTGCCGGCTTCCGACCACTTCGGTCCAAGCACCAGCCTCACCACGTCCGTGCCCACCAGGGTAAGATCGGCGCTCATTGCCATGCCCGCGAATGCAATCACTCCGAGCGAATTGGCGAGGTACCGCCGAAAGCGAATATGGTCCTGATTCAGCCGGCTTAACGCTGCCAATGCGACACTGTTAAGCGGCGCCGTGAGTTGGCTGGCCGAAAGTGCGAACAAGTCAAACGCCTTCTTGTAGAATCCAAGCGCCACCGCGTTGAATCGCCAGCCGACGAGCACATTGTCGACATTCAGCGTGGCGTAAGCGGCGCTGAACTGGCCATAAACCTTCGCCGCGAACCGGACCATCGCGCCTGTCCTGCCTGTCCGCCGCGGTAAGTCCGGAATCCATCGGCATAGCCACCAGGAGCCAATAGTCAGGCTAAGCTGCTGTGCAACAATTCCTGCCACCAGCGCCCAGTATCCCCAGCCGCGCAGGGCCGTCAGGATCGCGACAACGGTGTTTACCACACGGGCTCCAACGTCGTTTGCCGAAACCGCAGCGAATCGCATAGCGCGCCTTAGCAGCGCCAGGTGTATGACGGATGCTGCAGCTATGAAGATTGTCGGCGAAAGACCGACGGCGACGTTAGCTACAAGCGGATTTCGGTAAAGGTGCGTCAGCAGCGAGCCCGACGCAGCAAACGAGATTGCAAGCACCAGCCCGGTACCTAAGTTGAGCCAAAACAGGTTGCTGGCTGTGTAATGGTCTATCTGCTCGCACTGGATGATCGCCTCAGTAAATCCGTTGAGGCCAACGCTCAGCAGGAGGAGGCTGAACGTGGTCACCATGGTGACGACGCCGAAGTCGGAGGGCGTCAACAACCGCGCCAGGATGACTGTGCTGATCACCTGGGCCCCGAGCCCCAGCGCCGAAGCGGACACTGTCGCGGCAGCACCGCGAACGGCGAGGCGGCGCAATTCGTTACCTTCAGCTACAGGGTGGAAAGCACCACTGTCGTCAAATGGGATCATTTCCTCCCCTGGCTGGTATGTTCGGGTATGCCCTCTACGAAACCAGGACGGGCTGGCGCGTACCCGGTTGCGATCAAATAATCGCGCCATCGAGGAACCAAGTGCAACGGATAGCCAAGCACTGCAAGCGGCCGGTGGAGCGGATTTGTGGGCATATGGTGAAACTGACAGTGCTCGACCCGGTATTGCGTGAATCCAGCTTTTTTGAACTGCCAATCTAGGTGATCGCGACTGTACTCAAGCACGTGACCCAGAGCGATATCTTCGTCTGGGTATTGAAAATTGTCGAATATCGTGCGTCCGAGCGCCATATAAACGACATTCCGAAGGCGGTAGAGATTTGGCGTCGTGCAAATGAGGACGCCCCCGGGCCGAAGTATCTTGGCGAGGCGTTGCAGTACGAGGTAGCCTGGTATCGGCAAGTGCTCGATGACCTCGGAAAAAAAGATGAAGTCAAACTCGGCAGTGAAAGGCGGCTCGGCCTTACATAGGTTCCACTCAATCGTTTCAACGCCGTGCTTCTCCAAGTACCCGAAGTGCGGGCCCGGAAGGTCAACCACAACGCTGTGGTCGTTCCAAAGCTTCGCGGCCATGAGTGCCAACGATCCTCCTCCGATATCTAAAACGTTAACCGGAAGAGACGGCGCCAACGCTGCAAACCGCCTGATACATTCCTTGTAACGCGAGCGGTAGCGCGCATAGTAGTCTCGTCCACCGGCATTGAATTCTTCGTGACAGACGAAGCGTTCATACACACCATCGAAATCACGAGCTGTCCATGTTCGTGCCATCAGATAATCCTCCCGCCTTGTAATCTTGGTGTATGCATGCGCGGGCCAAACTCCGCTTGCGCTAGCCTTTACAGAATCAACTCGTCGGTTCCAGATGCAGTAGCTTAGGCGGCACGAGGCTTGGCTTCGGACCTCGTTGGGCAACCCAATTGAGGACCTTGGTCGTAGCCTGTGCCTTTGCATCCCAAGTTAGCCGTTCTCGAGCATAGGACATGCCTTGCTGTCGTAGGCGATTAAGAAGCTCACGATTGCCAGCCAGATCGGTCAGAATCTTTTCTATCTGTGACACGATTTCGCTCTCATTGGAAAGGGGCACCTTGTACCCCACGTTGGGATGAACGATGTCTCCAGGCCCGCCGAAGTCCACGACCACGGGGACGGCGCCGGTCGCGAGAGCCTCGAAGACTACGCCAGCCCCGTTGTCGCGAAGGGTTGGAAACAAGAACACATCCGCCGATCGCATGCGGCTGAGGACCTCCGCATGGCTGATCCAACCACAGAACGAGACAGCCTTATCGATCCCAAGGGCTCTCGCAAGCTGCTCAAGGCGACTTCGCTCTGGACCATCGCCGACCACGGTGAAGTGCCCTAGATCGCTTTGCAAAAGGAGCGCTGCTGCCCGTAAAGCAAGATCACAAGCCTTCCGCGGAACCAAGCCGCCGACGAAAATCAGTTCTAGTTTGGCGCCGGGCTTCGAACTGCGCGAGTCGCCGAAACACAGGGAGGGACTGATTCCGGGCTCCGGGACAAAAAACAGTTTGTCGGAATACCCGGCAAATTCGGAATACGTTTGGGACGAAGCGGCTATGATCGCTGAGGCATGCCGGTAGGTAGACTTGGCAAAAGGCAGAAACCGGTACAGATTCCTCAAGCCAGATATCCATTCCTTTTGGTGCTCAAGTTGGGTGAAACCTGGAGGCCACGGCAATCCGCCATTGAGTGGCCCAATGACGAAGGGTATAGGCCCGTTGCGAAGAAAGAAGGCGAATGGGCTTGGCATACTTGGTGTCATGGGCACTAGGCGCAGAGCGACATCGAACTCACCCGCAAAGATGCGGCGCCGCAACTGTCGCCATGCTTGCCATTCGAAGGCAACAGAAAAGGGATATCGGAATGCGGTCACCGCCTGACTGTCGTAGTTGGACTTGAAGATTCTGCGGAAACACCAGGCGAAGATGCGGTCGAGCCGTGGCGTCCGGACAACCTCGATGGCCCGAAAGGGCGCCTTTGCACGGCGCAGAGAATCCTCTACGGACTCTCGAGCGACTAAAGTCACATCATGAAGTTCGGCGAGCGCCGCCGCATGAGAATAGGTGACAAAAGGAATGCTGACTTGGTCGGGATTACAGTCTGGCCCTAACAGCAAAATTCGGAGACGACTCATGTGTTTTCCTTGTTATTTTAGCTGTTTTCTAATCGCTCCAGGCAGAGAACGCAACGGAGCCGATTTCAGAATCTATTACGCTTGCTTAGCGGGTGGCTAGCTTGGCTTCTTGTTTCGCATACGCCCGCTCCTTGTCCGTCAGAATGACGTTGGCGTAAACCGGTACGGGCTGGCTGCCTCTGAAAAGCACAGGTTGTGAGCCCGCGATAATAACAAAGAGCAGGAAGAACCAAGCAACGTTCATCGATCGGAACGCAGCCTCGGTAAAAGAGTAGAAGAGCGCACAAAGAAAAAATCCAAGAAAAAACGAGCCGGTTTCACGGCTTCGGTGAATGCCGGAAATGATCCTCTTATACCCAGTCACCAACAAAAGAGCAATGAAGCAAATCCCTATCCATCCAAGATTCAAATAGACCTCAAGGTAGCCGTTGTGTGCTTCGTTTATAGGAAGATTTATTAAAGCAGCGTGTATTTTCTCCAGCCGCGGCCCCAGCCAAAAGCTCTCGAAGCCCGTTCCAATCCACGGGTTTGTATGCAGACCCAAAACCAAACCCCAGATCTCCGTCCGTCCGGTGAGCGTTGGATCCTTTCCCAACGCTTGGACCATGCCGCCTCCTGGATTGAAAAAGAGGGCAGTTACGGCCATGCCGAGTACAGCGATGACAGACCAGTGCACAACAGCGAGTTTCCGCGAGGGGCGGCTTGCTAACCACATAACGCTGCCGGCCGAGATGAGCCCTGTTATGGACGTCGTCGAGTTGCATTGGCTGAGAAGCCAAATAACCATCCCAATGATTGTTCCGTTGGCGACGAGCCGGCGGCGCCGGTTGGGATCCTCTCGATCGCGGTAAATGGACACAATCATCCACAGAAAAAACACGCCATACATCATACAGACCACGCCGAGTGTGTTCTTCTGCATAGTTATACCGACAGGTTCGAGGGTCCAGCTATTTGTTAACACCCGTCCGATCTGGGGATAGTATTTAATGAATAGAATCGATAACGGAAAAAGAAGGAAACCCAGTCGCGGGATGAGACGTTTCAGGGCGGCCAACGGGTCCAATTCGGTCAGAACGATGAGGACCATTCCCAGGTCGCCGATTGCTTTGGTAAATCGCTTGAAGGCAACGAAAGGAAAATCCGACCAGACAATGCTGACCGCACAAAACCCAAAAAACAGCAAGACCAGGACATTCTTTTGCAGGATTGGTCCAACCCTGTCTTTCCTTGCGGCGAGCACCGCAAGAGCTGCGAACAACAGAAGCATAAATACATTCCGATCAAGAGGACTTCCTTCTATGTAGGCTTCCGTTGCATTGAGTCCGCCGAAGTCGGGCGCCACTCCAAACCAAAAAGAAACTGGACGCGAACTGATCAGGAACAGCCAGATGGCCGGAATCCAAAGAGCCTTGGACATCCGAGAGTCCTTGTACCGGTCGAGGTAGAAGAGACCCAGAATGCCGATCGCGAAGATGATAGAGGCAATAGTTGGAGGCATTCAGTAAATTCCGACGGTCATCTGGAGTCGAGAAAAACGCGGTGCAAGAGTTCCAGCGTCAGCAGCTTGTGGATCTCCGTGGTGTAGTTGCGATCGCCCTTGAGATGGCCGCGCACAATAGCTTCCACCCCGGTCCGTTCGAGGTACGGCCGGGAGAGTGTCCGCGAATCGAGCAACATTTCTCGAACGTAGTTGGATAGCGCAGTCTGGTACCACACCCGGTAATGGTAAAACTTGTGTCTACCCAGGAATAGACGTTCGAGGTGTAATGGCGAGAGCACATGGTCGATGCGCGCCAGCCATTGGGGCATTCCATAATCATAGGCATATTCCGCCTTGAATGTGAATTCAAGCCTGGCGCGGGCCAGGGCCGAGCCGCCATTCAGACCTCGATCTGTCCGGATTCCCTTGAGGGCCGCGTCTCCTTCGGCGATCAGTCGCATGCAGTCCGTATTGTCGGCAAACAGATCGCTGCTTACAATCGCCGAATCAGGGGCGCGGAATGCAGTCTGGACGAGATCGTTATCGATGAATGGGGACCGCATCGACAGTTGTGTCTCTTCTAAGGAGAGGATCCCGTAGTGGTGCCATGGAAGTTGGCGGAAGGCTATAAAAGAAACGGCGTGTCCCTGACGTAAATCCTTATAATTTTCTTTTGCAGCTCGAATTAGGGAGAGGGCCTCCTGGGTGAAAAGGCCGTGAGCAGGCTCACTAGGCTTGAAAGCTACCAACCTTCGCAGTACTTCGCTGCCATAATTTCCCGTAACCCTGATTGGAGCGATGCTCTTTGCCCGTTCGTTTACATATAGATCGGCCGTGCGGTTAACGCTCGCACATCCGTCAGTAAGATAGACGGTTCGTTCCGCATAGCTCGGAAAGCTGGAAAGAAAATCGTTTCCGACTTCAATCACTTCGTGAGGTTGCCTACAAGCCTTCGCCACCCGACGTGCCAGGATCACATCCTCACAGTCCCGGTACATTCCGCCAAAGGAGTAGCAAGGGAGGGTTCCCGGAGAAGCCTTCCACCAAGCCATGATCATTCGGGTGTCGAGTCCCCCCGTAAGCGATACTCCAACTTTTCCCGGGCCCCGAAAGTATCGAGAAAGGTTGTGCGTGAAAACCTCTTTCAGTGCTTGGTAGTAGCTTTCAGGATCCAACGGAGATTGATTCTCCCATTCGGCTGGATTGAAATACGATCCTTTGCTTTCGAGGGAGCCATTCCGAAATATCCAAGCAGATGCTGGCGGCAACAAGTGAATATTCTTAAATAGTGACCGATTCTCCAGTACACAGCCACAGCTGATAAATTCGCCCAGGCCTTGCGAGTCCGCAACACGTAGTTCGGGACGGACTTTTAATATCGCTTTTGCTTCTGCGGCGAAGTAAAAAGCCTCGTTCCCTTCGTGGTAGTAAATTCGATGCAAGCCGTAGCGGTCGTTAAATAGCGTCGCTGTCGCTCGCTTTTTATCTGTCAGGAACCCTTGGAACCTTCCGTTAAGGCAGGCCAGCCAATTGGGATCTTCCTCATACTGGTGCACAATATAGGAAGGTCCTACAACGTCGAAAATGTGCCCACGTTCCTTAAGCCGCTGAGTCGACCCTGACTCAGGAAAATCTTCACCAGAAAACAGCAGGCCCAGTTCCTTCGTCTCGTTGTAGATTGGCTTTCCATTTGAAAAAGAATCCTTGCGCGCGACACAGCCGACATAAACGCCCGAATCCTCATCTATCCAAGTAGCGCTCTCATAAGTGCACCCATGACAAAGAGCCGCGACCATTTGCAACAGCAGTGGTTCTGCTCTCTCACGCGGCAACTTTGTGATTAGCCCAACGATTCCAGGCATCAACTTCTCCTAGGACGCTTCTGCTGCAGAATTCAATTTATGTTTGTACCATTCATTCCGGAGGCCTCGAAGTTTGACGGCAAGGGGGCCCGGAAGACGATCCAGAAACTTCTTGTGCAAGCCCAGTCGCAGGGCCATATGGCCGAAAGAGCTCAGAGGTACAAAGTAGCGAGGAACATTGACCCGTTCAAAACCATTGCGCTCTTTAAAATCACTGAGGCTGTCTCGTTCTCTTTTCCCGTAGGCAAAGTTCGAGTAGACCAGGTAAGGAATCTTCCGATCAGAGCACGATCGTACGGCATGGCTGATCAACGCGTTTGACGGAGCTAGGTCTCTCTGGGAGATGAGCGAGACAATATTCAGCAGACCAGCTTGCGTACGCGTCTGCTCCACTAAGAGTTTGACAAACCCAATCAATTCGTTTCCGAGAAAAGCCCCGATGAATATACTGCTCTCGAGGTAGGTCGCTTCCTCTTGATAAACCGTCTCGAAATTCTTTCCGTAATGAGGGAATCTTCTGCCCTGTCGGATGGGGCACTCGTTATAAATCTTCCAAATTCCACGGGCCAATTCATCAGTGAAAGGTACCTCGCGAAGGGTTACGCCCTTCTTCGTTGCTTGTTTAGCTTTGTTTCGAGCCTTAAAGCCAATCCTCTCGGTCCACCACTGTTCAAAGGTGGATATCGGTAGTACAGCCAGGTTATCCATTTCCATCGGAAAAGAATACTTTGGGGCAGCCTCAGGCAACCGCTGCATAAAGGTGAAAATATCGACGCGAGAATTGATTTTTCTCAGGCCGTCTATTACTGGTTCTGGCTCCTCCAAAAACAAGAATTTTTCTGCGTCTAACTGGGCGATGCGCAGGAATTTCCCCTGGACTCTGATATTCGTGTCGCAAATCTTAATTAAGTTCAATTTTCACCTCTACCACAGCGCCAGCAATGACGAAATTGTTCCGTTATTTGCACTTTCGAGTTCAGATTTTTTCTCACCTGCAGTTGGAATGTTGCGGAGATGTTACCGGCCGCGACCAGCTAGTCGACCGCTGCCTTGACCAACGACGACCTCTCGCCCGGGGGGCACACAGAGAACTCAAGTCTATGTTATTACTTATATATCGTCCGATAATTAGGATATAATTTACCTTCTGAATGTTGATGATCAATCTGCAAGAAGATGTCATCCATGATCTTCGCCGTGAGAAGAATCTCCCTGTAAGGGATAGGCGGAGGTGTATCTTCAACGATGGAATGGTAAAAAGATTCGATCAAGAACTTCATCCCCGACTTCATATGGAAATCCCGAGCCAAAAAGGACTTCAAATTTGAATTCAAATTGCTAATGTACTGTTTTGCATAGATGACCGGGGGAAGGAATTTCTCTGCGTAGCTGGCGAACCTAGTCCCACGTAGCTTGATCAGCGTCTCTTGATCGTGATCGAGCACGAGCCCATTCTTGGGTCCGTAGACGCAGAATTGGTGAAGCGAAGGACGCATCTGTGTAGAAAACGTAAAATACGCGGACGTGCGGTCTTCCTCCGATAGAATCACTCTCAATTCATCGATAATCTCATTTTCCCCCATGCTGCGAAGCGCGGGACTGATGAATCCGTGCGCAATCACCCTCGGCGAATCAGTGGTGAGAAACTCAGCGATTCTGGCAATCCCATGGCTTATGATGTTATGTAGGAGTTTGCCCGGAAGTTGCCGTACCCAGTGCTTCTTGTCGCCGAGAAGGGCTCCTGAGTAACCAGAACTCCCTAATTCGTAGCAATAGTAGCTCTCCATGTGTACGGGAACGCCACCAAGAAATCCGCTCTGGACGAGCTCTCGCATGCGTCGCGCTACATGCGTAAATTGGTCGTCGTGTCCTGCAGTGATTTTGAGATTTCTCTCCTCAGCAATCCTGATCAATTTTCGTGCATCGTCATAATAGAGAGAAAAGGGTTTTTCTACGTAGACATGGCAATCATGTTCTAGACAAGCTTTGGCAAGGTCAAAATGGCTTTGCGGTGGCGTCGTGATATGGACAACATCAGGTTGCACTTCCTCCAAGAGCCTTGTGAAGTCACGAAAGTGTTGCTTGACAGGGAATCTTTGCGAAAACTGATGCGCCATCAACGGCTCACGGTCACAGACCCCGACGATTTCGCATCCCTTAATTCGCTGAATCTGTGATGCGTGTGAGTCGGCGATTTTGCCACATCCGACGATGGCAACCTTAAGCACTTTGGTCCTTGGCGCGGCAGGCCTCAAAGTATCTTTTTAGGCCTTCTGTTGTCGGCACCTTTTGGACCCAACCGACCCTTGCTCTTAGCTTCTCGTTGTTATAGCTGGTTTTCTTCCAAAGCGAATGCCATCTACTGCGATTGAAGCTATTGGGAAGCTGTCCCTCTGACCACTGGCAGTACTTTTCCCAGAGATAGCAGAGACCGTAACTCACAGAATGGGGCACGTAAAGGGAACGGAAGCGCCGTACGCGCCGCTTGTATAAACGCAAGAATCGACGGCTTGTGGGCAAGTCATCGTCCACGATATTGAATACTTCTCCATCAATCCCGCTTTTCAGGCCTGTCAAGGCGATCGCATCCACGCAATTGTCGACGTAAGTAAACGGAATGAGATTGGAACCACCGAGGTGCAAAAAGAGGCCGAAACTGCCAATTCCAACGCGTCCTGTAATGGCCAAGTTGCCTGGACCATAGACAACTCCGGGCCTGACGGTGACGTACGGTATTCCAAACCTCTTGCCATAGTCGATCAGGATCTTCTCCTGATTTACCTTGGCGAAACAATAAGCATCCCCCCGCAGCTCGGGATGTGCCTCCACGGGGCAAGCTTCATCCAGCAGACTCCCCTGTTCCTTCCCAGTATTCGTATAGACCGCAAAGGAGCTTACGTTGACAAAGCGCTTTAGGCATTTGTGTTGTAGGCACGCCTCAATCAAATTCCGTGTGGTAACAACCGAATTCATGAATGCGTCGGGGTATGACTTTTCGCCTCGACCCGCAGCGAGATGATATATGAGACTGACATCTCTCGTTGCGGCTAGGCAATCGTCGGGGGACAGGAGATTCCCTCTCATTAATTGAATTTGCACCCCATCTCGCTGCAGATTCGTGAGTACCGCGAACTTACCTTCGTAACCGGACGGCCTGGTAAAGCACCGCAAATTGCGGAATCCTCGCGCGGCCAAGTTCTCTACCAACTTCGAACCCATGAAACCGGTCGCGCCGGTCACGAGAACAAGTTCGTCCGGATCGATGATTGGCCTGTCGTGCAGTGTCCGGTCCATTCGAAACAATTACTCCGTAACGTAGGAATCCTTGATGGGGTTGATGCCTACGAGCGCCAGTAGCTTTCCCAAATGATCAAAAAGCTTTACTAAGTAAGTTATGAATCTGTCTTGTCCGAGAATCAGCATTAACGGCAAAGCTAAAATATAAACAGGCACCGCGACGATCGATTTGGTCACGTCTAACACCTTTGAATTTGGTTGGGCCAAGGAGTTTGTTCCGCGTAGCAGCGCTCTTTTCAACAAGAATTTGCGGTTCCAGCGGATCGGCGGCACAACCTCGTAGGCAACAGCCTCGTTGCACCAAACGAATACATGGCCTCGTTCAATCATGCGGGTGAAAAAATCCTGATCTTCTCCGGTGCGAAATTCCGGTCGAAACCACTGCTCGGTTGCTCTAAAGATTTCTCTTTTTAGAACCACGTTGCCCGTTCGCCCTTTACGACCATCAATGACCAGTCCTGTGGGGTAACTTGGCCTATCGTAGAGGCCAGACTTGATAATCCACTCTGGGGCCTCAGGGTCAAAAAAGGGTTTCACGGGTCCCAGCGCTCCGTCTGCCCCGTATTCGTGGCAGGCTTTGAAGAGAGTCTGTAACCAGCAAGGAGTGGGAAACTCGTCATCGTCAATGAAAGCGACGAAATCTCCGACGCAATTACCGATGGCCTTATTTCGCGCGAGAGCGATGTTTTGTTGCGGTTCTACGCAGTAAGTAATAAGAATAGAGGATGTACCAGCAAATTCCGTCACCAGTGCTTTTGCAGATTCTAGGCAATCATTGTCAGCAACAACGATCGAGAAGCTAAACAAACCTCCCGTGTCTTGCTCGCTTAGTTTCTCCAAGAGTGGTTTCAGGAACTGAGGCCGCTTGTAGGTACAGATGCATACGCTGATGTGCTGAGTTCCCGCCAGCAATGAAATTGCATGCTCAGAAGATGCGACTCGAATGTCATCCCCCACAGGAGACCCCCAAGCTTTTAGATGTATCGACTGTGGTACCCATCCTACAATTCTCTTCAATCTCTGAATCTTACTTTTTTGCACGCGGCAACTGGTCAAAGTGCAGGAAATCGCTCAGCTATTCTCAGATTTCCTATCCGCCGCAGAATCTCCTCACCCATGAGAAACTCGTATTCCTTGGGGTCAACGGGATGCGTTTCGACTTCAACATAGAATCGGCTCGCCAACGCAAAGATTTCCTCGACTCGGCCCGGTGCATTTGTCGGTGCAAGCGAATAAAAGAAATCGGTCAATTTGTGGCGTTTTACAAGAATACGATCGATGATTTGGCGATAGCAGCGGTTTCCAAAACTCTTCTCTCCAGGCTGAAAGGAAAAATTTCGTCGCGCAATCGTTCCCGACGGCAAAAGGCCACCTAGAACCACGTTGGCACAAAGATGCATGTGGTGGTGACCATCCACACGCCTGGTAGCCGTGCCGTAGATACGCTGATACTCCTTTAGTTGGCTTGCCACAACGTATTCGAATGAGCGCACCAGGCCGGGATGATAGACAACCTGGGCGAGGCGGCTTCGTCGCAAATACCTCATGATCCTTTGATGATGCTCACCTAGGCGCTCAGGAATGTTGCTTGCCGAAAAAGGTGTTGTCAGATTCAGATGCAGGCCAGTATCGATATCGTGCTCCCTGGCGATACACGCGGCGCGCTCTGAATCCTCCATGTACACCATCGCACTTACCGACGATACAGTTCCCACCAGCTTGCAATCGCAGATCCGGTCCGTGTTCTCCTTGTCCCGGCCCCAATCATCAGCGTTGATGATCAGAGCACCGCTGCGCGCAGTTGGGACCAGAAGCTTCGAATCAATCGTTGATCGCACCACTTTACCGGGAACGTTCATCTTAGAAAAGATCGTATTACTGATAACTAAGACCTGCACAATAAAGGCTCTAGCGCCTAGGAGCCGAACGTTTGCGGACAACAAACCTCTTGAGGCGCTCCATCTGCTCTTGTCTGCTGAACTCCACGAGTTCTTTGGATACTGGCCGATCCGCACCGCGTACTGATGACCAGACATATCCGGAAGCCAGCGCCAGGCCGCCGATGGCGAATGGCGGTTGGCTCATTTGATAAAGCGTGCGACAAACTTCCCACAAAGGATGGTTTCCGAAATTGTAATCCTTCACGCCGATCTTAAATCGGGCGGCCAACACTCCGCGCTCGGCCGTCCCCATTTCCCGATGGTGTAAGCTTACTTTGTCTGTGAACGTTCGGGTCTTCCAGCCCTTCATCCGCGCAGTCAGGACAGCAATGTAATCGATGCCGCCGCCGTTCACCGGTACATAGCCGCCAATCGCCTCAAAGCATTCACGCCGAAACACCTGGCAAGCGCCAGAGACATGCTCAATATTGACGAAACGATAGTCGTATGCCGGATTGGTAGATTCCTTGAACGGTGTTCCTACCAGCCCCAGCGCCGGATTCTCCGCTAGTTTTTGTAGCAAGAATTCAAAATAATCATTCTCAAACGAAATATCAGCATCCAGGCTCACGATTGCCTGGTATCTCAGATCCCGAACGCGATCGTAGCCGGCGTTGAAGGCCTGCACTTTTCCCGCAAAACTCCTCTCGCGACGTTCGGGCATTCGCACCAGTTCGATCCAGGGATTCTCGGCTGTGTAATTCTGGATAATTTCATCCGTGCCGTCCGTGGATCCATCGCTGACGACGACCCAGCGCATTGGCCGCACCGTCTGCGCAACTACGGACTGAATGGCCAGCTCGATGAACTTAGCCTCATTGCGCGCTGGCGTGATCAACACGTATTGTGGTAATCCGTTCATATGCGGACGCAAATCAAAGCAGCTCGGTGAAACCTTCGTTTCCCGCGAACAAATTCGTCTCCTCGTTATCCCAGCGGGTGCCACTAGATCGTAGAACTCGGCTGTTTTCCGGTGGCCTGCATCATCGTGACATTGTGGTTCACGAGCTTGTGGCACCACTGCAGAATGTGCATCCAGTCGTAACCGCCGATCAGTTTGGCTTTTAGCATCTCTGGCGTATCCCACGAATTAATCGGCAGACGGGGCAGGAAAAACGAATTATTCTTCCTATGGGCACGGCCGATTATGTTGGAAACTCCATTCTTGAAGCCCTGATTCTCCAGCGTGTCTCCGATGTATCTGGCAAAATCCCGGTCTTCCTCCGGAAAAGGGAAAGGGTAAGAGAACGATTCCACCGCAGCGCCAAGCTCCTGTTCGATGATTTCCTTCGAGAATCCAAGTTCATAATCGATCTGCTCCGGTTCCATGGAACGCAGATCTGGATGCGTCACGGTACGCGAACCAAATTGAATCCCTTCGGCATGCAGCTCTCGAACATCCCCCCACGTCAAGTAATCCACGCCTTCATTTCGCATCGGGCTTTTCCGAATCCTGTCCGTCACCAAAAACACAGTCGCCGTGAACCCGCACTGCTTCATTACCGCGAACCCTTCCGTTAAAAAGTCCCGATACCCGTCATCGAACGTAATCACCACGCGCTTTGACATGTCTTGCCCTAAGGTAAGTCCGCTGAGCATGTCCGAGAGTTGAATCGCATGGTATCCCTGGTTCTTAAGCCATCTCATCTGTTTGGAAAACACCTCTGGAGTGGTGTTGATCTGGTAGTACGAATGTGACTGTCCGAACAGATTGCTCGAAATACTATGATACGAGAGTATTGGCACACACTCGCCTGGGGTGCGTCCCATTAAGCGCACAAGAGGCGCGTACATGTATAACGTAATGAATCGGTCTAATCGGGGCATTGTCACGGATAGCATGGAGACACGTGCACCGCGCTGGCTAACGGGAAGGGGTTGATCAGACTAGTGAACGGAAGATACGCGACTGCAAGCGAATTCCTTCACTCTCTTCGCTACTTCGTCGATTTGCTCATTCGTCATCTGAGGGAACATCGGCAGCGACACTATCTCCGCCGCAATGCGCTCCGTGACTGGGAAATCGCCCTTTTTGTAGTTCAGGTTGTGGTAGGTTTTCTGGAGATGAAGCGGAATCGGATAGTGAATGCCGGTGGCGATGCCCGCCTCCGCCAGCGCCGCTTGAAATGCTTCCCGTTCCTGCACGCGCACGACATAGAGGTGATAGACGCCCTTCGTCCAGGATGCTTCAACCGGAATGACAATCGAGTCCTGCGCTTCCGCTAGCAATTCATGGTAGCGATGTGCGTGGGCACGTCGCGATTCGTTCCATTTCGCCAGATGCCGCAGTTTTACGGAGAGCCAACCGGCCTGAATCGAATCCAACCGGCCGTTGTAGCCCTCGATATCGTGGTAATACTTTTTCGCCTGGCCGTGATCGCGAATCATTTTCATGCGCGCGGCCATGGCTTCATCGTTTGTGGCGATGGCGCCGGCTTCGCCGCAAGCGCCGAGATTCTTGCCGGGATAAAAGCTGAACGCCGCGGCTTTGCCCATGGAGCCCGCGCGCTTCCATGCATTGTCTTTCCTCGAAAAGTATTCCGCACCATGTGCCTGGCAGGCGTCCTCGATTACAAACAGATTGTACTTTGCAGCCAGTTCGAGAATGGGATCCATGTCCGCAGTCTGGCCGTACAAATGCACTGGCACAATCCCGGCGACGCGCCGATTCGAACTCCGCTCAATTAACGCTCCGCGTTTGCTGTCCCACTCGCACTGCGTCTCCAGATATTCACGCAATTTCGCCGGGTCCATCGTGTAGGTCTGCTCATCAATATCCACGAAAGCGATTTGCGCGCCAGCCTGCGAAATGGCTTCCGTCGTGGCGATAAACGTGTGGGGTACCGTTACGATAATTTCTCCCGGTTTTACGCCCGCCGCCATAAAAGCAAAGCGTAATGCGTCGGTGCCGCTATTCACGCCAACACAATACTTCGTTCCGCAGAATGCAGCGAACTCTTTCTCAAATTCATCCACCATGGGACCGCCGATAAATCCTGCAGTGCTGAACGCCTTCTTGACCACCGTAAGTAGCTCGGCTTCGAGCTCTTGATGAGGAGTGACCAGATCGAGAAACGGAATTTTAGTCGTATCGGACATGTCTACTTTTTCTCCTGGTTCACAAACCTCAAAAATTTTGCGGGATTTCCGGCAACAATCGCATTCGGCGGCACATCTTTGGTCACCAGACTCCCGGCTCCCACAATCGCGTTCTCGCCTATCGTCACGTTGCAGAGGATGGTCGATCCGGAACCAATTGACGCACCTTTACAGATCCTGGTTTTCTCGACTTTCCAATCTGCTTCGGTCTGGAGTCCGCCATGGGGAACGGTCGCCCGGGGATAGACATCGTTGATGAACGTTACGCTGTGCCCGATGAATACGTTATCTTCAATGTCCACGCCTTCACAGATGAAGGTGTGGCTAGAGATTTTGCAGCGACGGCCAATGCTCGCATTTTTTTGAATCTCGACGAACGCGCCAACTTTCGTTTCGTCTCCGATTTCGCAGCCGTACAGGTTTATGAACTTTGACAACTTCACGTCCTTCCCCAGCTTAACGCTGGGTGCGACGCACGCGAACTCGCTCATAGGGGCACCGCCTCACCCCGGTTGCGCACGGATTTATCGGCTGCTTCCAGAATGCGGACGACACGCAATCCAGCAACGCCGTCATTGAATGGTGTTTTGTTTTCATCCACGCACTGGAGAAAGTAAGCTGTCTCTGCGCGAAGGGCCTCAACGGGTTCTACTTGCGGCGACCACATGTCACCCGAGCGGTAGCTGACAAGTAGCCGATGCAGGTTGCTCGGGTTCGTGGACATGCTTACGCCTTTGTCGTACACCTTTATCTTTTCGTCGGCCTCCAGATCATTCCAGACCAGCATCTTTTTTTCTCCGCCCAGTAACGTCGTCCGTACTTTTACGGGAGACAGCCAGTTGACGTTGACGTGCGCGATGATGTGCTTAGGGAAATAGACGGTAATGAAGGCCACATCTTCGACGCCGTTCAAATGCCGTTCGCCTGTGGCGACGACGGCTTCAGGCTTTGCCTGAATAACATGGTCCATGATGGAAAGATCGTGGGGAGCAAGGTCCCAGATTACGTTTACGTCGTGCTGAAAAAGCCCCAGATTGACGCGTAGGGAATCGTAGTAATACAAATCCCCGAGCGCGCCTTCATCCACAAGCTGTCGGATCTTTTTTACCGCGCCCGTGAACAGGAAGGTGTGATCCACCATAATTTTCAAGTTCTTGCGGTCCGCGAGTTCGATCAGCTCTTCCGCCTGCAGCGTGCTACAAGTGAAGGGTTTCTCGACGAATATGTGCTTACCGTTTTCCAACGCCGCTTTCGCCAGGTCGAAGTGTGTCCAGACCGGAGTTACGACGGCCACCGCGTCGATGTTCGGTGATTTGATCACCTCATTTGCGTCTGTTGTGAACGGTATCGAGGGATGCGCCTTCTTGAGGCGCTCCAGGCATTTCGGATTCTGGTCGCACACCAACACGACTTCTGACGATTCATGCCCGTGAAAATTTCTGACGATGTTTGGACCCCAGTATCCGTAGCCAATCACACCGATTCGAATCATACTTCTCCTCGTGCTGTCTGACGGTCTGGAGCACACTCGACGCAGAAATCAAAGTCGGCCCTGTGCGATGCCTGCTCTTGAGCGTCAGGGTTTACAAATGCTGCATTCTCCGAGGGGATACAGAGCAGATTCCGTCTTGCAAGGATCATAGGGAGCGAAATCAATTTTCGACGTTGCAGGGGAAGCCCGCCGAGGGAACCACCTCGCCCCTAGTGCGCACCTTCACCCGTGAGCACGGCTACAGGAGTTCGCACCAGAATCTTGAGATCGAGCCAGAGAGACCATGCGCGTGCGTACTTAAGATCCAAACGCACCATATCGTCGAATCGCGTCCGACTGCGACCTTCCACCTGCCATAGGCCCGTAATGCCAGGCTTGATCTCAAGTACGCGACGGCGGTGCCAAATATCGTAGGCACGGAACTCATAAGCGATCGGTGGGCGCGGGCCCACCAGCGACATCTCACCACAGAGTACATTCCAGAACTGCGGTAACTCGTCCAAACTAGTCTTGCGGAGGAAGCTTCCTATTGGAGTGACGCGTGGATCCTTCTGAATTTTGAAGACAGGCTTTCCGCCCCCCATTGCGTCCCCAGGGACTTTGCCGACGATGAACTGATTCACATATTCCTGGTGAATGCGGGCATCACACCCCGTATGCATGGAGCGAAACTTCAGAAAGGTAAAACTCTTCCCGCGTTGTCCGAGGCGTTCCTGGCGAAAAAAAACCGGTCCTTTAGAGGAGAGCTTAATTGCCACCGCAATTGCGGCAAATACAGGTGATAAAAGTAGAAGTGCCATCGCGCTCCCGGCAATATCCATGGCCCTCTTTAGCAAAAGTGCGATTTTCTCCGATTCGTCTTTGCGAGAGAGGTCCGGATACAAAGTGACGCCGGCGGAATGGTCAGTGTCACTTTGGTCGCATTCTTGTGGGAAGAAATGGAAGGAGACTAAGACTTTGGAAGCTCTCTCTTTGCCAAGGGTTTCCTGAAAAGAGCAGCGGACATTGGCGAGAAGCCGCTCCCGCACGATTTTCGGCGAAGCTTGTCCCAACTCTGTGCCGATGACCCCGACCAGAGTATTTTGCTTGTACCAACCGACAATGTCCGTTTCCCGTACGCCATTTGTGAGTCCGGCGACCATCTTTGTAACGGTACGGTTCTTCCGGACATCTCCAAGAGACTGCCGTATGTCCACGAGCATCAGCACGAATCGCTTACTTGCGCGCTCCGCGCGTCGGCGCTCGAGATATAACATCGAGAGGAAAGCGCCCTCGTCCAAAAGTACTCGGGCTGGCGCGTTACCTCTGTTCGGGGCGAGGACACTTCTTTTGATTCCCAACTCGCTCCGCCCTGTTTCGGTGTTCAGACTTACATTCAACGCGCTCATAGGTCTTTTTCTTCCCCAAAAGTCAGATCCCAGTCATGATTTCTCAACTAACCAGCAACCGGCGTCCTAACCGCAGTTCCCACAAATGCTTTTGAAAGTTGCTGACGCGGTAGCTCACGAACCGCCGTCACCCAGGCGAGATCGACTTCCAGCGCAACGGAACGCTGCAGCAAACTGACCGAGAGAACCACTCGATGAGTGCCTTTAAAGCTAGACAGAAAACCTTCCAACCCGCGCAGACTCCCGTAGTTAACTCGGACGCGTTCACCGACTTCGAGGTATGGCCAAGGCTGACTCCGAAGACCGGAAGCTAGGGCCAGTTGGATGGCCTCAATCTCGTGCTCTTCGACGGGCATCGGTCTTTCGGCCATGCCCACAACCCTGATTACCCCCGGAGTGATCACCAGGGGACGACGGCTCTGAAAATTGAACCTGCAAAACAGGTACCCAGGAAACAGCGGCTGATCGAGTTCCTTCACTCTGTCGGACCACGGCCTCCGACTCTTATAAAGAGGCAAGAAACACTCATACCCCTGTCCCTCAAGATGGGTGGATACTAAACGCTCCTTGCGGGTCCATACCTGGAGCGCAAACCAAGGAAGCCTTGGCGCTTGCGTCTGTAGCGGTGCGTTGAAGAGGTTCAAAGAGTTTCTCCGTGGGACTAGGCCCGCCTCTTAAGGGCAGACGCCCGGTGGGCTACCGCCATAAGGCTCACACTGAAAGCCTCGGTACCTTCCAGTTAAAGGCAATTCCTCTGCCACAGCGAAAACCGCGACAGAATTCATTTATCTGGAGATAAGCCTGTAACCTACTCCACTGAAATGAGTTAGAGTCGCTCCATATTTCGTCTTGGGAGGAAACATGAGGCCCTGACCCTGGCCGCCTTAATAAAGAGAAAACACCTGCCCTAATGTTGCAAACAGCCTCCCAAAAATGCGGAAATATGCTCTTGCCACGCATGCATGGTCTCGGTGTAAATTGTGGATTAACAAGAAGTTACAGACTCATTTGCTTGCCTAATTTCGGAAGATTCGTCGAACGGCTTGTGTTGGTTCAGCCTGCAATGGAGAGAGGGCGGCTCTCCGCTTCCGTCGTGTAGTGTTTCCGTTGCTTCTTCGTGTGTTCGCTCCGTTATCTTAACGGCAGAACGCCTTCTCCAAGTCCAGCTGAACCGGAACGGGCGGGGAAGGCAGTACTTGGCGGGAGAAATGCTGCAAGCGAAACAGAGTAAGGATCGGGACTTCGTATGTGGAGGAGGTTCCTGTACGATCGTTAGGGGCTAAGCCTGTCTTCAGGAGAGTACTCGTTTGAACGTTGACACCCGCTTCGATCGCAGACGCTTCTTATTTTACGGTTTTTGGCTTGTCCTATCGATCGCCTTCTTCTGGAAACCATGCGTCGCCTTGGTTCGTTTCTCGCTTGCAAATGACGACGCTTCGCATGTTGTCCTCATCCCATTCATAAGCGCTGGGCTGATTTACATGGAGAGAAAACAGATCTTTCGATGGCTCTCTTTTGATTATTCTTTGGCCGGTGTCCTCTTCACGATCGCTGCTGTCACTTACATCTGGACGCTGCGATCCCCGGCTTCCTGGACACAAGGTGACATTCTCGCCGGCTATGTGCTCGCCATGGTGCTTCTGTGGATCTCGGGTTTTGTTCTTTTTTTTGGGAGCGTAGCACTCAAGAACGGATGCTTCCCTTTGCTCTTTCTCTTTCTCACGATCCCGTTACCCTACGCTCTGTTAAATGACTCGATCTATGTCCTGCAAAAGGGATCTGCGGATATCACGGCAATGATCTTTGACCTTGTGGGGGTTCCCGCTCTGCGAGACGGCTTCGTCTTTCATCTTGCGCACACTAATATCGAGGTTGCGAAAGAATGCAGCGGTATCCGATCGAGCCTCGCATTACTCATCCTGGCCCTTGTTGTTGGGCATCTCCTTTTACGCACCCTGTGGAAACAGGCCGTTTTCGTGATTGCGGGTTTGCTGATTATGGTAGTCAAAAACGGAATCCGGATCGCGACCTTGACGATCCTCTCAGAATATGTGGACCCAGGCTTTCTTTACGGCAGACTGCATCATTCAGGTGGTGTCGTGTTTTTTCTGCTCGGTCTGGTTCTGCTCTTACCCATCCTGTGGCTCCTTCAGCGCGGCGAGAAACAAGTGGGGACAACCGCACACTCCCCGGCTGACTGAAATGGATTCAAGAAGCGACGCCTTTTCACAATGGTTCTATGGTTTTGGAGGTAGTCTGCGCTGACGATAGAAGCAACAAAAGTTTGTGGGTCTAGATTTTCTCTTTGTCCGTAGCTGGGTAGCCGTAGTAATAACCATCGTAGGATTCGCTTTTTTCGACGCGATTCAAGACTACTCCAAGCAGATTCTTATCCCGAAATTCAGAGGATGCCTTTTCCGCTGTTTCGAAATCGGTCTCCCCTGCTCGTACAACAAAGAGCACGCCATCGCAAAGATCGGCAAGCAGACTCGCGTCGTGGACAGGTAGAGCCGGGGGTGAGTCTAAAACGAGCCAGTCGAAGACCGGAGTGACCTGGTCCAGTAGACGCTTCATGCGTGCACCAAGGAGAAGTTCACTGGGGTTCGCAACTGGGCTGCCACCAGGAATGAAGCACAGATTCCCTTCGAGCCCTCGGTGGATCACTGCGATTTCATCCGCTTCACCGCGCAAATACTCTGTTAGACCAGGTGTGCCGGGAGCGCCCAGCGCCTGGTGCAGGCGCGACATCCGAAGGTCAGCATCAATCAATAGCACGCGGCGGTGGTCTTGCTGCGCAATGGACTGAGCCAAATTCGCCGCAACAAAGGTCTTTCCTTCCTCGGGGACGCTGCTTGTCACTAGAACACTTTTCAACCGACGGGCTCCCGCAATCTGATAGAGACGTGATCGTAACGTTCGAAAGCTTTCAGCGCCAGTCCGGTCACCGTTCGCACGATGAAAAGCGTCGATTTTCGGATCAAGCTGCCATTTGGAGTGTCCGCACTTCTTCACGACTTCGTCAAAGCAAAGAGGTGAATTTCCTTTTGATGGCAAATCGGCAGGTAAAGGCGAAGCTCGGCCCTCGGCGGGGATGGGAACGGTTGTTCGACCCACATAGGTCGATACGTCGAGTAAATCCGGCGAAGTCTCAGACGAGAGCCGTGAGGATCGTTCTTCCGCTGCTTTTTTCAGTGCTTCGTGGATCCGGCTCATCGTTTCCTCATAGGAACAGACGCTCAGGCCTTTGTCGTGACTGCGTCAGTAACACTCCCCACAAGTTTTACAGTGTGTTTGGGGTGGCGCACGGCAACATCCAACGTCGGGACTAAGGCCAATACCGGTAGCTTTAGCGCAAGCTCAACATCGCGTTCGTTGTGTAGCGATTTGTCGCTGGCTGCGATCAGAAAGAGAATCCCCAGGCCGATAGCTAGCCCTCCCCCTAATCCGCCACCCACAAAATAAGCCGTCTTCGGAAACGACGGCTGGTCTGGGAGACTCGGAGGATCGTATACGCGAAACTGCTCGCTCTGCTGTTGGCTCTCAAGATCTCCAGCGACGCCCGCACTTTGACGCTTCTTCAAAAGGTCATTGTAAAAGTCGAGCGCTGTTTGGTAGTTACGAGTCACTTCCTTGAATTGCTGTTCCACCACGGGACTAGCCTGCACGCGTACTTGCAACTGACGAATCTGCTCCTGAATTTGGCTCTGCCGGTGTGTCAAATCAGTGATACTTATTTCGTCCTGGCGCAACTTCGCGCGGAGTTGCTGAATCTGAGGTGGCTCGCTCACGGATCCCTGCGCAGCACCATTTGCCGGCGCATTACTCTTTGGTGCTGCTGCCAGCTGTTTCTTTAATTCCTCAATCTGATTCTTTAGCTTCATGACATCGGGATGCTCGGGAGTATAGCGCGCCTGCAAATTTGTGAGCTGGTCTTCCAGAGCGCTCAGCTGTTTTTCAGCGCTTTCCGGATTTTGTCCAGTCTGAGACGATTTCCAATTCGCTTCCTGTTGGCTGAGAACGGACTCCGTAAAGGCCTTGTCCTGCTGCGCGCGGCTGATCGCCTGGGTATTGGCTTCAAGTTGCGTATTCATCCCCATCAAGATACTGAGATTGGTTTGCTCTTCTTCTGGCAACTCGCCCAGATACTGTCGCTTGAACTGAGCAAGTTTTGCGTCCTGTGTATCCAAGCCCTTTTTGGCCTCCTCCAGTTGCTGGCTGAGAAAGTCCGTTGTTACTTTTACCTGCTTCTGGCGGTCCCCGGCATTTTGCGCCAGGATCATGGACGTTATCTCGGTACAAATCTGCTGCGCGGTCCGCGGGTTGTCAAACGTGACGTCTACATAGAAGCCAGGCAATTGCCGACTCGCTGTACCTGGTGTTGAGGCCATGGGCTTGATGGTCACTGTGCCCCGCAACCGTTCAACGAGATCATCAATATGCACGCGGTCCCGATCCCTCGGGTAAAGATTGAATTTCTCGATAATCGGTTGCAGACGCGTCCGACTGAGAATTTGTTCCTGCATGGATACGAGGCGGTGATCCAGATCCTCAGTGACCACTGGTTTCACATAGTCGGGCCCAACCGTCGGCTGCTCCACGAGCACCATGGTCTGCGACGTGTATTTCTTGGGTAGCACCAAGGCAGCAACCAAACCAATTGCTCCGAGAAAAATCGTCGTGATCGGCAAGATCCACCAGTAGCGTCGGAGGACCCGCTTCACATCTGAAATACTCAATTCGCCATTCCGAACCATAACGACCTTTTGCCTCGCCCTGACTCTCACCTTCAACGAACTATTTCGCTGCGTTAAACCTCTGAAAACGACACTACAGCCGACACAATGCTAGTGTACCTACCGTTTAGACAATGCACGGTCCTTGCCATGCAGGGTATAGATGACCCATTCCGACTGATTCAGATAACAGCAATTCTCTCATTCACTTAGAATAAGCGTGTGGACGATCCTGCAAAATCCTAGGCTCGTGCAAACCTCGGGTAAGCTGGGAAGTGGAAGTATTCTACCCAAATCTACACCTGAATTCTCATTGGACAACCTGACTTTCGTGAGTGGTCGTGTTTGCTCCCAACCACCCCGGGATAACCTTCCTGCCGTGAAACGTAACTCCTTCTTTTTCATGCCCTTAGAAGAGTTGCAATAATGCTCTTTCCGTGCCTGACCTCAGGGCGCAAAATTGCAGCCAACTACCCTTCAGAGAAGGTAGGTGTGTGGAACCCTGCCCTAGACTGAGGCCTATGAGACGCAAGTCGACCCTAGCGCTATTTCTGAGTCTCTCGCTGCTCGCGGGCGTTTTTGCCGCGGGCTGCTCGCGCGATCCTAACGTGCGAAAGCAAAAATTCTTCGAACAGGGAAACCGTTTTTTTGACAAAGGCAAGTACCCCGAGGCTTTGATCTCCTACAGCCGCGCACTACAAATCGACCCGCGCTTCGCCGAGGCTCATTACAAGCTTGCGCAATGTCATTTGAAACAGGGCAGTTGGGCCCAGGCGTTTCAGGAGCTGAATCGCACGGTCGATCTGCAGTCGAACAACTGGCCGGCCCAACTTGACATCGCTCGACTCCTCCTCTCCGCCGGCAAGCCTCAGGACGCCAAGGACCGCGCTCTGCTGATCCTCCGCAGCAATCCAAAGCATGCGGATGCACAGATCCTGCTATCGGATGCGGACTTGGCGCTTGGCAACCCGAAAGATGCCGTTCGAGAGGCACGGGAAGCGACAGAAATGTCGCCGGAGCTCGCGGCTGCCTTTCTGAACCTTGCCCTGATTCAAGCGCGCACAGGGGCATTCGCCGAGGCGGAGAGCAGCCTGAAAAAAGCGCAATCTGCCGACCCAACTTCCATCACACCCCTATTGGCCCTGGGAAATTTCTACCAGCAGCAGAAGCGCTCGTCGGATGCGGAAACGCAGTTTCGAGCGGCCATCGCCCTCGCACCCAAAAATCCCCTGCCTCGCGTCGAGCTGGCGTCCGTGTACCTAAGTCAGGGACAGGAATCGCTGGCCGAAAACACCCTGATGGATGCGAAGCAACAACTCGGCAACGATCCGGCAGGGTATCGCCTGCTCGGTGACTACTACCTCAGACGCGGACAGAACGCCAAGGCCCTCACCGAGTTTGCCGCGCTATCGGCGCAATACAAAAATGATCTTGGTGTTCAAAAATCGTACGTCCAGCTTCTGATTTTAAATCGGAGATTCGACGAAGCGGGGAATCTCACGGACGTTCTTCTCAAGAAGACGCCCCAGGACGCCGAAGTATTGATCTTAAAAGGGCAGCTGCAGCTGCAGCAAAAGAAGATCGACGAAAGCATTCAGACCTTACAACAGGCCCGCAAGAATGCACCCGACAGTGCTTTCGGCCATTACCAACTAGGCTTGGCCTACAAAGAAAAGGGCGATACGCAACAAGCAGAGAGTGAATGGCGAGAGGCCGTGCGCTTGCGCCCAGGACTCGTTGAGGCTTGGCTCGCGCTGGGTGCAAGTGCCACTAAGAAGTACGATTGGCGGGCTCTGGAGGAAGTCAGCAATCAGGTAAAAAAGGACTCGCCAAATAGGATCGAGGGTTATCTGGATCACGCCACTGCACGTGTCAACCAGGGAGACATGCTGGGAGCGGAAGCCGACCTTATTCGCGTGCAGCAGCTGGCCCCGGATAGCCCGTTACCCTATACAAAGCTCGGCGAATTGCGGCTGGCGCAACGACGGTCAGGGGATGCGGAAAGCCTGTTTCGTCAGGCCCTGGCTTACAGTCCGGACTACCCTGAAGCCGTGCGCGGGCTGGTTCAAGCTTTAGTCCTTAAGAACAAACCAGCTGATGCCATAACATTTGTCCGTGACCAGATTACTCGGAATCCCACCAGTTCCGGTCTGTACCTGCTGCAAGCGGAACTGCTCCTGCAAACGAAACAGGTCGATCAGGCGCAGTCATCGCTCACTCGCGCGGTTGAGTTGGATGCCAAGAACGCTCGCGCACTCGTTCTTCTTGCGCAACTCCAGGCCGCACGAGGTCAACTGGATCAGGCCATCGGGAATTACCAGCGAGCGATTGCGGTGGCACCAGCCGACGCTGGCCTTTATGTTGCTCTAGGCAGTGCCTATGAATCGACCGGTAATTGGCAACAAGCAGAAGCCACGTACCAGAAAGCCCTGGCCGTTCAGCAGGAGAATCCCTTAGCTTCGAACAATCTGGCGTACCTGATGCTCGAGCATGGCGGCAGCGTCAACGTGGCGCTGACCCTGGCGCAAACCGCACGCAAAGGTCTTCCTGATCTTCCCAACTCTGCCGATACCTTGGGTTGGGCTTATTATAACAATGGAGCTTTTTCCGTAGCGGCGCCTCTATTTGAAGACGCCGTCAAAAAAGTTCCCGGCAATTTGGCTTATCGTTATCACTTAGGGATGACCTATCAGAAACTGAATGAGACCGTGCAGGCACGCACACAGTTCCATAAGATCATTGAGCTGGACCCGAAATCACTGTTCGCGGACCGAGCCCGCCAAGTCTTGAGCAATCTCTCTAGTCCCTGAGTTTGCTTCGCGTTGGCCGACTCAGGGATGAGAGAGAGGTAGCCGCATAGCGATTGGATAAATTGGGGCCCTTCCTTAAGGAATACTGATTCCACAGGGAGTCAGCTATTCGTTTGATGCCACAACAGCATTTCCAAAAGCAGCCCATCACTACATCGTGCGCCCTCTTGTGATGCCAAGTGGCTTATCGTCGTGGATTCACCGTGAGTGAAGAAAGAAACGCATGAATCAACTACAGTCTGATCGGCGTCGCTTCCACTTTTGGATACCCGCGATCCTTGCCGCCACACTGATTTCGCTCTTTTCCACGCACTATTTCAGCAGTCAGCAGACAGGTCGGGTGATCATCCCCGTGCTCCACTGGCTCTTTCCCGCAGCCACACCCCGCACGCTGCACCTTGTGCATGTGGGGATCCGCAAAATGGCGCACGTTACAGAATTTGGCCTGTTCAGCATCACCGTCTTCCACGGGATTCGCGGAGGACGTTCTGGCTGGCGCTTAAGCTGGGCCCTGGCTACTCTCGTGATTGCTGTCACCTACGCCGGCCTGGATGAGTGGCACCAGTCCTTCGTGCCCTTGCGGGAGGCCCGGGTGCAGGACGTAGGTATTGACGCCGTCGGCGCCGGATTGGCTCAGACTCTCGTCTTGTTCTATGCTAAATGGAGATCGAACTTTGTCGCGCCGACCGAATTTTCGGCGGACGCTGCGGAGCAATAGGAGCTGGAGCGATCTAAATTAAGGGATACTTGCCTGTACCTCGTTGGAAAAAGCGCTCTCATTACCGCTGGAATCCACTGCCGTTGTCACATAGTAGTAGGTTGTGCTGTTCAGGACGGTCGAATCGGTGAAGCTGAGAACGGCAACAAGCGAAGCGTTAATCTTCGCATACACCGCCCCGCTAACTGTACTCCGGTAAACGTTGTACCCCGAGACTGCCGAAGTACTCCCGCTCCAGGTCAGTGCTACTGAATGAGGCGTTTGAGCTGTGGCAGTGAAGTTGATTCCGGTTACGTTGGCTCCGCTGACAGTTGCCGCCTGGGTGCTCGGGTTGAATGCGTAGCCCGCGCGGCTAGGAGCAATTGCGTACGTCCCGTTCGCCAACCCCGCGAAAGTGTAATTGCCCGAGCTGTCGGCCGTCGTGGTGGCGCTCGCAACCCCGCTCAGCGCTACCGTCGCCCCACTACCGCCCGTGACCGGACCAATAGTCCCCGATATGCTATAGGGTTGTGGAGGTGTCTGAGTAGCAGTGGAGTTCTGGCCACTAACAATACCAGAGCACCCCCACGCGACTACTGTGGGCAGAAGTGCCACCGCGCATAACAAGGCTCGCCCTGCTCGAGAAGACAACCACGGGAAGTCAGCAAGCGTGCTTCCGGCGGCGTCCCAATCTTGTTCAATTCTCATCGTCCAGGCCCTCAGAACTTTGCTGGACGTAAGCGTAAGGCCATAGCAAACCTGGCGATACTGAATGGAAGTCTAGTTTAGGTACAGGTATTGACCCTGCCCCTCAGGTCATGAAATCTGGTTGCCCTGAAACCACGGCATCTCTTAGTGAGATTCGGAATCTTTCGGCCCAGCGTTGCCCGGGAGCCCGGTAGCATACTCCCCGATTTTCCTTATCACCAATGGATATTTAGTTTTCCACAGCCTGGCCGCATAGGCGATCTGCTTCCCCAAGACTCCTTGAGATCATGCCCCTAGAATCTCTATTCGCCACTCAAAGCGCCTGAATCAGCTATCCCTCCCGCTCTTATGGTATTGCTGCGGACACCTCGTTTGAGTAGACGCTCTCGTTCCCGCTAGAATCCACTGCTGTTGTTACGTAGTAGTACGTGGTGCCGCTCTGTACCGTCGAATCTGTGTAGCTGAGCACCGTAACCAGCGCCGGATTGATCTTTGTGTACGGCCCCCCGCTCACCGTGCCGCGGTAGACGTTGTACCCAGATACTGTCGAAGTACTCGCGCCCCAGGTCAGTGCCACCGAATGCTGTACCGGGGCAGCGCCTGTTCCCGACAGCGTGACCGTTGCAGGCGATCCCGTCGCGTTGCTCACAATCGAGATACTCCCATTTACGGTCACGGCGGTCGTGGGACTGAACCGGACGCTCAGGGTTAGGTTCTGCGACGGACTGAGCGTGACAGGGGCGCTGCCACCCGTCATGGAATAGTCCGCGCTCAAATTGATCTGTGAAATTGTCACGCTGGAATTGCCCGTGTTGGTAATCGTGACGCTTTGAGCGGCTGAAGTAGTTCCTGTTGTTACATTTCCGAAACTCAAGCTTGTCGGGTTAATGCCCAGCGTGAGGGTTGCGGCGACTGCCGTGCCGGATAGGCCGACAGAAGTGGGGGAAGTGGGCGCGTTGCTCACGATGGAGATGTTACCGGGCACTGTGCCTACCACGGTCGGCAGGAAGGCCACGGTAATTGTGGTCTGTTGCCCGGCGTTTACGTTTAGGGGCAGGGTAAATCCGCTAACGCTGAAGGCTGAACCAGTTTCATTCACTTGAGTGATGTTCAGCGTGGCCGTTCCCGTGTTTTTGATGATCAAAGATTGAGACAAGCCAGTCCCTACCACGCCATTTACAAAGTTGATAGAGGTTGGATTAGTTTGAATAGCAGGTGCGGGCGCCGGATTCACCGTCAGTGTCGCTACCGCGCTGGTCACCGTTCCTGCCGTGTTGCTCACAACCACGCCGAAGGTCGCTCCACTGTCTGACGTCGTCGTCGCCGGCGACGTATAGCTCGCTGCCGTGGCCCCAGCGACATTCACTCCATTCTTCTGCCACTGGTAGCTCAACGGCGCCGTGCCGGCTGCCACCACCGTGAAGGTCGCCGTCTGTCCCGCCGTCACCGTTTGGTTCGCAGGCTGCGTCGTGATCGTTGGCGCCACTGGAGCTGGGTTCACCGTCAGCGTAGCTGCCGCGCTGGTCACTGTTCCCGCAGTATTGCTTACGACCACTCGGAACGTAGACCCGCTGTCGGTCGTGGTCGTCGCCGGCGTGGTGTAGCTCGTTGTCGTGGCCCCGACGATGTTCACCCCGTTCTTCTGCCACTGGTAGCTCAGCGGCGCCGTGCCCGTAGCCACCACGTTGAACGAGGCCGTCTGTCCCGCCGTCACTGTCTGATTCCCAGGCTGCGTCGTGATCGTCGGCGCCACTGGAGCCGGATTCACCGTCAGTGTCGCTGCCGCGCTGGTCACCGTTCCTGCCGTGTTGCTCACCACCACGTCGAAGGTCGCTCCACTGTCTGACGTGGTCGTCGCCGGCGACGTATAGCTCGCCGAAGTGGCCCCCGCGACATTCACTCCATTCTTCTGCCACTGGTAGCTCAACGGCGCGGTGCCGGCTGCCACCACCGTGAACGTCGCCGTCTGTCCCGCCGTTACCGTCTGGTTCGTCGGCTGCGTGGTAATCGAAGGTGCCACCGGCGCGGGATTCACCGTCAGCGTTGCTGCCCCGCTGGTCACTGTTCCCGCGGTATTGCTCACGACCACATCGAACGTCGATCCGCTATCTGAAGTCGCCGTCACCGGCGTGGTATAGCTCGTTACTGTGGCGCCGGCAATGTTCACCCCGTTCTTCTGCCACTGATAACTCAACGGTGCGGTGCCCGTAGCCACCGCCGCGAACGTCGCCGTCTGTCCCGCCGTCACCGTCTGATTCCCAGGCTGCGTCGTAAACGCTGGCGCCACTGGAGCTGGATTCACTGTCAGCGTGGTTGCCGCGCTGGTCACTGTTCCCGCTGTATTGCCCACGACCACGTCGAACGTCGATCCGCTGTCTGAAGTCGCCGTCAGCGGCGTCGTGTAGCTCACTGCCGTGGCCCCGGTGATGTTGACCCCGTTCTTCTGCCACTGATAACTCAACGGCGCGGTACCTGCCGCCACTACCGTGAACGTGGCCGTCTGTCCCGCCGTCACCGTCTGGCCCCCGGGCTGCGTGGTGATCGTCGGCGCCACCGCCGCGGTAGTCACCGTCAGCGCAGCCACCGCGCTGGTCACTGTTCCCGCGGTATTACTCACGACTACATCGAAACTTGTTCCGCTGTCCGCCGTAGTCGTCGCCGGTGTGGTGTAATTCGCTGCCGTGGCCCCCGCGATGTTCACCCCGTTCTTCTGCCACTGATAGCTCAATGGTGCGGTACCCGTAGCCACCACGGTAAACGTGGCCGTCTGTCCCGCCGTCACCGTCTGGCCCCCGGGCTGCGTGGTGATCGTAGGCGCCACCACTGCGGCATTCACCGTCAGCGTCGCTGCCGCGCTGGTCACTGTTCCTGCCGTGTTGCTCACCACCGCAGTGAAGGTCGCTCCGCTGTCCGACGTCGTCGTCGCTGGTGTGGTGTAGCCCGCTGCCGTGGCCCCCGCGATGTTCACTCCGTTCTTCTGCCACTGATAGCTCAGCGGCGCCGTGCCTGCCGCCACCACCGTAAACGTCGCCGCCTGGCCCGCCGTCACCGTCTGATTCCCAGGTTGCGTCGTGATCGTAGGTGCCACTGGCGCAGGGTTCACCGTCAGCGTCGCCACACTGCTGGTCACTGTCCCTGCGGTATTGCTTACGATCACTCGGAAGGTCGACCCGCTGTCAGTCGCCGACGTCACCGGCGTCGTGTAGCTCGTTGCCGTAGCCCCGGCAATGTTCGACCCGTTCTTCTGCCATTGGTAGCTCAGCGGCGCCGTGCCCGTAGCCACCACGTTGAACGTCGCTGTCTGTCCCGCCGTTACCGTCTGGTTCACGGGCTGCGTAGCGATCGTAGGTGCCACTGGCGCAGGGTTCACCGTCAGTGTCGCCGCACTGCTGGTCACTGTCCCTGCGATATTGCTTACGATCACTCGGAAGGTCGACCCACTGTCAGTCGCCGCCGTCACCGGCGTGGTGTAGGTCGTTGCCGTAGCTCCGGCAATGTTCACTCCATTCTTCTGCCACTGATAGCTCAGCGGCGCCGTACCCGCCGCTACCACCGTAAACGCCGCCGTCTGTCCCGCCGTCACCGTCTGGTTCCCAGGCTGCGTAGCGATCGTAGGTGCCACTGGCGCAGGGTTCACCGTCAGTGTCGCCGCACTGCTGGTCACTGTCCCTGCGATATTGCTTACGATCACTCGGAAGGTCGACCCACTGTCAGTCGCCAACGTCACCGGCGTGGTGTAGCTCGTTGCCGTGGCCCCGGCAATGTTCACCCCGCTCTTCTGCCACTGGTAGCTCATCGGTGCCGTGCCCGTAGCCACCGCGTTGAACGTCGCCGTCTGTCCCGCCGTCACCGTCTGATTCACAGGCTGGGCCGTGATCGTCGGCGCCACCGCCGCGGCATTCACCGTCAGCGTAGCTGCCGCGCTGGTCACTGTCCCTGCCGTGTTCGTGACCACCACGGCGAACGTCGAGCCGCTGTCTGAGGTCGCCGTCACCGGCGTCGTGTAGCTCGTTGAAGTCGCGCCTGCGACATTCACCCCATTCTTCTGCCACTGGTAGCTCAAGGGCGCCGTGCCTGCCGCCACCACGGTGAACGAGGCCGTCTGTCCCGCCGTCACCGTCTGGCTCACTGGCTGAGTGGTGATCGAAGGCGTCACCGCCGTGGTACTATCCGCGAAATTCACTCCTGTGATACTGGATCCATTTACGGTCATACTCTGACTGCTCGGAGTAAACGTAAAACCTGCGTGGCTCGGAGCAATCGTGAACGTTCCGTTCGGTAGCCCTGAAAATGCGTAATTTCCCGAGCTGTCGGCCGTAGTCGTGGTGCTGGCGGCCCCACTCAGTGTCAACGTTGCTCCGTTTCCTCCCGCCACAGGACTAATCGTGCCCGAGAGGCTGAAACCCGCCGTACTGAACTTGTGGCCGCCGCTCTGTCCGTGGTTGCCTTTCGAGTCGGTCGAACTGACTTGGTAATAGTAGGTGGTGCCCGCCGCTAAGCCAGAAACGGTTACTTGGTGGCTCGTGACCATTGTCGAGTCGACCGGCGTGCTAGCTCCATACGAGGTCGTCGTTCCATAATCGACTGCTGAATTGGCAGCAACGTCCGTGGTCCAAACGATCTGGGAAGTGGAGGTTGTGTCGGAAGGAGCTTGTACGTTCGTAATGTTCAGAGTCGACGGCGGTGGCGGACTGCTGGTGGTGTTGCCGCTGACCAAGCCTGCGCAGCCGCCAAGCGCTATTGGCCCCAACGCCACAACGACCGCTAGCAAAACATGCCGTCGCAAACCCCTCTTGCTGAGGGATACTTCAGTCCGATTCCCCAAATCTACTTGACTGCCCCTCATCGAGACTCCCCTCGAACTCGTCCCAGAGGAGAAGCACGAAGCGAATGCGCACACAAATAGCGTTCACTCTCGTTGCTTCGTCTAGGTTTTTAGGTCAGCTAGGGGCCTGGGATGGGGTGGGGTCCGCTGAAGCTGAGATAGTTGCTTGCTCGGTTCCTAACGCCACGCGAACGATAAACCGAGAGTGGGACGTTAACTACTGGTGTGAAGAACAGTTTTGGTGCAAGGACCAATACACCCTAGGCACAAAGCGCACACTGCCCGATGGCCAGGGACTAATTGGCCATTAGAACGAGTGAGGAGAGGAATGCACCGGGCGGGATCACTGCGCGGGACCTACGTATCCAGTAGTCGCACACTCATATTGGGGAAAACAACTACTCGCGAGACCGATAGGAAGTGAACCGAGTTCTTTTGCGTCTGCAGGGGTCCGTTGAATGAGATACCAAATATTGAATTCGCTGGCCTGGCAACCAAAGAGAGCCGCGCGAAGATTAGGGAAACCGGATTCAACCAAACTTCAACATACTTTCAACGAATTCCGAGGAATTGAGAGGCAGACCAACCCTGAAACAACAGACCTTCTTCTAAGTTGGTCCCCTGATGAGTGTTCTACTGGGTAGATAATCGCAAGATTCTGGCACGTAACACTGGGGTACGTGCGTGAGTCAATCCGCGCCGCTAGGAAAAACAAAACCCCACTCCACCAGAGGTGGGGCGGGGTTCGCGAGAGCTGAGACGTTGCGTGGAGATTGATTAGCTAGTTAGGAACCGACGTCTAGCAAATCCGCCGATAGACAGCAATCCAAAGCCGAGCATAGTCAGGGTTCCAGGCTCGGGTGCCGACGTCGTGCCACAGCTGCCGCCCGTCGAGGCCGTAGTCGAGCCACCACCGCCCCCAACGTAGCCGGTGCATGAGGCACTCGCGATATGACCCGCAAACCAGACGAGATCGCCGCCGCTGCCTTTGCCAGGGCTGGTGCTTAACGTCTCGAAATCTGCAGCCGTAAGGCCGCTTCCTGTAATATTAACGAAGAAATTGCAATCCGGGTCCGCGCTCGACCCAGAGCAGGCGCTCCCAGTCGATCCACCGTTAATACCAGTGTCGAAATTATACATAAAAACCCCGAAACCATCCTCGTTACCAGGATTTGTCGTTCCGGGAGTGGTGATCGTCCCAGTCCCATTCCCGTTAAAATTAAACCCAACGGTGTCGAACTGGAATCCGGACATCAAACTGGTGAATTCTAGGGTGGCACTACCTCCACCGGCAGCCACATTGATAGACACCTGAGCGCAGCCCAGAACGGGACATGCGCTGGTACCAGTCGTCGTGATGAAACCATTCGTCAAATCCAAGATTACTGTATCCGCCTTTGCAGCGCCCCCAAGGGCCAAGCAGAGAGCCAACGTAGCTACACCGCTCATCAACAATCGCTTCATTATTCCTCCGAGGTCACAGTTCATGGGGACGCCTTGTCGAGCTGGATATGCGCAATCGTCGTTCCAAAGACCAACGCCCGATCGCGTTTTGCACACATTCCATTACGTTGATAATAAAAGGCTTATTACACAGTGCAAACTGGCCGCTTTGCCTCTAACATCTTTGTGTGCAAATGTTTACCACTATCTTTCGGCACTTTGCCTCATCCTGGCCTGAACCCAGGGGTCTCTAAAGGTACCAGTACCAGCTCGCAAGCCTTCGTCCATTCCTCGAGGCGAGGGCAGGTTAGGGGTACACAAGGCTGTGGCGAGAAAGCTGACCATTTCGACTTCTCTGCACCCCGCACACGAATATAGGAAATTCTGAAGTCGCTTAAGTCGAGACCAGCCCGCGGGTCGCCGTGGTCAGATCATGCGAGACCGCGGATTGTCAATCAGTTAAACCTTTTGCCAATTTTAGTAGCAAGAGCGGCCAAACCACGTGGGTGAAGAACGACTACCGACCCTCATGCGAATTGGAGGTTGAGGTCAACGCGTCTGTCATATTGATCCCTAGAGAAATGTCCGCACTGATTTCGCTAATCGACTGCGGAATGTGGAGGCCCCACTGTGCTTTCTCGCCTCGAAGCCAAATTCCTCGCGCCCCGTTCAAGCAACCCTGCATCGCGAATCTTATAGATTAGCGCGCGGTAACTAATCTTCAGCGCCTCGGCAGTCCTTCGCCGATTCCACTGATTTGCCTGGAGCGCCTCGAGGATAAACCGATTCTCCCTCTCTCGAACAGCTTCTTTGGCGATCTGTTTCAATGGAAGGGCTCCCACTCCGTTGGAACTGCTCCGAGGCGGGTCAAACCGCTTGATCTCTGGCTCTTGAACGATCTTGGCTTCCGCCCCGATCAGCACGTGGCGAGCCATGCCATTCGATAGCTCGCGAAGATTCCCCGGCCAATCCAGTCTCTGCAAGTATCGCAACATGTCGACGCTCAAGGGTTCGGATTGCTTACTGAATTTCTCCTGGAACTGTGCCCGAAAATATTCCGCTAGCACAGGTATGTCTTCGCCTCGCTCGCGTAAATGCGGTAATCGCAAGCGGACGACATTGATGCGGTAATACAAGTCCGCGCGGAACCTTCCCAGATCGATTTCTTCTTCCAGATTCTTGTTGGTCGCGCAGATCAACCGCGCTTCAACAACTTTCTCCGACTCGCCCCCAATTCGCGAGAAGCGGCCGTCCTGCAAGAACTGCAACAGCTTGCATTGCAAATCCATGCCCAGGTCCGCAATCTCATCCAGGAACAGAGTCCCCTTGTGCGCAAGTTCCACCCTTCCCGGCTTGGATGCATAAGCACCTGTGAACGCCCCTTTTTCGTAGCCGAATAACTCGCTTTCAAGGAGCGTGCCGGGGATCGCTGCACAATTAACTTTGACGAATTGGCCACTGCTTACGGGAGACTGTTTGTGAATCCATCTGGCCAGAACCTCTTTGCCTGTCCCGCCACTCCCGTTCAGCAAAACTGGGACGTTCGTGCCACAGATTCTCGATGCCAATTGTCGCACCTGCTGCATTGTCGATGAGCTGCCAAAAATAACCTCATCCGGCGGCAAGATATCGACCGGTTCGGTACCCTTGTGCCTTCTTGTCTTTTCCCCAGGCATGTTTGTGCAGAAGTTTCCTGTCGGTGGGAACATTGCACAGGGTAGGCCATTGGTTACATTGGGGCCACATTGTCACAAATGCAGCCTCGATAGAATAAGGCATTTATTTTGAACAATTTGGCGACTAGCATCACGCTTTTACGCGCGCGGTTCTAGTACCATCGACAGCTGGAATAGCGCCAGAAGAGAAACTATCTAGGAAAAAACTTGTCCCAAGCGAAGTAAACGAATTTCTCTCTTTGGAATCGGGACTCCATTCAATTGAGGGGATTGTAGGCCTTTGGGGGGAGGCGGATCGTCGAACTTATGCCCTACCATTTTCCCCGCGAATGATGTCATACCGCTCGATTACTGCCGCCACACCCATCCGCGAGCTTCCGTCTTCCATGCGCTTCTCTACCCGGACGACTTTCCCCAAAGCCCGCACGAAAACATCCGAGCCGCGCGTAATCTCTGCCGGAAGCGTTAGGGTGATGTCCAACTCCGAGCCCGGTTCTAAATCTTGATCCAATACGAAGTAAACGCCTCGAGTGGAAACGTCGCGCGTCTTGCCTTTTTGGCTGTCAGCGATGCGCTCCGTCGGTACACGGATAATCACGGGCAGCGATAAATCGTAACGTCGTGCAACGCGCCGTTCCGTCATTACCCCCATCCTCCTGGATCTCCCGCAACGGGCCTTTGATCCCCTGCGCCCATTCCTTGCTTCGCCTCACTCAGCAACAGCGCAATCCAGCCAAGTTCCCGTCGCTTTAATCTCGGGTGACAATACCCGAATCGCTTCTTTTGCGCTATCGAAAGTTGGCCCGGCACCTAGAGGTATCATGGTTCCTTTTTCCTTGGCCTTGGGCCGCCGATGTCCAAATATCCGTGTCGTGCCAGCGGTTCTGAATGGCGCCCAGGTGTCGTTTCTTAACCTGCAGCCACGGCCGGTACCGACCGGCGCGTTCTCGGCGTGTCGAGGTTAAACTGCCGCATCTTGTAGAGCAGAGCCTTGTAGCTGATGCCCAGCATTTTCGCGGCGTCCTTGCGGCACCAGCGCGTCTTCTCCAGCGCGTCCGCGATCGCCTCCATCTCCGCTTCATCTTTCAACCCGCGGACCAACGCTTTGAGCCCCACTTCGCGCGGCACGGTTGCTTCCTGTCGCGGTGAAGTCCGCTGACGAGCGGCCGACATTTCGATTAATTCGCGCAGGCTCCCCTCATCGTCCTCCAAAATCACATAGCGCTTCACGAAATTCTCCAGCTCACGCAGGTTACCCGGCCAAGGGTAGGTCGCCGCCGCGTCCAGGAGGTGCTTTGAAGGTCCTGGTGCGGCCTTCCCGAATTTCTCGCTATATTTTTCTAGGAAGTGCCGGAACAGCAGTGGGATCTCCGACGTCCTTTCGCGCAGCGGAGGAACATTGATGGACAATACATTCAGCCGGTAGTACAGATCTTCGCGAAAGCGTCCCGACTTCATCGCTTCTTGGACTTCGACATTGGTTGCCGCCAGCACCCGTACATCCGTGTCGATCAAATGGCGTCCGCCAAGCCGCGAATATTGATGGTCTTGAAGGACGTGCAGCAGCTTGGCCTGCAAGTGCGTGCTCATTTCCGCTATCTCGTCGAGGAAGATCGTGCCCTTGTTGGCCATTTCAAATTTGCCCGGTTTGGCGCGCACCGCTCCCGTAAATGCGCCTTGCTCGAACCCAAACAACTCGGATTCCAATAACTCCCCGGGCAGCGCCGCACAGTTCACCTTGATAAATGGCTGGTTGCGCCGCGACGAGCGTAGATGAATCATTCGCGCCACCACTTCTTTCCCCACGCCGCTTTCCCCGCAGATAAACACTGGCACATCGACGGGCGCGATCTGCAGGATCTGTTGACGGATGCGAACCATTTGAGGGCTCGCAGCCAAAAAGCTTAAATCTTCGGTAACCTGATCGCAGTAATCTCGCAGCGCCTTGTTTTCCTGCGTGAGTTCTTTCTTTCGCCTCGACTTCAGC
>Ga0210407_10000651_pt1 | contig 37426 bp, 26 predicted proteins | sample IncBWC27MmetaG_FD_150860 | JGI IMG/M metagenome (GOLD analysis project Ga0210407, IMG submission 150860) | Forest soil microbial communities from Barre Woods Harvard Forest LTER site, Petersham, Massachusetts, United States - Inc-BW-C-27-M | ecosystem: Environmental > Terrestrial > Soil >...
GCGGGCCGACGGAGGGGCTTGCGAAATCCTCCGCCGTGCAAGTGATGCGATCGTTTCCAGTTCTCTTCCTGCTGGTCGGTTTGACGGTTCTTTTTCTTCGGTTGAATGATCCGAATGCGTGGCTGCTTGCTTCCTTGTTCTGTGGATTTGTCGCGGTCCCAGGTTTTTCTCAGGTGGCCATGAGCCCGGCCTTACGTTCGTTTGCGGTCGGCTACCAGGTGCTTTTCTCCACAATGCTTTGCCCTCTTTTCTATATCTTTTTTGCGGTGTTCCCTGCCCGCTCGCCTTTGGACCGCCGCTTCGGATGGTTGAAATGGATTGGCCTCGCCTTTGGACTTGGCCTGGGGGTGGAAGGCGCGGTCTTTGGCGATCTGGGGGCGCCGGGGGTCGCGGCAGATGTGTTCGGCGAACGCGCCGGAGAAATCGTCCGTTTGTCCTTGATTTATGTGGACTACCTGTTCCTAGCGCTGGGGCTCATTTCGCTGGGCGGCAATGCTCTGGCCGGGAGTTCCGATCCTGTTGTGCGCCGCAAATCCCGCGTGATTCTCTGGGGCACCGTACTTGGCGTTCTGCCGATTATCGTCGAGCGCGCAGCAATGGAGTTTACGGAGTACCGCCCTTCCTTTTGGGTCAACGCAATTCTGACTATCATCTGCGCGCTCTATCCCCTTTCCTTCGGTTACGCCGTGGTTAAGCACCGGGTGATGGAAATCCCTGTACTGCTGCGGCGCAGCGCGCGGTACTTCCTCGTGCAGCGGGGATTCATCGTTTTGCTTTTCGTGGTGGCCTTTTCTGCGATCGCCTTCTTCTCCCACACGTTGTCCCGGTTTTTTCAGCCCAATCCCAGGGCGGGAATGATGTTCAGCGCCGCGTTTGGAATCGCACTCGTGTGGGCGTCCGCGCCTCTGGTCAAGCGCGGCACGCAGCGCATTGACCGAGCTTTTTTCCGCAGTGCCTACGACGCCCGCCTGATCCTGCAAGACCTCGCTGAAAAGGCGCGCACGGTCACCAGCCGCGGCGAGCTGGCGGAGCTTCTGCAGCAGCACCTGGAAAAGGCACTGCGCCCCAAGACTTTTGTGTGCTACTTAGCAGCAGGCGACTCAAAACTGGCTACGGAGTGCGAAAAAGTTCCGCCGGAAGCACAGACGCTCTCCACCGGTTCGCTGACACTCGGCCTGCTGACACTGCGCGGGAAATCCTGGGATGTGCCGCTTCCGGGCGAGGATGAAGCGGAAGACCTTCGCGTGCTGGCTCCGCTGGCGCCGGAATGCCTGGTGCCGATTCTAGATCACGCCGGTCAACTTTCGGGTTTGCTGGTGCTGGGGCAGCGACTCTCCGAGGAGCCGTATTCGAGCGAAGACAAGCGCCTGCTGGATTCGGTTGCCAGCCAGGCCGGCATCGCCATTGAAAATTTCGGCCTCGCGGAAAAAATGGCGGAGCGGATGGAGGTGGACCGCCGCGTGGCCCGCGACATGGAAATTGCCCGGGAAGTGCAGTCGCGGCTGTTTCCTCAGTTCCTGCCGCCGCTGCAGACGCTGCAATACACGGGAGCGTGCATCCAGGCGCGCGTGGTCGGTGGCGATTATTATGACTTCCTCGACCTTGGGGCGGGGCGCCTTGGGATTGTACTCGCGGACATTTCCGGCAAGGGCATTGCTGCAGCGCTGCTCATGGCGAATCTTCAGGCGAATCTTCGCAGCCGATACATGGTTGCCCTCGAAGATCCGCACCAGTTGTTGCAGTCGGTGAACCGCCTGTTTTTTGAGAATACGCCGGAGGATAGCTACGCCACGCTGTTCTACGCCGATTACGACGACGCGAATCATTGCCTGCGCTATGCCAATTGCGGACACAATCCTCCGCTGCTGCTGCGGGCGAATGGAGAAATCGAGAGACTCGGCGCGACCGCAACGGTCCTCGGTCTCTTCACGAATTGGAACTGCGAAGTCAAGAAAGTCTCGCTTGGCCCGGGAGACGTGCTGGTGATCTACACCGACGGGGTCACCGAAGCGCCCAACCAGGCTGGGGAGGAGTTTGGCGAATCGCGTCTGCTGAAAATTGTGCGCGCGCACAAGCAAGTGGAAGTCAAAGAGACGCTTTCTGCGATTCTTGCCGAGGTGCAAGAGTTCAGCGGCGCCAGCCAGGCCGACGATTTGACGCTGGTGATCGCGCGGGCTTGCTGAGTATGGGTTCTGCTTCCGGTGCCTGGTTTTGGTGGGCGTGCCGTTTGCTTACTTGGTTGAGGACGGTTACGACCGTCAAAGCGGTGGCAGAGCCACCGCACTCCAAAGTGCTACTTTTTCGCGGGTGGTTCTTCTTTGAGGAATTTGTCGAGGCGCAGAAACTTGCGTCCAAGCGCTCCGCTGTAGGCGGACCATTCCGGTTCGCCGGAATCGATTGCGAGGGCCGCGCGAACGGCGCCCATCTTTGAGTCCAGGTCGTCCATGTAGTGGAACGCCAGCGCTTCGCGAATCATCGGCAGCTTTGGCGAGCCGAATTCATACTCGCCGTGGTGGCTGATCAGAATGTGCTGGACCACGGTTTTTAGTTTTTCGGGGAAACCTTCGATGGAGTCCATCTCCTTGGAGACGGTTTCGAGTTCCATGGTGATGTGCCCGAGCAGTTGACCTTCGGCCGTGTAGCTGACCGCGCGCTCGTAGCACAACTCATCCAGCTTGCCCACGTCGTGCAGCAACGCCGCCGTCAATAGCAGATCCACATCGAGTTCAGAATAGTGAGCGGCAATCTGTTGCGCCAGGCCACACAATCCGACCACATGCTCGATCAGGCCGCCAATATAAGCGTGGTGCATCACTTTCGCGGCGGGGGCGCGCTTGAAACGCGCCACGTTTTTCGGATCCGTCAGAATCTTCGAGGTCAGCTTCTTGAGCCAGGGATTCTTCATCCCCTCGATAAATTCCAATACTTGCTGGTAAAGCTTCTCCACATCGTATGGAGTGCACGGCAGAAAGTCGCCCAGATCAATCTCCTCGGGTTTGGCAACGCGGAACTGCTGCAAGGTGAGCTGCGGCTTGTTGCGGTAGAGTTCCACGCGGCCCTGAACTTTGATGAAATCGTCGCGGCTCACTTCCCTGGCCAAGGCGTCAAACTGGTCCCACATCCGCGCTTCCACCGTGCCGGTGCGGTCGCCAAGTTCCATGCGCAGGTACGGTTTGCCGCCGGCGGTGTTGCGAACTTCTTTTTCGTGAATGAGGAAAAACCCGGTGATGGATGGATCGGGTTCGAGGTCCTTAACAAAAAGTTTTTTCACTCGGCTTACCCGTTTTTCTTCCCAAACAGCAGATATTTCTTGTGCGCCTTCTTTGCTTTTGACGCTTCCGGCGTTGCGCTGACTTCCTCGATCTCCGAATTGCCGCCGCCGGCCATGTCCTGGTAACCCGGCTTGACCACCACGTAGCTCTGCTCGCGTAGCGTCTTCAGGTATTCCCGCAGCGTAGGTTCCATCCGCTCGCTGTACAGGTGGTCCATGATTTCATTTTCCACCTTCTCGAACGGCTGCTCGCCCTCTTCGTAGCGCTCCAGCACTTGCAGAATCAGGTAGCCCTGTTTGGTTTCGATGACGTCGGTGAGCTGATTTTTTTTCATCGCGAAGACCTGGTCCTCAAGCTGCTTGGAAAGCTCGCCGCGCTTGTAGACGCCCAGGAAGCCTCCCTGCTGCGCGGTGCTGCCGTCGGAAAAGCGTTTCGCCAGCGTCGCGAAATCCTCGCCGTCCTTGATGCGCCGCAGCATGTCGTCGGCTTTTTTCTTCAGGTCGGGAAGATCCGCTTCCTTCTTCCCATCGGTGCTGATCTCAATCGCCCGCAACGCCACTTGCTCGGGTTTCACGAATTCCTTTTTGTGTTCTTCGTAATACTTCTTCGCGTCATCGCGGCCAATGGTGATGTGCGAGCCCACCTCACGCCGGATGACTTCCTGGGTGAGCAGCTTGTTGCGGATATTGTTCTTGAAATCGTCCCAGTTCAAGCCTTCCTTGGTGACCGCGCTCTCCAGCTTTTCCATGCTTTCCAGCTTGTTCTGGATACGGACCTGATCGAGTTGCTTGACCACGTCGCCCTCGACGTTGACGCCCATATCCTTGCCGCGTTGTGCCAGCAGCGACTGGTCGATCAGATCCCGCAATGCAAACTTCTGCCGGTCTTCCACCGCGACTTGCAGTTGCTCCGGTGTGCACCGCCCGCTGCATTCCTGCTGCGCCTCTTCCACCGCAGCCGCGCGCGCTTTCTCAAGCTCGGAACTGGTGATAATTTCGTTGTTCACGCGCGCGACGATCTCTTCGACCACTTTACCTTCGCCGGTCAACGCAGGCTTCGCGGGCTTGGCCGGTTTGGCGGGAGGCGTAGCCGGCTTCTTCTGCTGTTCCGGTTCAGGCGCGGCCATCTGGGGCGCTTCGAGCGACGGCTGTTTCTGCGCCGGCGGATTGTCCGGCGGCGGAGGGTTGGCCGGCGGATTCTGGGCCACCAGGGGCATGGCAAACAGCAATCCGGCAAGCAATACAGTCTTCTTCATTCTTTTCACCATGCAGTGAGTTTAGCCTTCTCCTCGCAAACCGAGCAATACGTTTCTCAGCGCCCCGGGGACCGATTCCCCGCGCTGGAGCTCCATCCAGAGCACGCCGCTGGGGTCCAGCTTGATGCCCTTCCGGGAGCGCACGACTTTGACGACAGCGGCGGGGTCCAATTGCGTTTCCGGGTGGAACCTGAGCGCGACACGCGTTCCCTGGCGCTCCACCGACGCGATGCGCAATTTCTCGCTGATGGATTTGAGCATCGCGTACTCCAAAAGGTTTTCTACGGATTTCGGCATGGCGCCAAAACGGTCTTCCAGTTCCTTGCGAACGTCCTGCTTCTCATCTTCCGTGGCGATGGAAGAGACGCGCTTGTAGGTGCGCAGGCGCAGATTTTCGCTGGGTATGTACTCCTGCGGGATGCGGACATCCATGCCTAGGCTGAGGGTGGTGCGCAACTCGGGCATGGACTCTTCGCCCTTGAGCTTTGCCACGGCGCCTTCCAGCATCTGGACGTAGAGATCGAAGCCGATGGATTCGATGTGACCGTGCTGCTGGCGGCCGAGCAGGTTGCCGGCGCCGCGGAGTTCCAGGTCCAGGGCTGCGATGCGGAAACCCGCACCGAGTTCGCTGAATTCTTTCATTGCGGCGAGGCGTTTGCGCGCGATGTCGGAGAGAATTTTCTCCGTTGGCACCAGCAGGTACGCGTAGGCGCGATGGTGCGAACGGCCCACGCGACCGCGCAACTGGTAAAGCTCGGCCAGGCCGAGGCGGTCCGCGCGATTGATCAGGATGGTGTTCGCCCGGGGAATATCCAAGCCGTTTTCAACAATCGTCGTGGCCACCAGCACATCGGCTTCGTCGCGGATGAATTTCAGCATCACCGCTTCCAGCTCTTTTTCGCCCATCTGGCCGTGAGCAACTACGACGCGGGCCTTCGGCACGAGTTTTGTCACCAGGGACGCGAGCGAATAGATGGATTCGACTCGGTTATGGATGAAATAGACCTGGCCGTCGCGGGCCATCTCGTTCTCGATGGCGCGGCGGACCAATTCTTCGCTGAAGGGGGCCACGGAAGTTTGGATCGCCAGGCGGTCGCGCGGCGGCGTTTCGATCAGTGACATGTCGCGCAAGCCGACCAGCGACATGTGCAGGGTGCGCGGAATGGGGGTAGCGGAGAGCGCCAAAGCGTGCACGTTTTTGCGCATCTCCTTCAAACGTTCCTTGTGGGCAACGCCGAAGCGCTGCTCTTCATCAACGATCAGCAAGCCGAGATCCTGAAATTTTATGTCCTTCGAGAGCAGGCGGTGCGTGCCGATCACGATGTCCACTTTTCCTGCTTCGAGGTCGGCGAGGATTACTTTCTGTTCCGCTGCGGTGCGGAACCGGCTGAGCATCTCCACGCGCGTGGGAAATGCCGCAAAGCGCTTCTTGAAGGTTTCAAAATGCTGGAAGGCGAGCACTGTCGTGGGAGTGAGAACGGCGATTTGCTTGCTGTCGGCCACCGCCTTGAACGCGGCGCGCATCGCCACTTCCGTTTTGCCGTAGCCGACGTCACCGCAGAGCAAGCGGTCCATTGGCGTCGGCTTTTCCAGATCTTTTTTGATGTCGGCGATGGCGGTGCGCTGGTCCGCGGTTTCTTCAAACTCGAAGGCATCTTCGAACTCGCGCTGCCAAGCGCCGTCGGGAGAAAATGCGAAGCCCTCCGCGGTCTTGCGCTCGGCGTAGAGCGCGAGCAACTGGTCGGCCATATCCTCCAGCGATTTCCGGACGCGAGTCTTTCGTGTCGCCCAGGCCGTGCCGCCCAACTTATCCAAAGTTGGCTCCGAACCCTCGACCACCCGGTAGCTTTGCACCAGGTCCATGCGCTCCAGCGGGACGTAGAGCCGCGCATCGTCCGCATAGCGCAACAGCATGAATTCGCCGCGGCGCCCCTCGGATTCGATCAGCCGCAGTCCCTCGAACTGGCCGATGCCATGATCCACGTGCACCACGTAATCACCGGGCTTCAACTCCGCGAAGTCGGCAAAGAATCCGCTGGTGCGAATTTTGCGGCTCGGGCGCTCGACCGCCGGGGTCACATCGAAGAGATCAGCGTTGCCATAAATGGTGAGCTTCGCATCGGGAAACGAAACTCCCTGCGCAAACGGCGCGCGCACCAGAACCAGGGCCGCGCTTTCCGTGGCGCTCTCGGCGGTGAATCCCGCGGCAGCCTCTTCGGTCTCACCCAACACGTAGGGAACTTCGTATTCGCGGCAGATATCCGCGTAGCGCTCCAGTTCGCCGAGGCTCGCCGCCGTCAGGTACACCGTGCCGCCGGAAGCAAGTTGCGACTTCACGTCGGCGACGCAAGCCGCGACGTCGCCGTGGAAACGAGTGCTTGGCCGCGAGCTCAGGTCGAATCGCTGGCCGCCGTTCTGCGCCAGGTTCAACTGCTCGAGTTCCGCACGGAACGTCTTCATCAGGGCGCGTTCCCATTCCGCCTCACTCCAGAAGTAATGGGTGACTTCGGGCGAATTCGCGTGCCCGTGGCGTTCGTAATTTTCCGTGGCCGCTTCCTGCAATTTCTTTGCGGCTTCGCGGAGCGCCACCGGCTCGTCCAGGAATACAATCGGCTTGAGCGAGCTTTCAGCCAGTTCAAAGAGCGCGCTGCCGCCCGCTTCCGAGGTTGAGCCCATCCACCTGCCCGGCTCCCAGTCTTCGGCTTCTCTGCTTCCCGGCACAGGCACAGTCCATTCCGTCAGCGGCAGAATCGTGGTCTTGTTTACGGGCGCGACGGATCGTTGGGTGCGCGGATCGAATTCGCGGACCGACTCCACCGTGTCTCCCAGGAGTTCAATGCGCACGGGCCGAAAGGCTTCCGGAGAAAAAACGTCGATGATGCCGCCGCGGACGGCAAACTGGCCGGGCAGGTCCACCATTTCCGTGCGCGCGTAGCCGATGCTGCCGAGATGTTTGATGAGGGCTTCGTGGGAAACTTCTGAATCTTTCGCAAGGATTTGCGCCAGGGTCAGATAGACATACGGATCCTGATACCGCCACAGCGCGGCCGCCATTGGCGCAATTACAAGAGAGACTTCGCCGTTCGCCAGCCGGTAGAGCGTGGCCGCGCGCCGCTCCAGAATGTCCGCGTGCGGTGCTTGCGAGTCCCAGGGCAGGTTGTCGAACGCGGGGAGGACCGCCACGCCACCGGTTACGCCTGGGAAAATTTGGCCGAAGAAGCGGACACTTTCCGCGAGTTCCTCGGCGCGGCGATTGCTTTTGGTGAGAAAAAATGCGGGACGCCGCAATTCATGGGTGAAGTAAGCCGCGCAGAGAGCTTTGGCGACGTCCTGCAGCCCGGAAAGGCCTACGAGTCCTGCGCCCGCGCGTAGCTCTCCCAACACGCCATCCAAGGAGGGGTGGCGTAGCAGACGCTCCAATCGTTCTCGAACCGCGGGCAGTATCATGCTTCTTGCAAAACTCTAACTACGGCGCAGGCGATTCCCCTGTCATGTTACCCGCTACCGCCATAAATAAAGTGTTCAATTACGCGCGAATCTTTCGCAGAATTTCGGTTGTCGAATAGCCTTCGACGACGTCGATCAACACCACTTTCCCCCCGGCCGCTTCCACTTCTTCGCGCCCCACGATCTGGTTCCCCGGCCAGTCGCCGCCCTTTACCAAAATATCGGGCAGCAGTGCCGCCACGGTTTTCTGCGGGGTCAACTCATCGAAGACCACGACCGCGTCCACACATTCGAGGCTCGCGAGAATCTCGGCGCGCTCTTGCTGCGGAATCACCGGGCGGCCGGCGCCCTTCAACGCGCGGACGCTATCGTCGCTATTCAGGCCGACGATTAAGACGTCTCCATAGGCGCGGGCCGCTTCCAGTAATTTGATGTGTCCGGGATGCAGCAGATCGTAGCACCCGTTTGTGAAAACCACGCGCCTCCCGTTGCGTTTCCCCGGGCCAAACTGCAAAATGAGTTCTTCAAGCGTTAAAACTGCGGGGTGCAAAGGGTCTCCATGCTTGCTTCTGAAGGCGTCAACGCCAATCCGTGTGAAATCCAATTCTATCATGCCGCTCCGGAACGCCGCTGGCCCGGCAAGCTGCGCCCATGAAGCGCAAACCGATCTGGCAAGCACTAGCCGGTATTGCCCTTTTGATTGTGGGGGCGCTGTGGACCTACGCGGGAGCGCAGGGCTACGTGGAAAAGCGCGTGAACGCGGTTGCGGGCGCCTGCCGCGCGGACATGACCATCATTCAAAAACGCGAGGCGCCGGCGCAGGCGAATTCGGGGGCCGTCGTGCTGTTTCACGGTCTGGCCGCGAACAAATACATCATGAGGTATTTGGCGCGCAGCTTTGCGGAGTTGGGCCTGACGGTGTACGTCCCGGACCTTCCCGGGCACGGCCGCACGCCCGGTCCATTCTCCGCACAAAATGCGGAGGACTGCGGACGGTCGCTGCTCCGCGGATTGTCGGCACGCGGCCTGATCGTCCCGGATCGCACCATTCTCGCCGGGCACTCGATGGGAGGAGCCATCGCCCTGCGACTTGCACCTGAGTTCCGTCCTGCCGTAGTCATCGCTTTTTCACCCGCGCCCATGCAAGCGAAGCATGGCGTGTCCCCGGAAAAATTGCTGTACCAGAATTTGCCTCAGATCCTGCCGAACACGTTGATCACTGCCGGACAATTTGAACCGCGGGGATTGGCCGCAAATGCCGCGGACCTGGTGGCGGGCAATACCGACCCGACCATTCAGTTTCATGCGCTGCCGGGGCAATCGCACGTGAGTGTCTTGTTCTCTCCCGGTGCGGCGCGGATGTCGCAAGCGTGGGCCGCCCGGGTGTTGAACATCCCGAATCCGGCTCGCCTGCCGAGCCTGCTCTATTTGGGAGGAAGCCTGCTCGGCTTTCTGGGCATCCTGCTTCTCTCAGGGCCGTTTCTGCGAGAACTGGCGACGCTTGCGGACAAAGAAGCACCGGCCGATTCGCAAGCGCCCGGAACGCTTCGATTTCTCCTCGAGGTGATTCTCGTTTCGTTCGCCGTGCTTTTCCTGCTGCGTCACTTCATTCCCTTGCGCGTGCTGGGGCTGTTTGAGGGCGGCTATCTGGCCAGTTTCTTTCTCCTGGCTGGGGCGATTCTGGTGTTGCTGCACCCCAAACTCGCCCTCAAGAAGTTTGCGGCGAAGCCCGGCGCTATATTGGGTGCGGCCGTGGGGGCCCTGCTCCTGCATCTGCTTGTCACGGGATGGTTCGACCTAACGGCAAGCAGCGCCTGGCTCACCCTGCAGCGATGGGCGCGCTTTCCCCTCTTTTTCCTCGCCGCTTTTGTCTTTCTTTACGCGCTGGAAATTCTCTTCGGCCCTGTCGGCGAACCCCGCAAACGCCTGCTGATTGACTACCTGGCTATCCTGCTCGCGTGGCTCGTGCTCGTCTTCGGAACCTTCATTCTGCATACCGGCCAGATTCTCGTCGTGCTTCTCCTGCCCTATTTCGCCCTCTTTTTTCTTTTCTCGCGCCTAGGTGCACGATTGGTACGGCAGCGGACCGCTTCTGCCACGGCCGCCGCGGTCTTCGGTGCTATACTTTTAGCGGGCTTTTGCCTGGTGCTCTTTCCCCTGTCCTAGGAGCCGCCGGCCACCCAGCAATTTGCACTGTCCCGCCTGCGCCGGAGGCGCGAAGATAGTTCACCTAACACGCACAAATGGCTGACGTTGTCATCATCGGTGGCGGACCTTCGGGCGCCATGTGCGGGGAACAACTCGCGCGTGCGGGGAACTCCGTGAATATTTTTGACGAGCACATGGCGTGGGAAAAGCCCTGTGGCGGCGGGCTGACCTACAAAGCCACCGAACACTTTCCCTTTTTGCTGGACAATCCCCACCCCAAGAAATTAATCCGCAACGTGGAAATTATCAGCGCGGAGAACCAGCGCGCCAATCTGGACCTGAAGCATCCCATCGTTATCTATTCGAGGCGGGTGCTGAACGGATTTTTGCTGGACCGCGCCCGCGAGGCGGGTTGCGAAGTGCATCAACGCCGCGTGCAGCAGATCGACACATCCACGGACAGGCCGCGGTACTGCGTCGAGGGGGAATGGCGCACCGTGGATTTCATCGTGCTCGCATCAGGGGCGCGCAACCAGATGCTGCCCGGCACGCGTCCGCTTTCCGCCGATGAGCTGGAAATGACACAGGGCTACTTCGTTCCGCAAACCGCGGAGGAGATCATTATCAAGTTTCTGCCGGAGTTCGAAGGCTACATCTGGTCGTTTCCCCGGGCGGACCACATTTCGCTGGGGATTTGCGGCAGCATGGCTTCGCACACCAGCAATGAGCTTAGGTCGCACCTGCACCAGTTCGCTTCGGCAGAAAAATTCGCGACGGAAAATGCAAAATTTTACAGCCATGTTTTGCCTTCGCCACAGGAGCGCACGCTTTCCGACCGAGCGGTGATTGGCAGGAATTGGGCGATGTGCGGCGACGCCGCGGCGTGGGTGGACCCGTTGACGGGAGAAGGGCTCTTTTACGCGATGCGCTCGGGCGAACTGCTGGGGCGTTCGATCGCGGAAGGCTGCCCCGAGTTGTATCCTTCGCGCGTGCGCGCTTCGTTTTCGCTGGAACTCGAATTTGCCGCGCGCATTGTGCGCCGGTTTTATCGCGGGTCGTTCCTCGGCTGCTCGGTCACGACGCGCATGGTGCAATTTCTGCAGCGCAACGCAGTATTTCGGCAACTGCTCAGCGATCTCTTTTGCGGAACGCAGGACTACACCTCGCTGAAGCAGCGCGTCCTGGGGCATCTCGGCGGCACGCTCAGCCAGTTCGTCTCCAGCGTGCTGAATTTCGAAAAGCCCACGCCAAAACTGCGGCGAGCCGTTCCCGCGGCGGATTAGCCGGAAACGTTTGCCGCATTACCCAAATTGGTGCATCTGCTTTCTTTTCTGTACCACACGCATTACTCGCCGGGATGTTACGTCCCATTTTGGAAATTCGCTTCGTTTTGCAAACTATAACTATTCTTGGTATTGCTTTCGATAATACAACGGCGTATCGTCGCGCTCTAATTCACTCCGAGGCTTCGCCTCGCAAGGAGGTCCCCCTTGAAAACCAGACATGTTGTTCTTCAGGATCAATCCAAACTGAATCTCACCTTGGCTCAACTCGATACCGTCGCACAATCTCTACAAACGCAGTTGGATCGCGACTTCACCCCAATCTGGGGAGTGCACGCGCTCGTCCAGGCTATCGATCGCAATCACTCCGTTCCGGCGGCCGCCTGGCCGATGCGCATACTCGATCAATCTAGTGCCGGCCTCGGCGTTCACCTGGACAAAAACGGAAAACCGTTCGCCGAAATTCAGGCGGGCACGGACTGGAGCATCACCGCCAGCCACGAATTGCTCGAGATGTTGGTGGATCCTCTCGGAAAGAAACTCATCAGCGACAAAGACATTGACCCGGCCTCGGACGGACATCAAGTCCAATATCTCGAGGAAGTGGGCGATCCCGTCGAAGTCTTCGCCTACCAGATCAACGGTGTCTCGGTCTCGGACTTCATCACGCCCGATTTCTATGACCTGAATGCCCCCGCCGGCACTTCCTTCGACTTCCTCAACCAGTTGCACGCCGCGCTGGAAGTTCCCGCGGGCTGCTATATTTCCTGGCTCGATCCCCAGGATGGCCGCTGGCACCAGAAGCAGCCGGACGGATCGTTTATCACCGCGCAAGCGAAAGCGAATCTTAACAAGAACCCGCGTGATGAGCGCGACGCCGCCTTCACGGACGAAGAAAACAGGAACCGCCACGATCAACTGCAGATCCGCAGCCGGTATCGTCCGGTCCTGCTTTCCAAAAAAGCAGCCGGATAGGGCTGCGCGCCAACCCGAAACAACAAATGCAGGGACACCGGTGATTTAGGGGTGTCCCTGCGTCATTGCAGAGGTGAAGAAATTGCTTCAATTCCGGAGCAAGAAGGCGACTGCCAACGTGTGAGGTAAGGCGCCCCCAACCGGGTCGGGGCCGCTACATAGGAAGAAGCCGCGTGGCTCGTTAACGGAGGACTTTGGCGATGCGGTCGAACGCCCAGTCGATTTCTTCGCGTTCGATTACGAGGGGCGGGGCGATGCGGATGATCGTTTCGTTCGTTTCCTTGCAGAGGATTCCCTCTTCCTTCAACGCTTCGCAATAGGGCCGCGCATCCCGATTCAATTCGATTGCGATCCACAGGCCGCGGCCGCGAATTTCTCGGACGACCGTGCTGCGCAGCGTCTGTAACTTCTGCAGGAAGTAAGCGCCCAACTCCGCGGAGCGCTCCACCAGCTTTTCTTCGACCAGAATGCGCAATGCAGTTCTTGCGAGCGCGCTGGCCAGTGGATTGCCGCCGAACGTGCTGCCGTGATCGCCGGGCTGAAAGACGCCGAGAATTTCCTTCGACGCCAGCACCGCCGAGACGGGATAAAATCCCCCGGCCAATGCTTTGCCGATGATCAGCACGTCGGGCTGAACGCCTTCATGCATGCAGGCGAACATCTTGCCCGTGCGGCCTAGCCCTGACTGAATCTCGTCGGCCATCAGCAGCACTCGGTTTTCGCGGCAAATTTCCGCCGCTTCGCGCAAAAACCCATCCGGAGGAATAATGATGCCGGCCTCTCCCTGGATTGGTTCCAGCAGAAAGCCGCAGGTATTCGGCGTGATGGCCGCGCGCAACGCTTGCGCATCGCCAAACGGAATAACACGAAAGCCAGGCGTGAACGGGCCGAAACCCTTTTTATATTGCTCTTCGGTCGAGAAACTCACGACGCTGATCGTGCGGCCGTGAAAGTTCCCTTCGCAAACGATGATTTCCGCTTGGCCGTCGGGAATTCCCTTTTTCGTGTAGCCCCACTTGCGGGCCGCTTTTATGGCTGTTTCGACGGCTTCCGCGCCGGAATTCATCGGCAGGGCCATGTCCATGCCTGTCAGCTCGTGCAATTCCTTGTAGAGAAGTGGCAACTGGGCGTTGCGGAATGCGCGGGAAGTCAGCGTCACCTTGCGCGCCTGCTCCACCAGCGTTTCCAGCAGTTTCGGATGGCAATGTCCTTGATTGACCGCCGAATACGCGGCCAGGCAATCCAGGTAGCGCTTCCCTTCCACGTCGAACACCCACGCGCCTTCGCCGCGCTCAATCACCACATCGAGCGGGTGATAATTGTGAGCGCCGTAGGTCTCTTCGAGCGCGATGAGCTCTTTGCTTCCTATTAGATTCAGTTGTGTGGCAGGCATACCGCTACTCCAATTCCACAGAGTTCTCAGGTCTTCAAACGCCAGGCGGGGTGCAATTGGCGGCTCTTCAACCCGGTAAAAACTGAGGAAACATTATGGCATCCGTCTGTGCATTGCGCCATACACTCGCGCAGCCCCAATCCGTTGTCGTAAGCTTGAATCCGACCGGTCCAGCGGAACGTCCATATCCATATCAAGGAGGGAACGTCATGACCAAACGAACCTTCGCGCTGCTTTGCCTCGTATGCATGGGAACCATTGCCGCAGTAGCCCTGCCGAACCATCGCTCCGTGAACACGTCCGCGGATGTGAGCGAGCTCAAAGTCAATATTCAGGAGTGGTCTGTGCCGACCAAGGGCGCGCACCCGCACGATCCGGCGGTGGGAGCGGACGGCGCGCTGTGGTTCACCGAGCAGATGGTGAACAAGATCGGGCGGCTTGATCCAAAGACCGGCGAGTTCAAGGAATATCCGCTCGCCACCGATAAGAACTCCGGCCCGCATGGATTGGTGGCAGACAAAGACGGCAACATCTGGTTCACCGCCAATTTTGCCGGGTACATCGGGAAGCTCGACCCGCGCACGGGCAAGGTGACGCAATACAAAATGCCGGCTGAGAAAGCGGACGATCCGCACACGGCGGTGTTCGACGCGCGTGGAATTTTGTGGTTTACCGTGCAGGGCGGGAACATGGTGGGCCGACTCGATCCGAAGAGCGGGAAGATCGAGCTGAAGCAAGTCCCCACGGAGGCTGCGCTGCCGTATGGAATTCAAATCAACAGCAAGGGCGTGCCGGTTTTCTGCGAACTGGGCAGCAACAAGATGGCGTCGATTGATCCGCAGGCTTTCGCGATCAAGGAGTACGTGCTTCCCGAGGGCGTGCGGCCGCGCCGGTTGGCCATCGCTGCCGATGACACAGTCTACTTCACGGATTTCAAAAGCGGGCACCTGGGCATGCTGAACACTTCGACGGGAGCCGTGAAGCTCTTCTCTTCGCCGGGAGGGGCGGAGGCGAATCCTTACGGAATCGCGATCACTCCGGATGGGATGGTGTGGTACAGCGAGTCCGGCGTGCATCCGAACACGATTGTGCAGTTCAATCCAAAGACGCAAACTTTTGCGCGCGCCAACATTCCCTCCGGCGGAGGCGTCGTCCGCAATATGGCGGCGACGTCTGACGGACGCGTTTATATCGCTTGCAGCGGTGTGGACAAAGTCGGGGTCGTCTCGCCGGCGAAATAATCTTCTACCGGCAATAAGTGGGGTGCCAGGAGTCCCGGTACTGCAAAAGTTCTTGGTCGCTAGAGTTCTTTCCTGCTATTGGAGGCGGTTCCAAACATTACCTATTTAATTTCAATCGTTTAGGAGATGCCAGTTTGGCGAACTCCCTGCGGCTTAGAACGGCCGGGAGGATTTCATGCTTGGACCTAAACGAAATATCTTGCTGGGCAGCGCGATTGTGCTGCTGTCGGCGGGGATTATTACCGCTGCGGTCACGCTTGCGACTCACCCCAGGACCATTCCGATTACGGTGCCCGAGGAGACGCCGATCCATGTGACATTGGATCAGGGAATCTCCAGCAACCAGAATCGGCCCGGGGATCACTTCGAGGCTACTATTTCCGAGCCGGTGGTCCTCAACGACAAAACTGTAATTCCACAAGGCACTCCGGTGGAAGGCCTGGTTGTGGATGCGCGTCCCTCCGGCAGATTGATGGGCCGGGCGCACCTGCAGCTTGCGCTGGAGTCCATGCAGCTGAACGGTAAGACCTATGATCTGAGAACGTCGAGTTCTTACCGTCGAGGCGGGGACCACAAGAAGCGCAACTGGGCGTGGATTGGGGGCGGCGCTGGCGGCGGCGCATTGATCGGCGCCGCGGCGGCTGGCGGCAAGGGAGCACTCATCGGCGGCCCGATTGGTGCTGGAGCCGGCACGGCTGTCGCGTACTTCACCGGGAAGAAGGACATCCACCTGAGGCCTGAGACTCGTTTGGAGTTTCGCCTCAATCAACCGGTAATCGTTGACACCAAGAGCTAACAGGCGGGCGTGCCAGCTTGGGGAAACTCAGACTGACATGCCTGGAAAGCGCGTATTCCGATGTAGTGGCCGATGTTAAGATCGGCCACTACATCGATGATGGCCGCGGTCATTAGGCGGCTCGTACTCGAATTCACCGTTGGGGCATCGAACGGAGTATTCTCCAAAGGTGACCCAATCTCCCATGGCTTCGACAGCTACGGTATTACCCGCCAAGACCGATGCGGTTCCCAAAAAGGCTAAGAAGAAGGTGAATTGGAGTTCGCTGCCCGAGATCTGGGCGCTGATCCATCCGCGACGGGGGATTTTACTTCTTGGGTTCGCGCTGATGGCTATCAACCGGGTCGTAGGGCTTGTCCTGCCTGGTTCGATAAAATATCTGGTTGACGACGTGATCGGGAAACGCCAGCAGAGGCTGCTGCTTCCGCTTGTGCTGACGGTTATTGCGGCGACTTTGATTCAGGGGCTCTCTTCTTTTGCGCTGACGCAACTTCTCTCGAAATCGGCGCAGCGGATGATCACGGATTTAAGGAAGCAGGTGCAGGCTCATATTGGGCGGCTTTCGGTAAGTTTTTACGACGCGAACAAAACTGGCGCGCTGGTTTCGCGGATCATGAGCGACGTGGAAGGCGTGCGGAATCTGATCGGCACTGGGCTGGTGGAGTTTGTTGGCGGACTGATGACCGCCGTGCTCGCTCTGGGTGTGCTGCTGTATATCAACGCGGTGATGACGCTGGTCGCCTTTGGGGTGCTGATCGTTTTCGCGCTGTTCCTCAACAAGGCTTTCTCGACAATTCGCCCGATCTTTCGGGCTCGGCCCAAAATTAATGCCGAAGTTACAGGACGGCTTACCGAATCGCTTGGCGGCGTGCGCGTGGTGAAGGGCTACCACGCGGAAGAGCACGAGGAGAGCGTGTTCGCAGGCGGGGTGCAGCGGCTGCTGGACAACGTGCTTAAGACTTTGACGGCGACTTCCATCATGAGCCTTTCGGGCGCGATGCTGATGGGGCTGGTGAGCGCGGTGGTGATGTACTTGAGCGCGCGGAGAATCATTGCCGGCCAAATGACCATTGGCATGTTTTTCTCTTATTCGGCTTTTCTGGCCATGTTGATTGCGCCGGTATTTCAGATCGTGGCGATTGGGACGCAGCTTACCGAAGCGATTACCGGACTGGAGCGCACGCGCGAAATCCTGAACGAAGCGAAGGAAGATCAGGACCCGCGGCGGCGCGTTTCGTTGGAGCGCATCACCGGCCGGATGGAATTTGAGGACGTGCACTTTTCGTACGAGGCAAACAAGGAAGTGCTGCATGGCGTGAGTTTTGTGTCGGAGCCTGGCACGGTGACGGCGCTGGTTGGGCCATCGGGGTCGGGTAAATCCACGATTATCGGGCTGGTTTCGGCGTTTTACACGCCGACGCAGGGACGCATTCTTGTGGACGGCGTGGACCTTTCGACCGTGAAGCTCAGCTCGTACCGGACGCAGCTTGGCGTGGTGCTGCAGGAGACTTTTCTTTTCGACGGGTCGATTCGCGAGAACGTTTCCTATGCGCGGCCGGGTGCGACCGAAACGGAGATCATGGAGGCCTGCCGGATCGCGCGCGTGGATGAGTTTGCGGAGAATTACGAGAAAAAGTACGACACTGTGGTGGGCGAACGCGGCGTGAAGCTATCCGGGGGGCAGAAGCAGCGTGTGTCGATTGCCCGGGCGATTCTGGCGGACCCGCGGATTTTGATTCTGGATGAGGCTACGTCGAGCCTGGATTCGGAGTCGGAGGCGCTGATTCAGGAAGGGCTGCGCTACTTGATGCGTGGGCGGACTACGTTTGTGATCGCGCACCGGTTGTCTACGATTCGACGGGCCGAGCAGATTTTGGTCGTTCAGACGGGTGAGATTTTGGAGCGCGGGACCCATGAGTCGCTCTATGCCGCGCATGGGCGGTATTACGAGCTTTATACAAAGCAGCATGCGGTGGAGACGAATTTGTTTTTGGCGCCGGGCGAAGGGGATAAGTTGGAAGAGGACGGGAAAGATGGGGCAGGTGGGAATGGTGGGCCGGGGACCGCGTTGCCGGAGGCGTTGCAGGCGTTGCGGGATCGGAATGTGTGAGCGGGATTTGGTGGTCCGGTGAGTTGGTCGCAAGAGCGGCAATCGTAAAAGCGGAAGCTGGGCTTCCGCACTCAAAAAAAAAGAACGGCCCGCCTCGGAAGGCGGGCCCTACATAAACCTAGAATTGGAGTCGTTTACTATTACAGCGAGGGGCGGCGGAGGATTGGCTTTTTGGCTTGGGCGGCAGCTTGGGCGGGGAGCAGGGTGGCCATTTTGCGGATCATGGCCAGGACGAGGCGCTTGTCGCCTTCGGAGAGGGTGGTGCTGTACTTTTTGATTTCGGCGAGGAAGCGGATTTCGTCCTGGCTGAGTTCGCCGAGCATCTTCTGGGTTTCTTTGTCGCGGGGAGTTTCGGTGCCGGGGAAAAAGTCGGCCAGGGAAATTTCCATGGCTTCGGCGATCTTCGCGAGCGTTTCGAGCGACGGGACGGTGTGGCCGTTCTCGACGCGCGAGAGGTAGCAGCGCAGCAATCCGGTGCGGCGCTCGATGTCGCCCTGGGAAAGTCCCCGCTGGCTGCGGTAGGTTTTGATGACTTCGCCGATGTTAACTTGTGGTTTCTCTTTAGGCACGATTTCCCCCAATCGAACTGGTAGCTTAGTCGCTAACAGTAGAAGTGGCAAGGGAGAATGTGGGGGGTGTGGTAGCCAAAAGGTAACGCTCCGGGGAAAGGCCACAGCCAGCAGCCTTTAGCCGTAAGCTCTTAGCCGTAAGCCTGTCGAGTTCTAACTGAAACTTTCGGAGACAGCTTAGGTTGAGGTTCTTCGGGCATCTCCGGTAAACACCACCGGAGTCCCAACACCGGACATTGTCGGATGCCCTCAGAATGACAGTTTTCAATTTGGTGGTGAGTTGGGGCTTGGCGACCTGAAGGTCGCCGCTACGCGGGAGAAGAGCGGCCCGCTCGCCGCGGCGAGCGGGCCCTACGTGACTTGGCTTGCCGGCTGGAAGCCGGCGCTACCTGCTGGTTCAGTGGGACAGTGGAACCTCTGCGGGAGCAACGTTGTAGCCGTCAATGAATAGGGTCGGAAAGCGAATCTTGGGATCGTAAGTTGCAAAAGAGACGGAGAGCTTCTTTTCTTCGCCGGGCAAGAGAGAGAAATAGTTGTCATCCCAAAAGACGGGGACGAGGTCGTCGCCGTCGGGTCCTCTAGTGGCGCGGAGGTGAACCATAAAGGCCACCGATGAACTCGGGTTTTTGATGGTCAGATGTATGTTCCGCGGATCCGGGCCAGTGAGCACAGACTGGGGTGTTGCGGTAGCCTCGAGCTTTACTTGCGGGAGAGAGTTCAGGCCGGTGAGGTCGGCGAAATCTTTTTGCGGGGTGTAGACGGTGTCTTTTTTGTGCTTCCAATCCATGGTGTCGAGCTTGGTGGAGAGCCAGTAGAAGTTGTCGCTGAGGAGATTGCCGGAAGCGTCGCGGAGCTGGAGTTTCAGAAAATAGGTAGTCGAAAGGTTGTCGGGTTTTGGCAGGTCAAAGGCTTTGGTGACGGAGTCCCAGCCGATATTGATGGTTGCCTCGCGGGAATCTACTTCCTTGCTCTCGATGTTGTACAGCTTCGCGGACACCTTGTAGTTTTTCAGGTCATCGTAGGTGCCGTTGATGACGGAGACGGAGTTGGTGTCGTAGTCGTATTGGACGTGGACGATTTCCTGGGCCTTTTTGGTGCCGAAGTAGCCGCCGGCGGGAACAAGATAGTAGTCGTAGAGATGCCAGATGAGGGAGGGCCAGGCGTTGTTGAGCATCCACTGGATGACGCCGGTGGAGACATATTTGTTGCGGGCGTAGGCTTCGAACATGGAGCGCTGGTTGTCGTAGGCCATGGCCTGGGACTTGCGCTCGAAGTCGTCGAGAGAGTCGGGAGCGCCGTAGCGGCGGGTTAACGCGTCACGGAAGACATCAATGGTGGTGAAGCGTTCGCCGCCGGCGTGAAAATTCCAGTAATCATCGATGGGCCAGAGATGTTCTTTGGGGATAAATTTGGCGAGGCTTTCTTTCGGGGGAATAGCGGGGCCGGGGCTGGTTTCGGTGTTGTAGCTCCAGGCGCCGCCGGCTTTTTTATCGGAGAGCCAGTACATGGGGGGAACGTATTCGTAGGGGCCGGTCATTTTGACGCCAGATTTGCCGGTGACCTTGGTGGGCTTTCCCGCAGCCGAAGAAATCGTAGGATTCGGCCACTCCAACTCTTTCAGAAGATCGAGGTACATGGTTTCGATTTCGGCGGGTGGCGGACCGTCGCTGCCATAGAGCCAGACGAAGACGCTGGGGTGGTTGCGGAGGCGGGAGATCTGATCGATCAGCGAGGCCGCGGCGATTTTTTTGGTTTCCGGGGTCCAGGATTTCCAGTGTTCCCAGGCGTCGCAGCAGATCCAGCCGGGCATGACCAGGATGCCGAGCTTGTCGGTCTTGTTGAAGAATTCGTCACGATCGGTTTTGCCTTCGAGGCGGATGGTGTTGAGGCCCATGTGCTTGACGTAAGCGAGATCGGCGTCGAGTTTATTGGAGTCCCAGCGGAGGAGCATGTCCGGAGCCCAGGCGGCGCCGCGGATAAGGACGCGCCTGCCGTTGACCTTGAAGAGGCGGCCGCCGGTTTCGGTAAGTTCTGAGGTGACCTCGCGGATGCCGAAATCCAGTGTGACGGAATCGGAAGGTGTATTGGAGACGTCCACTCGAAAATGAGCGGTGTACAGGCTAGGACCTCCCATCTGGTAGGGCCACCAGAGATGCGGCTCGTTGAATTTTAGTTGTGGATAATCTTCCGGCGTAAGGCGGACAATTTTGGTTTCGTTCGCGGCAAGTTCCACCGGCTGGCTCAAATGAATGCCGTCGAGATCAGCATGGAACGTGGCGCGAACCGGGTGGTTGCTGGTGTTGCGGAGTTCGGCAGAAAGGGTGAGTTTCGCCGATCGGTAAGCGGAGTCGAGTTTGGAGTTTACGAAAGGATGCCGCAGCGCGACATCGCCGCTGGAGGAGAGGAAGACTTCGCGCCACATACCGGTGTCTTTGTCGGGAGGAGTGGGATTCCAGTCTACCCAAGTGAGGCCGAGATCATTTTTTTCGGGGGCGAAGACTTCGACGGCGAGGGCGTTCTTCCCTGATTTGTTCAGAAGCTCGCCGATGGGGAATTCGTATGCGCGATAGGCGCCGGCAACTACGTTGCGGTCGGCGAGTTGCTTGCCGTTGAGCCAGATGTTGGCGCGGTAATTGATGCCGAGGAAATGCAGCCAGACGACGCGATTGGCGTAGGCGGCGGGCGTGGCGAATTCGGTGCGAAACCAATGGGAGCAGCGGAAGGGACTGTTGGCGGGCATATCGAGATTGGCGGCTTGCCGTTTGTTGTCGGTGAAGGCGCCGGGAAAGGAATTGAGATTCCTGCCATAGTTGGGATCGGGGAGAGTTTTGTCGGCGACGAGAGAGCCGACGACCGTGCCAGGGACGAGGGCGGGGTGCCATTTGGAGTCGTCGAAACCGGGGAGCGAGATGGCTTCGGCCTTCGCTGTGAGCTTGCAGGACGATTCGAGGCGCCAATCGGCGTGAAGAAAAACCGGAGCGGAGGGGGAATCATCTGCGCGGACATTTGCGACAAAAGATGGGCTGAGGACGAGAGCAGACAAAAGCACGAACGCGGAGCGAAACCGGGACATTGGCAAGCCTCGTGGTCAGTGAAGGTAGCCGCGGATGGAATCGCGGACGCCCCTAGCTTACATTAAACCGATTGAATACAAGAGGAATACTTGTTTCGGATTGTGGAGAATTTCAGGACCACAGAGGGAGACGGGATTCCGCTTGAAAAGGTTGGAAGAGACCAAGTAAGCTGCGGGGGGATAAGTGGCCGGTTGTAAGTTGTAAGTTTATAGTCATCCGCCTTCAGATTGTCTCCTTGCTTTTTTGTTCATCCGCGCCAACGAGCAATTTACTGGCAACAGTCTTCAAAAGACACAGGAGGATTCGGAATGATTCGTCGCGCAGGCTTTTTTTGTTTTCTATTCTTGCTGGGAGCAGTTCCGGTTTTCGGACAGGCAAAACGAAAAATCATTGTGGACCAGGATGCGCGAGGGCCAGCTACCACGGATCAGCAATCGATGCTGGCGTTCATTCAGGCTCCGCAGGCGGAGGTGCTGGGATTAACGATCGTCAGCGGCGATCAGTGGCGGGATGAAGAGGTGGCGCACACGCTGCGGATGCTGGAGTTGACGAACCATCCGGAAATTAAGGTGTATCCCGGGGCGATCTTTCCGCTGATCAACAGCAAGGAGGAGATTGCGCGGTGGTCGAAGTTGTATGGAAAAGTGCGCTACCAGGGCGCGTGGACCAAGAACGGCACGGGAAAATTTGTGCGTGAGGTGCATGGGCCGTACGAGGTGCCGGAACTTCCAGAGGGAAATCCCACGTTGAAGGCAGAGGAGGAAGACGCGGCGCACTTCATCATCCGGATGGTGCATAAGTATCCGCATGAGGTGACGATTTACGCGGGCGGGCCGATGACGAACATCGCGCTGGCGCTCAGCCTGGATCCCAAGGTGGCAGAACTTGCGCAGGAACTGGTGGTAATGGGCGGCAGCATTGCGCCGGAAGTGCCGCTGGCGTGGAAGACGGAGAATCGGAGGGAGTTTAATTTCTGGTGGGACCCGGAAGCGGTGCACATCGTGCTTCGGGCGCCGTGGCGGAAGATTACAGTGACGACGGTGGATATTTCGGTGAAGACGCGGATGACAAACGAGATGATTCAGAAGATTGCTGCCGCTGGCACACCGTCGGCGGCGTACATCGCGAAATATTCGGATGAGGAATATTTGTGGGACGAGTTGGCGGCGGTGGCTTGGCTGCAGCCGGATATCATCACGAAGGAAGTGAGTTTGTACATGGACATGGATATTTCGCATACGGCGGGATATGGGAACACGCTGGTGTGGACAGAGGAGGAGCGGCCGGGAATGGGAGAGCAGTTGGTACATGTGCAGACGGAATTGGACAATGAGAAGTTTATGAAGATTTTGATTCAGTTGCTTTCGGGGAAGGCGGGGAGGTAGATCGGATTGGGATCTGATGGGGCGGAAGTGAAAAATCGGGAGAGCAAAGGCGCCCGCCCCGTAGAGGCATTCGGGACGGGCAAAAAGCGCCCGCCTCAGAAGGCGGCCGCTACAGTAGGAGAACCCCAAGAGGGGCCGAGCGAGCTCGGCCCCTACAAAGACAGCGCGTTGAACGGAGATTTGGGCGGTAGAGTTGGGTGCGTAAAAGCGGGAGCTGCGCTCCCGCACTCCAAAGGGGATGGTGTATGATTTGATGTCCCGAGAAACGGCGGAAGAACACTTTCCCATGAGCAACGAAGAACGAAAAGCTGCGCTGGAAGCGATTATTTATGCCGCGGATGAGCCGGCGACGATTGACCAGTTGGCTGCGGCGTTGGGCGAGGAAAAGCTGGCGGTGCAATCGGCGCTGGACGAGTTAGTTGCCGGATACGCCGTGGAAGAGCGCGGGATTGAGATTCGGGCGGTGGCGGGCGGATACAAGATGTACACGAAGCCGCAGCACCATGATGTGGTGCGCCGGTTCATCAAGTCGTTGCGACCGCCCTTGCGGCTCTCGATGCCGGCGCTGGAAACACTGGCGGTGATTGCGTACAAGCAACCGGTGACGGCGCCAGAGATTTCGGATATTCGGAGCGTGAATACTTCGGGGGTGATTTCGACGCTGCTGGACAAAAAGTTGATTACGACGGCGGGACGCAAGGAAGTGATGGGGCGGCCGATTCTTTACAAGACGTCGAAAGAGTTCTTGATGCGGTTTGGGTTGAGCGACCTGGACGAGTTGCCGAGCCTGAAGGAGTTTGAAGCGTTGGCGCGGGAAGCTCTGGGCACGGATGAAGGAATATCGGCCGGGGACGTGACGGAAGAGCAGGTTTCAGAGTTACATCCAGAAGTGGATGCGGCGCACGCGGCGGAAGCGGTGGACGGACACGCACATGCGACGGCGGCGGAAGCGATCGAGCACGTCGAGAAGGAACTTTCGGAGGCGGAAGAGTATCGGGAACATGAGGCGCTGGCTACGTCGGAAGGGATGCCCTCCGGCCAGTTGGATGAAGATCCGCCACCTCCTAACGCGAAAACGACCGCGGCTGGGGAATAGATTACTTATCTGGGATTCTCGCTCAGAACCTGAGAATACCTCCGTCATTTGCTAAGAGAAGGCGCCCGCCTCGGAAGGCGGCCGCTACAAATACGGAACAGGAGGAAGAGCCCACCCTTTGCAAAAGACGCAAAGGGTAGGCCACCCTCGGAAGAGAATAAGGCTGCGTGTTTTGGTGGGATCGTGGTGAGGACCACGGCTGATGTTGGAACGGTTACAAAAAATCATTGCACGAGCGGGGATTGCTTCGCGGCGCCATGCGGAGCAGTTGATCCTTTCCGGACAGGTGGTGGTGAACGGGAAGGTGGTTACAGAGCTAGGGAGCAAGGCCGATCCGGAGAAGGACAAGATTGAAGCGGCGGGCCGGACGATTAAGGATGAACAGCGCCGCTCGGTTTATATGTTGATGCACAAACCGGCGGAGGTGGTTTCTTCGCTGGCGGATCCCGAGGGACGGAAGAATTTGCGGAATTTGCTGCGGGGATTTCCGGAGCGGGTGTACCCGGTGGGCAATCTGGAGTATGCGGCGACGGGACTGGTGTTTTTGACGAATGACGGGGATCTGGCGGCGAAACTTTTGAAACAGTGGGACCAGTTGGAACAGGTGTACCACGTGAAGATCAAGGGGATGCTGACGCTTACGGATTTGGACCGCCTGGGGAAAGAGATTGGGATCAAGATGCAGACGCTGCGGCAGCCGGATGCTAGCCGCGGGCATGTGGCGAATTACTGGTATGAGGTGCGGGCGAAGGGCGCGAAGCTGGAGAAGCTGCGGAATTTGATGTTTCGCGAACACCATCCCGTGGAGAAGGTGATGCGGGTTGGATTGGGGCCGTTGACAGTGGAGGGGATTCCGCGGGGGAGATATCGATTGTTGGATGAGCGGGAGGCGGAGGAGTTGAAGGCGGGGAAGGCGGCGGAGAAAGCGGGGGCTCGCTTGCGGGGGAAGAGGAAGAGAAAATAGAGGTTGAGGGAAAAGGTTGAAGTATTGCCGGGGTCCCTCCACTCCGCGGCCTGCGCGCCTAGTGCGGCGCGCAGGAAAATGCCGGCCGCTCCGGTCGGGATGACAGCGTAAGAATAAGAAAAACCCAAGAGCACAGGCAGGAGTGCCTGTGCCACAAGAGCGGGGATAGGATTGGGCGATGGACTTTGGGCTTAGCGATCACCAGAAATTGATACGGGAGACGGTGCGGCAATTTATGGAGGTGGAGGTGCGTCCGCACGTGAAGGAGTGGGAGCGGACGGAGCACTTCCCTGTCGAGGCGATTGAGAAGTTGGCGCTGCTGGGATGCTGCGGGATGCTGGTGCCGGAGGAATGGGGCGGGGCGGGGCTGGATACGATTTCGTATGTGCTGATGATAGAGGAAGTGGCGCGGGTGCATGCGGCGATGGCGACGGCGCTTTCGGTGACGAATTCGGCGGTGCAGTTGCCTTTGCTGGCGTTTGGGAATGCGGCGCAGAAGAATCGTTATTTGAAGCGGCTTGCTGCGGGAGAGATTCTGGGCGCTTTTTGTTTGACGGAGCCGGCGGCGGGGTCGGATGCGGCGGGGATTCAGGCTATGGCGGTGCGGGACGGCGAGAATTACCGGATTAATGGGACGAAGACGTGGGTGACGAACGGTTCGGCGGCGGGAGTTTTTATTGTTTTTGCGAAGACGGATCCTGCGGCTGGCGGAAAAGGGATCAGCGCGTTTCTGGTGGAGCCGGGATACGCGGGATTGAAAGTGGGGCGGCATGAGGACAAGATGGGGCAGAGGTCGTCACCGTCGGTGGAGTTGCTGTTCAATGATTGCCTGGTGCCGGCGGCGGGGCGATTGGGAGAAGAGGGGCAAGGGTTGAAGATTGCTTTGAGCGCGCTGGATGGCGGGCGGATTGGGATTGCAGCGCTGGCGGTGGGATTGGCGCAGGGAGCGCTAGAGGAATCGGTGAAGTTTGCGCGGGCGCGGAAAGCGTTTGGAAAAGCGATTGGGGAGTTTCAGGCAATTCAGTGGATGCTGGCGGATATGCATACGGAGATTGAGGCGGCGCGGGGGTTGGTGTATCACGCGGCCAGTTTGAAGGATGCGGGCGGGAAGATGGGATCGGCGGCTTCGCGGGCGAAGCTGTATGCGAGCGAGATGGCGAACCGCGTGGTGTATAAGGCGGTGCAGATTCATGGGAGCCAGGGATATTCGCGGGAGTCGGAGGTGGAGCGGATGTACCGGGATGCGCGGGTGATTCCGATTTACGAGGGGACGAGCGAGATTCAACGGACGATTATCGCGAGGGATTTGTTGAATAGGGGATGAGGCGAAAATAGAAAATTGAAATTGGAAAATAGGAAGAAGAGATAACGCAGAGGACGCAGAGAAGAGAAAGGCAAGAGGTTCACCACAGAGGACACGGAGAGCACAGAGAAAGAGACGGAGGCCAACCGGGAGGTTGGCGTTCCCAGGGAGTGGCCGATCATTGCCGATCGGCCATTAGCTTTTTGGGGCGAGGTGCTTGAGCTGGGCTACTTCGCGGATGGTCAGGGAGCGGAATTTGCCGGGGGGGACGTCGAGGATGAGGGGGCCGAGCTGGACGCGTTTAATTTTTTCGACGAGGAAACCGACGGATTGGAACATGCGGCGGATTTGGCGGTTGCGGCCTTCGATGAGGGTGACTTCGTACCACGGATTCGGGGCGTCTTCGTGGAGTTGGATTTTGGCGGGGGAGGTTTTTACGCGGCGGTCGTCGTCGAGAGTGATGTGGACGCCGGAGCGGAGGCGAGCGAGGGATTTTTCGTCGGGGCGGCCGCTGATTTTGACTAGATATTTTTTGGGAACGTGAGAGCCGGCTTTGGTTAGTTTTTGGGCGAGGGCGCCGTCGTTGGTGAGGAGGAGGAGACCTTCGCTGGCGTAGTCGAGGCGGCCGACGGGATAGACGCGCTCGGGGAGAGGGCCGAGGAGTTGCATGACGGTGGGACGGCCCTCGGGATCACTGACGGTTGTGACGTAGCCTTTGGGTTTGTGGAGCATGAGGTAGAGGAGGCGTTGGGATGGCTTGATGGGTTTGCCGTCGACGGTGATGGTGTCGGCGTCGGGATCGGCTTTGGTGCCGAGTTCGGTGACGATTTGGCCGTTGAGTGTAACGCGGCCGGAGGTGATGATTTCTTCGGCTTTGCGGCGAGAGGCGACGCCGGCGGAGGCGAGGATTTTTTGGAGGCGCTGTTGCATTGGCGAGGACATTTTACGATGAGATTTGGGTGGGTGCGAGGAAAGAGGAAAGATAACGAGGCGCGGAGTGCGCGGAGATCACGCAGAGAAGAGGCAGAGGGAAGAAAGATTCGGAGTTGTGCATTCGATCGCGATTGGGTTACAGGATTGCCGAGGTCCCTCCACTCCGCGGCCCGACGCCCCATAAACCGGCGCGAAGAAAAAATCGGGCCGCTCCGGTCGGGATGACAGAAAAAGCAAATGCAAGAGGCGAGGTAACCCTTCGCTTGCGCTCAGGGCAAGAGGCCGTCCCCACGCTGGAGTTATTGGCGGGGGGATTTTTTTTCGCGGGCGAGGCAGTCGTTGCAGATGCCGCCGACTTCGGTGCGGGAGACGGTGACTTGCATGTCGAAGTCGCGGGCGATCTGCTCCTTGAGCTGCTCGTAGAGGCGGGATTCGAATTCGCGGACTTTGCCGCAACGCAGGCAGGCGACGTGGATGTGGTCGCGAGGGCCGTGGGTTTCGTAGTAGTGACGGTCGCCGCGGAGGTGGAGGAGGTCGAGCTCGTCGATGAGGCCCTCTTTTTTGAGGAGGTCGATGGTGCGGTAGACGGTAACGAGGTGGACGGCGGGGTCCATTTTCTGGGCGCGCTCGAGGATCTGATCGACGTCGAGGTGCTGTTCGGCGTTGTCCATGACTTCGAGAATGACGCGGCGCTGGCGGGTGAGGCGAATTCCCTTCTCGCGGAGGGTTTTCTGGAGGTGGCCGGTGGTTTCGGCGGAGTTGATGCGTTCGCCGGAGGAGACACGATGTGTGGGTGAAGCGGACATGAGCGGATAGTTTAGCAGGATAGGAGGGTGGGGGAAATTGGAGGAGAGGAGCACGACGTGGGAAGTGGGCCGGGCGAGCCCGGCCCCTACAAGGGAAAGAAAAAAGCCTCGGTTCCCTTCCCGGGAAACGAGGCTTGCAACTCCGTTCGACTTTTCTTGCTCGCTAGCGATACCCGCCGTGGCCGGCTTTCTGGTGCTCTTCGGGGGCGGCGGCGATGCCGGCGCGGCGCAGCTCTTCGGAATAATATTTGCGGAAGAGGACGTCCCACTCTTCGCTGCCTTCGAGAATTTCCTTTTTCTGCGAGGTGATGCGCTTGCGGACTTCGACTTCGATTTTTTCCTCTTCGCGCAGGATGTTGGTCATGGTCTGGACCATGTGCTGGCGGATGGTGTCGCGGTCTTCCACAAATTCGACTTCATTGGTCTGGACCAGCAGGTCCACGATCTGGTGGGAGATGCGCACGATTTTTTCCCGGCTCAATCGCATTCTGTTCTTTCGCCCCTATCTGATTGCCACTGCAAATTTGCGAACGGCTCAACGCAAAATCAGTTTGCGGTCCCGCGCGAGTTGCCCCTTCACCTTTTTGAACATTTCCTGGTAGGAAATTCCGGCGCGGCGCATTTCGTCCTGATGCTGGGTCAGGATGGTGCGGACTTCTTCGTTAATTTTGTCCTCGACGGTGATCTCTTCCATCATGCGGGTGCGCACCTTCAGGATCACCGGCTCGACGTCTTTTTCCTTGATTTCGATCTGCTTGTCCTCGACAAGCTTCTTGACCAGTTGCGAGGCCATGTGGCCCACATAATCGCGGTTCAGCAGCATCTCTGGGATATTCCTTTAACAAATAGTAAGCAATTGAGTTTACTGGCTGCACGGAAATTTCGCAACCAACACGCACGGCAAAACTTCGCAAAAAATGGGGGCGAAAACAAAAACTTTCACGTTTCGTTGACGATGCGGCCTGCTTCCTGTAGCATGGGGAAATGTGAGCAGTGGGCGGTTAGCTCAGTTGGTTAGAGCGCCTGCCTTACAAGCAGGAGGTCGCAGGTTCGAGCCCTGCACTGCCCACCAAATAATTCCCACTCTCACAACAAGTTAAGCTGCTTTTTCTTCCTCACCCTCTCGCTGCACGTTCGGGACAATCGGTACAACAGAAGCGTCGCTCAAAGGTATAGCGAATCCGTACCCGACTCGATGGGCTTCGTCGAGGCGCAACTGCAACTCCTCGTGAAGGTGGGAGTAGAGTTCGGACATGGTTTGCGGCGCGTGCGCCATCCAGAAATTGTTGATGTCTTCCAAACAGCGGCGCCCTCGTAACCACGTCTTTCGGAATCGCTTGAACGAATGCCAGCCCATTCCCTTCTCGTCCAATCCCATCTTGGCGAGCCGGGGAGTTAGCCAGCGGTCTTCCAAATTGCCGTAGAGATGGGGTGTCCCTTTTGCCGTATGAAACAGCAGCCCCGTCTTCTCGGCTGTGTATTTGCGCAGGTACTCTGCGATGTCGGGATGCAGGTCGATTTGTCTCTCGGCGGCATCGGTCTTGAGGTGACGAACGATGCGCGGAGCATTTTTCTCGACTTGCTGCTCGACTTGGATGGTTCGGCCGTCATTGGTGAAGTGCCGCGTTTCAAGCGCAAGAGCCTCAGAGACCCTCATCCCTGTCGCCGCCAGCAGGACGTACAACGCCTGTTCCTGCCCGATGCTCCCTTGAATGAGTTCTGTGATCGTGTCCGCTTTGATCGAAGGACGCTTCTGCTCGGCTTGCTCGACTTCTGGCAAGTCCATTGTGTCAGCATCCCAGAATCTTTTGTGGACAGGCTCTCCGTTTTTCCCTCGCAACGATTCCACGACCTGCTTGACGTGCTCGATATATTTGTTGACAGTTCGTGGGCTGAGTCCTGAGGAGGACATCTTGTCAATGAGAGGCTTGACGGAAAGATTGTCAACGTCTCCAAGTGGATGATCACCGATAGCTGGGAGAATCCACTTGTCCAACGCTCCCTGAATCGTGACAGCGTAGCTTTGGCCGATTGGCTTGCGCTTGCGATTCTGTGATTGTTCCAACCACTGCTCGGATTGTTCGCGGAACGTGACTGCGCCCGAATTTGGCTTAACGACCTCGTTGAAATGTTTCGGGGAGTCTGCTCCGCTCTGTTGAATGATTTCTCTCGCTCTCCGTTTGCGCTCGCTCTTGGAAAGAAGGCCCGGACCAGAGATCGGACAGACGCGCTCACGCACATGTACCCTTTTCTCTTGACCTTCGGTATCTTTCCAGAAACGCACCACAAACCACCTTCCAGATTTTTCGATGTGACCATCTTGACCAGTTCTGCGTGACAAGGATTTTCCTCGTTTCCGCTTCGCTGGTGTTGCTTGGGGCAGCATAGTAGCAGGCAATTGCGTGGTCGTCACGCCGCTATCTTTTTGCGCGGTGGGAAATTCGAGGACTGAGTTCACATCTTTAGTGGTGAGAACGAGCGCAGTAACACCGTCGCGATGTATTACTCGGTTCGGAACAAAACTTGCGCGTGGTGTTTGGGAAGGTGCAGACGGAAACACTGCGACTGAAGTCGATTTGGTTCGTACGGACACAAGAATCCTGTGATTCTCGGGTGTCCGGCCTCATCGTTTCGGCGGGGACTTGCTGCCACTGTCGGGCAGTCGTGATGGGCGACTACAATCACCGGTTGAGTAATTCTCTCCCGCACCAAGCGTCAGAAGAGTACCGGTGATTCACCGTAAAGACATGATAGCACAGCTGTTATTGAAATGCAAGGGGTGAGTCCTCCGCGGTTTTACGCGCGGAGGGGTTTCGATTGAGGGAACTGGCTGCGATCGCAACTGCACATTGTGGCTGTGCGGAGGCGAGTACTAGGATCGATCCACACCCCTCGAGAATTGGCGTGAATCAGCCAGAATCAGCTTTATTCAAACGGAACACGCGGGGATTCAACAGGGCACGCACCGAAGTATCTCTCGCGATAACTTTCGGCACTGAACGGATTCCCGAACTGCTGAACCAAGTTGAAGTTTGCGGGATACATAGCAAACGGTGGATTATGGTCGGCAATCAGCCCAGCGCTGGACGAAGCATCCGCTTCAACGAAATGAAAGAAGAAATGATCGCTTTCAATCAATGCCGGGGAAAGCTGTATGCCTTCGAGGTTCAGCCGACCGTCGTGGGTAAATCCGGCAAAAAACGATAATTCACCTCGAAATTGCGCGTCGGACAACCCAGCGGCGCCGGGTATATTTGCCTTCAAATAACTATAAGTGTTCGTGTCATCAGCAGGGCCGCCTCCTGTGGGCGGGTTATCTCCCCCGAATGCATTGAGGGCAGCTCTAAGCACTTGCGTTAGAACCGCGAAAGTCTCCGCTCCCTTCGGCGCGGCGGGATTCATTACATCGATGGCCTTTCGAACGCAGCCGTGCTCGCTTTCGACAATCTCGTAGTTTCGGGGTTTCAGCACCGCCATCAGGTCTTCGTCACCCGAGCGTGGCTCTCCGTTGACCAGGACGAGTCGCACGTCTTCTTCCGTAGCGTCAATCAGGTTGCGATACGGCGAATCGGGCAGCATTTGCCGGGATCCACGATACGGCTTCTCTATGACGATCAAATCCGCAAACTTTCCAGTCTCAACCGAGCCGACATTCTGATTCCAGCGGAGTGCCTTCGCCGGATTGATGGTGACCATTTCCACCAACAACTTGTCTAATGCGATTTCTGCATCGCGGAGGGCATCTCCCTGTTTGCCGCTGATACCGAAGGAAGGACTCAGATCGCGATCAGTGCCCAGCAGTCGGGGATCGCGAAGTGTGACGTCGGCAATTTTCAATTCGTCGAGGAGGTTACGTGAACCACTAGGGCTCCAGTCAGTTCCTAGAGAAATCACCAGCCCAGCGTTGAACGCTTGATAAACGAGAGCGGTCTGACCATAGAGAAGCAAATTGGACAGCGGGGACCACACGAGTTTGGCACCTAAGCCGTCCCCCGTTGCGTCTTTCCGAATGCTGGGGGCAGTTCTCATCGAAACGAAATCCTCGGCCTCAAGCCCGTTACCATGGACTATAACGGTCATGTCCGTGAGTAGGCCCTTCGAAACGAGCGTGGCGAATTCGGCTCGGGAAGAAAAGGGGTCGCCCGTCCTACGCTGATTGTCGCGGACACCTTCTGCCAAATGCACCAGCCAGGCATCGATCTGTCCGTTATGCATTTGGGTCAACAAAGATGAGAGGTCGCTGCCATTCAACTGGGCAATGGCAGGAACGCGCGAAGCAACAGCTTGTCGGCCGAAATTCGGGCTCTCGACATTGCGGATCAAGACGTTGTCAGTAGCAGGATCGGGCGTACCGTCCTGGAAAGTAGTTTCGCCGCCTAGCAACGCCTTAACTTCCGAATACTTCACAGCTTCGGATCGGAGGCCAAGCCCGATGTCCGACGTAAGAATAAGCTGGGGAGTGTCAACCAGACGCCGATACTCCGAAGGAGATGTGTTCGTGACGTCATTCCATTGATAGCGGTTTGCATAAGGTTCGGTACCCTGGGGTCGGCCGAGAGCAGTTTGAACGTGCGAGGAAGGTGGCGGCCACAAATCGAGCGCGTCGTAACTTGCATGATTATGTAGGTTGATGAGCCCCGGAAAAATGAATGCATTTTCACCCAAATAAATTTCTACCGCCTCGCCTATCTGTGCACCGTTTGGAGCGGTCGGCCCTTGCCACATGGCTACGATCTTGCCATTCCGGATCAGGATGCTGCCGCCGCGCAGAATGCTTCCGGCCGAATCCATCGTCACCACGGTGCCGTGAAGGACGATGCCGCGATTCTGATCAAACGATACTTGCGCGTGTAGGAGAGGAATTAAGAACACGCTCGCCAGCAGGCAAATGTAAAAACGCCTTGTGGCAAGAATGTTCGCGAGACCATATCTGCGTTCACTGGAAAACATATCGTCACCTCTTTGTAAATTCACCGATTAACGTTGCGATGAGATTTCGCCGAGAACCTTGTCACAGGACCTATGACCCATTCCGCGTAATGAGCAAAACCTTTGTTGGCGACGTTGTTCCGCCTGCCTGTCGAAACGGAGGAGATAAGACGAGGTTGCCATTCCTGGCGTCCACGTTAGCGATACAACTCGGCAGTAGCGAGCACCGTTGTATTGGCGGAGTAACCCAACGTACCGATGGATCCACCCACTATGAGCACCTGTCCACTCAGTAGAAGCGTTGCCGCATGGGATTCGCGCGGCGTAGTCATGTCGGCGACGGAAGTGAAAGTCCCGGCCACAGGGTCGAAGAGCTCGACTGCGGAGAGAGTTTGCCCCGAAAAGCCGTTATAAAAGTAAGTGTTGCCTCCGGCCACCAGCACGCTTCCGTCATCGCGCAGCGTAGCAGTGTGCAGCGCACGCGCTGTGACCATGTCGGCGGTCGCCGTAAACACTCCTGTCGCAGGATCGAAAAGCTCCGCGCTCAAGAGAGACTTTCCACCGAACTGAGACGCTCCGCCGGTTACGAGTATTTTCCCGTTGCTGAGCGCGGTGAGTGTATGTCCGGCGCGCGCAACGGTCATGTTGCCGGTAGGTGTGAATGTCTTGCTGACAGGGTCGTACAATTCGGCCGTATCAAACGTGCCTCCAAAAATTAGCCCCCCTGTCACCAGGACACCGCCGCCAGGGAGCAGCGTCGCCGCGTGTAAGAAGCGCACAGACCCCATATTGCCAACGTACGAAAACGTCTTGGTGGTGGGATCAAACAATTCCGCTGTTGCGGTGGGATTTCCGATTACGTCGAGTCCCCCCGTCAGGAGCACAGCTCCGTCGAAGAGGAGTGTCGCTGTGTGATAGACGCGCGCCGTTTGCATATTGCCAGCTGTCGGCGTAAAAGTACCCACACTGGAATCGAACAGTTCCGCAGTGACGGTGCTGTTTCCGCTCGCGTCTTTTCCTCCTGACACGAGGGCCGTCTTTCCATCTTGGAGCAAGCTCGATGAGGGGGACACACGTTCGGAACTCATGCTGCCGGGCGTGGTTGTAAAATCGCCCTGAGTGGGATTAAAGATTTCAGCGGTGAGTGGGAAAGTTGTGCTATTCGCTCCTCCCGTTACAAGCACCGCCCCCCTGCGGAACACAGTCGCTGTGTGGAAGACGCGTGCGGTTGTCAGGCTGCCCGTTGGCTTGAACCCATTCGCCAGCACCTGGATGTCGAAATTTTGGGGCGCCGAGTTGATGCCATGCGAATCCTGCACCTGAACCGTGATTGGAAAAGAGCCAGTCGCTGTCGGTGTGCCGGAAAGGACCCCGTCAGGGCTCAGGGACAGACTGCCGGGAGGGAGCGCACCCGTTTCGCTCCAGGTGTACGGCGGTAAACCCGAGGCCGCCGTGAAAGTGAAACTATACGGGCTACTCACCGATCCGATAGCGGGTGAAGGGGTTGTCTCGACAACGGGAATTGCAGGATCTTTTATTCTGATCGTGTACTGCGCGCTGGCACTTTCTGGGGGAGTCTCATGGTCGTTCACCGCAACCGAGAATGTATACGTTCCGGCTGCGGTTGGCGTACCGTCAATTACCCACTCTGTTCCACGCGGGCAAATCGGGGGGCCGCCCAGGGTGATAGAGGTGACTGAAAGACCCGGAGGCAACGATGAGCCAGACCAGTTATACGCCCCCCCAAATCTGCCGGCTACCCCGCCGGTGGCTGCGAGTTCGAAACCCTGGATGCTGCCCCCGATGCAAATCGACTGAAACCCGCCGTATTGCTCATGCAAAAATCCATCCGGCGGCTGGCCAGAAACTATGGTCAATGGCTTTGACTGCGACCCGACGACGATAACATATTGGTTGGTCGCGGTTGCCGCGACCGAATCTGTCACCGTCAGAACTACCTCGTATGTACCAAGCTGCGTCGGCATACCTCCAATCACAAGAACATCCACGCAACAACGGGTTGAACCCCCGGAATGCCGCAATACGATTTGCAGACCGGGTGGAAGGGAGGAACCCTGAGCGGCGGTCCAGTCCCAGCTGTAGGGCGGCGTACCGCCGGCCGCAGTCAACGGGAAACCTGTAAAGCTGAACCCTTGCTCCACATGACTTCCGCCGTAAGGTACTCCGAGGCTTCCGCTAGGGAGTGCGCCAGAAGTTATCGTCAGCCCCGTCGACCCACCACTAACGCTGATTGAGCTCGATGTACCCGTGATAGAGGCCGTGACCGTGTCAGTGGCCGTGACAACCTGGCTCCCCGCAGTTTTCAGGGTAGCGGAAAAAATTCCCGTGCCGTTGGTGAGCCCCGCATTCGAGGGCAGAATCGCTTGTACATCCTTGCTAGTAAAGTGCACTGTCCCGGAATAGCTGGTTGCCGTATTGCTGAACTGATCTTGCGCGGTCACCGTAAAATTAAAGGCTGAACCAGCAGTTGCGCTGGCGGGAGCAGTGACGGAAAGCTGAGAGGCAGCGGCCGCGCCGACGGCAATAGAGCTCGAAGTTCCGGGCGTTAGCATTCCCGCCGCGTCGGATACCGTGATGATTTGGCTGGCCGCAGTCTTAAGCGTGACAGAGAAAGTTCCTGTCCCATTCGCTAAAGGCGAGTTGGGGGGCAGCACAGCCTGGGCATCCGAACTGGCAAAATGAACCGTTCCTGCGTAATTTCGGACCAAACCATTCGATGCGTCAAGGGCTGTGACGTTGATGCTGAAAGATGTCCCGGCGGTCTGCGGAGTGGCGGCCACGGTGACGGAAAAGTGAGTGGCTACAGGTGGTGGAGGCGGCTGACTCCCCGAACCGCAACCGCTGAGGAGACCCAGAATGCAGATTGAGCCAAAGAGTAGGAGTGGGTTTTTCATGACGGCTCCTTAAGATCGCGGTTGCTTATAACGCGATGCGAAGTTTTTGAGTCACCGAACTTCTTTACTCGCTTGAACAACGAATTGAGGTGGGTCCGAACTGGCCCATGCGAATGCGGCGGATGAAGGTGATCATTATCGACCACAACTTGAATAGCTTTCACCTCTGCTTGGGGTACTTCCGCCACGTTTTCCAGGGAGACCATTTCCACCTCGCTCGCGCAGTGTTCGCACCAAAATCTCGCCGCCCCCAGGTGGATGACTAGCTGCGACTGGGTCTCAATTGTGATGCGCATGGCTTTCTTCCTAGTCAAGCCGCCTCCAATTGCCTCGTGTGACAACGATTTCCGTGATACATTCGGGGCACGTTTTGGCTTACCGTGTGAGTCCGCCTCGACGCGAACGCATCCTGTTCCGAAAGCAACCTGAATGTCCTCAAGAACCCATTAATAAGTTCTGAATCCTTTCTGGGAGCCGCTATGGACAGGCAGGGCAAGCAGTTACTGGAATTCGGCCCTTTCCGGATGGACCTGGAACAGCGCGTCTTAATGCGCGATCAGGAAGCCATCACCCTGTCCCCGAAGGCTTTTGAAACACTTTTCGTGCTTGCCAAACACAGCGAACGAGTGGTCTTAAAAGACGACTTGATGAAAACGCTGTGGCCAGACACGTTTGTGGAGGAGTCCAACCTTAGCCAGCACATTTTTCAGCTTCGGAAAGCCTTGGGCGATAAGGCGCACGACCCGCACTACATAGTCACCGTCCCCGGGAGGGGTTACCGGCTTGCTCTGAAGGTGGCAGAAGTGACGGAACCCGATGATGGTGTAGTCGTCCAAAGCCGGAGCATTCAGAGACTGACAGTGGAGGGAAGAGAAACCTACCAAGGCACGGAGGCGATCTCCCAATTCGCCAGACTGCGCCAAAAACCCTGGGCCCTGGTTCTTGGTGCCACAGCATTGGCCGGTATCACTTTGATTCCTGGCGCCATCTACTGGCGGAGCTCGCACACAGCAACAACACTTACGGAGCGAGACACGATAGTCCTCGCTGACTTCACCAACACGACGGGCGATGAAGTCTTTGACGACACGCTCAAGCAGGCCCTGGCCGTGGACCTCGGCCAGTCGCCTTTCCTGAAGATTCTTTCCGAGGACAAGGTTCGCCAGGCGCTACGGGAGATGACACGCTCGCCTAGCGAGCGATTGACGCGAGACCTGGCACGGGAAGTGTGCCAGCGTGCGGGAAGCAAAGCGTATTTGGCGGGCTCGATTGCAGCGCTGGGAACGCAATACGTTGTTGGCCTGGAGGCCCTGAACTGCGCAAGCGGAGACGTACTGGCACGCCAGCAGGTGACGGCGGCGGGAAAGGAGCAAATTATCCCGGCGCTGGGGCAAGCAGCTTCAAAGCTTCGCAGCGAGGTAGGGGAATCGCTCAGCTCGGTGCAGAAGTTCGATGTCCCGCTGTCTCAGGCCACGACAAATTCGCTGGAAGCCCTCAAGGCTTACACTCTGGGTGCAAAAGCCCAGCGCGAA
>Ga0210407_10000653_pt1 | contig 37413 bp, 31 predicted proteins | sample IncBWC27MmetaG_FD_150860 | JGI IMG/M metagenome (GOLD analysis project Ga0210407, IMG submission 150860) | Forest soil microbial communities from Barre Woods Harvard Forest LTER site, Petersham, Massachusetts, United States - Inc-BW-C-27-M | ecosystem: Environmental > Terrestrial > Soil >...
TCCGTGGAATCCATTTCTTCGCTGCTCAATACTTCGATCTGCGGATTGATCATTTCGAGGCGCGCAGGCCGCAGCTTATCGATCTCCGCTTTGCCATGAAGAATGAGCAACTGCCCGGCTTTCAACCGTCCTTCCAGGTAACCACCGTGAAAAAATTTGCAGGGCAGCGAGCCAGTGGCGTCCTGAACGAGCAAATGATAAATAGCGTTCCGGCCGTACATGCCACGGATGGCCTGGCCGCTCATCACCCGCGCGCGGATGGTGTAGGTGCCGTTTGGTTGAATATCTTTCACGTTCGAAAAATGAATGCGGTCTTCGTACCGGAAGGGCAAGTAGGTGAGGAGATCTTCGAGCGTATGAATGCCGCGTTTGGCCAGCAATTCCGCGCGCTGTGGACCCACGCCTTTGATCATGCGCACTTCTGTGTTGAGGCTCTGTACCATCGTGTGTTGAATCGCCCGGTGAACCATCAATCTTTTTTCACAATCGCGGAACGAATTACGCCTCTTCTTTATATCATTTCCGCCGCGAACCCCCGGCAGATGCGAAGCTTGCGCTGGCGCCATGCGTATCGCTAGAGTGATGCTTCTGCGCCGTTCAGGTTGTGGGAGGCTTAAGTGCCGCTGGATCGTCTGACCCGTTCCGAGAAGCGCACACTCCTTCTTTGGGTCATTGCCGGCGTCTTAGGAGCTTTGTTTGCACAGAAGTATTTTTTCCGTGCCTTCCCCGAAGCCTCCATAAACTTCAAAGTTTCCCGCGACGAGGCACTTTCGCGAGCGCGCGGATTTGTCGGCAGCCTGGGCGAAAACGTCGGCGGCTACCAAAACGTCATCGTCTTTAACGTTGACGAAAACGCCAAGACTTACCTGGAACGCGAACTCGGCCTGCAGCAAGCCAATCAGCTGATGTCCACGCAGCTCAACATTTGGTATTGGGATGTTCGCTTTTTCAAGCCTCAGCAAGAGGAAGAGTTTCGCGTCCGTGTGAGTCCCGCCGGAAACATCGTTGGGTATGACCGCACCGTACCCAAGGCCATGGCCGGGCGCGAACTGGATCGCACGACGGCGCTTAACACGGCGCAGAACCTGCTCTCCGGCCCACTAGCCGTGGATTTGAAGAACTGGGACTACCTCCCTGAAGAGGCGAATTCCGAGAAACTGCCCAACCGCCTCGATTGGACGTTCACCTGGGAGAAGCACGCCTTTCGCGCGAAGGACGCTCCCTATCGCCTGAAAGTTGCGGTGCAGGGCGACCGCATCGGCGGCGCAGAAGAATTCCTGAGGGTTCCCGAAGCCTGGGAGCGCAGCTTCAAACAACTCCGCTCAAGCAATGACTTTCTGACTTCAGTCACCATCGTTCCCTATGTGCTTCTGCTCGCGGCCGCGCTGTGGATGGGGATCAACCTCACGCGGCGCGGGCAAGCGAACTGGGGCGCGGCCCTCAAGCTCGGGGCGGTCGTCGCCGTGTTTCTCTTCTGCATGCAGCTGAATGAGTGGCCCATCGCGAGGGCGGAGTACGACACCAACGTCGCTTACGGAAGTTTTGTCTTGCAGCAAATTGCCTCGGCGATTCTGTTCGGGCTGGGGTCCGCGATTACCATCACGCTGGTCTTGCCTGCGGGAGAAGCGCTGTATCGCGTCTCACAGCCGGACAAGCTGCGTCTTGGCAAGGCGTTTACGCTGCGGGGAGTGCGCTCCAAAGAGTTTTTTTCTTCCGTCGTCGTAGGCTTGAGCTTGACGGGCCTTTCTCTGGGCTTTGTCGTGGCGTTCTACATGATCGGCGCGCGCTACGGAGTTTGGGCGCCTGAGGATTTTAATTATTCGAATTCGGTGAGCACGGCATTTCCATGGATTTCCGGCGTCGCCATTGGATTGCTTGCGGCAACAAACGAAGAGTTTACGTTCCGCCTTTTTGCGATTCCCTTCCTCCAGCGTCTGACGGGATCACGTTGGCTCGCGGTCATCATTCCCGCGTTTTGCTGGAGTTTCCTGCATACCAACTACCCCCAGGAACCTCCTTATATTCGCGGACTCGAAGTCGGCATCATGGGCCTGGCCACGGGACTGGTGATGCTGCGCTGGGGAATCGTGGCCACGCTCGTGTGGCACTACACTTTCGATGCTTTGCAGGACGGCCTGTTCCTGATCCGTTCGAATAGTTTGTACTTCAAGATTTCCGGCGTGGTAATCGGCGCGGCCGCCCTCGCTCCGCTAGCGTTCGCCGGGATTTCGTATTTGGCACGCGGAGGATTCGAAACGGACGAAGATCTGCGCAACGGCGCTGTGCCCCCGCCGGACATCAGCTTTGCCCGAGTTCCGTCCAGCGTCGAAGCGGCGCCCGCGACGCGGCGCTACGAGCCGCTCACATTTACCATGACCGCGTTCCTGGCCGTGTGCGTCGTTGCCGGCGCTTTGCTGGCCTGGAAATTGGAGTCGCCCTCCGTTGGCGATTATCTGGAGCTATCCGTGGATGCCCGCTCGGCGCGGGCCCGAGGCGACGACATTCTCGGAAAACGAGGCCTCGATCCCAACTCTTACTACCACGCGACAGCTCTTGTGGAGCGCACCGACCCGGTCGCAAATGAATTCCTTCGCGAACGTATCGGCATCAAGGCTCTCAACGACATTTATGACAAACAAGTGCCAGGGGCGCTTTGGCGCGTCCGTTACTTCCGCGACAGCCAGCCTGAAGAATATGCCGTAATTCTCAAGCCCGACGGCTCGCTGCACTCCATCCATCACACGCTCGCGGAAGACGCGCCCGGAGCATCGCTGAGCAAGGACGAAGCGGTGGCCAAGACCTCGAGATTTCTGCGCGAACAAAAGCAAATCGAGCTGGACAAATGGTCCCTCGTCGAGGCCGAGTCCGAGAAACGTCCTCACCGCATCGACCACACGCTGACTTGGCAGCAAAAGACAGCTCTGGATTCCGCTTCCAGCGCTCCCGGCGATTCCGCCAACCACGCCTATGCGCGCATTGAACTGCAGGTTCTTGGCGACGAAGTTGTGGACTATCGTACCTACATCCAGATTCCCGACGATTGGCGCCGCAAACAAAGCGAACAGACCCTGTTTCGCACGATTCTCGGCTATACCGCTCTCGGTCTTTCGATCGGGGCACTCCTGACAACTCTCATTCTTTTTCTAAAGCGCATGCGCACGGATGCGGCTCGCGCCGTCCCCTGGCGGCGCCTGGCGCTCTTCGCGCTCTGGGGGCTTGTGGCTTTCCTGGTCGTATTTGCGCTCGGCAACCAGATTCCCAACGTTCTGAGCCAATACCAGACGGCTATCCCTTTCAAATTGATGCTAGGCGGTATTGCCGTCGGCATTCTGCTCGGAGGGCCGTTCGTCTTTGGCGCTCTTGCGCTTCTTTTCGGCCTGGCGTGGTACTACGCCAGCCGTGCGTTTGGCGCAGAGCGTCTTCCAAGCGTGGCCGGCATGCCAGCGGCGTATTACCGCGACGCTTTGTGGATCGGCTTGGCAGGCGCGCTCGGCTTTGCGGGACTGCAACAATTGCTCGAGGCTCTGTCCGCTCACTGGCCCACGACGCATCGCGCCTTCGAATCCTCTTTTGGCGCAAATCTCGACGCTATTCTTCCCGCTGCCGCTGTGCTCGGCGGGACGCTGCTTCATGGCATGTTCTCCATTGCCTTGCTTGCCTTGATCGCTGCGTTCCTCGCCGCGGAGGTCCGCCACCGCTGGTTGCGCTTCCTGCTGTTTCTTCTCGGCGCCTTGGTTCTGGTAGGGTCAAACTGGGGCACACCGGCGGACTTCGCCAAGCAATTCCTGACCCACGCCATTCTTCTTTCAGCCGTCGTTTTTGGCGTGCGGCGAATCATGCGCCTTAACATCCTGGGGGGATTTCTCGCCCTGGCTCTGACTTCCCTTTTCGGCGGCGCCATGGAATTGCTGTCGCAGCCGGACACCTTTTATCGCGAAAACGGTTACGTGGTTCTGTTCTTCGCGTTGCTGCTGCTTGTTTGGCCGGTTTTCGCTGGACGTGCGGCGCCGCTGACTCGCGCGAACTCATAGAAAGCGTGGGATCGCGACAGAAACCAGTCCAAAGTTTCTATATTCGCTACGATATCCGGAAACAATTTCCACAACGTAAGCGTTATTAGGAGTGGTAGCGGCTGCTTACCCACGTGGTTGAACTGCGTCCAATTTGGGTGGTAGTGTAATGCCCAAGTTCTAGCCGGGAAGTACATTCCCTGCTAAGGTGTTGCTTTACAAGCGGCAACACCCCCACACGCGAAGAGAAAGCGAAATATGCCGCTCCCAGGATGGGCTTTGGCTTTAGCCGATGAAACGGGCAGGGCGGGCACCACCGAGGCCGCCTTGGCCACGGTGATCTCTTTGCCGAAACTCGATGAACGGGCCCTGGTGGCGGAAGCGCAAGCGGGCAGCCGCGCGGCTTTCGAGGAACTCGAACGGGCCCTGGTGGCGGAAGCGCAAGCGGGCAGCCGCGCGGCTTTCGAGGAACTCGTTCGCCGCTTCGACCGCGATGTCCTGCGTCTGGCGCTGAACCTCATGAAGCGGCCGGAAGACGCCCGCGATGTCTACCAGGAAGCTTTCCTGAAGGTTTACCGGAATCTCCACCGCTTCCGGTTCGAATGCAGCTTTTACACCTGGCTCTACCGCATCGTCACCAACGTTTGCCTCGATCACCTTCGCCGTCGCCAGGCGCGCCCGGAAGATCAGGCGCCGGAAGTCAATTCCAGCCACCATGAAGAAGGCATCACAGATTTTTTTGAGCGCCAGCGGGAACACCGTCCCACACTCGATCCTGAGCGAAGGCTGTTCGGAAAAGAGATTCGCGCGCGCATCGCCGTGGCGATGGAAAGGCTTTCGCCACGAGAACGCATCGTTTTCGAGATGAAGCATTACCAGGGTCTGAAGCTTCGCGCCATCGGCGACGCTCTTGGCACTACCGAAGAGACCGTGAAAAACTCGCTGTTCCGCGCGACTCGCAAACTTCGAAGCGAATTGGGAGGATTGCGATGAGCGGCGCGGGAAAGCTCACGCGCTGCTCGGACGTCGCCCCGCTTCTCGTTTTCTACGTCTGCGATGAAGTTGACGCGCGGGAACGCGCGCAGATCGAAGCGCACCTCGCATCCTGCCCGGCTTGTGCCGCGCAGCTCCATGAGGAAGATTCACTGCACGCGGCCCTCGCCGAGTCCGTGCGGCCCGCCGACCAGCTTGATCCCTCCGGCATTCTTCTCGCGCAGTGCCGTAGCGAACTCTCCGAAACGCTGGACGACCTTGCGGCCCCGCCGATGCAGGAGCATTGGCGCCCCTTCGGCTGGATGCAGCAATGGATGGCTATGCGGCCCGTTTGGAGCGGAGCACTTCTGGTCCTATTTGGGCTCGCTCTCGGGACTCAGGTTCCGCAGTGGCTTGCCGCGAACAACGGTGTCAGTTCGAACGATCAGGCGATGAATGTTCGCCCCAGCCCGCGCTTTACCGAAGACCAGCTTTCCAAGATGGCGGTAGCGGGCATCAATTTTTCTCCTTCCAGCGATTCGAATCCCGCCACGGTGCAGGTCCAGCTAAGTGCGGAGCAACCGCTGACCCTTACCGGGAATCTGGACGACCCCGATATGTTGCGCGTTTTGACCTTAACCGTGGTAAACGGCGATCGCTCCGATGCCGGCGTGCGGCTCGATTGTCTGGAGGCACTCAAAGCGCGCGCGCAAGATTTGGAAGTGCGTCAAGCCTTGCTGACCGCCGCTCGCAAGGACCAAAATCCCGCGGTGCGTATCAAAGCCATCGAGTCCTTGCGTGACTCGGCCCTGGACGAAAGCGTGCGGGAAGCGCTGCTGGATGCGCTGGAGCACGACACAAATCCCGGCGTGCGCGTGGAAGCCGTGAATCTCCTGGTCCATTCGCTGGAAAAAGAGACGTCAAGCGCTTCCGATGCGGCGCCCGACACGGATTCCCTGCCCCCGGATCCGTCCTTCGAACGCGTCGTGCGCGCTCTGGAAGGGATGCAGCACCGCGATCCCAACCATTACGTTCGTTTGCGCAGCGCCGCGGCTTTGCGTCAGATCGGCCCGCGCGAGCTGCAGTAGCAGGAAAGAGACTCATAGCGAGAATGAGCACGCGCACCAACTTGAGAGCCATGGCAGTTACACGCTCAATTCATCTGCGAAACGCATTACTCCTGATCCTCTGCTCAGGTTTGATCCCCGCGCTCTCGATGGCCGCAAATGCCGTGGACCCTGCGCTCGCTGACTCCGCCGACAAAACCGCAGAAGCCGCCGGCGCTCGGGCATCCGCAGACCGCAGCGGCGTTCTGCAGACCACCGACGGGCTTACCTTGCGTCTCACAACAGACTTGGGCTCAGTACACATCACTTCCATTGAGCCAGGAGCGCCGCCGGTAGTGCGTTATACGGTGCACATCGAAACCGACGCCCGCGCACCGCTCTCGCAACATCTCCTGGACCACTATCTGCTGACGGCGAAATCGACAGCCTCCGGGGTAGAGATTAATGGCGGGCTTCCTGCGCTAACTGGCAGAGGCGCTGGCGGCGCGCAGTTCTGGGTTCAATTCGATATTGCGGTTCCATCGGGATACAGCGTCGAGGTCAGCACGGATGTCGGCGACATCGAGACAGAGGACATCGGTGGCACCGCAACGCTCATCACCCAGGGCGGGAACATTCGAGCGGGGCGCATTGGCGCCGGCGGCATGCGCAACGCCGCTGCGGGCCGCCCCGTCGCCAGGCTGGAGACCCAGGGCGGGCACATTCAGGTGATGAATGTCGCCGGGGATCTCAACGCCTTCACTGCGGGTGGCCACATCCACGTGGGAAACATTGCCGGTAATGCCTCGCTGCGCACCGGTGGCGGTCACATCCACGCGGGACAGATTGGCGGCCGTGCCGAGCTGGAAACGGTTGGCGGCAACATCGTTGTTGGCCATGCCGGGGCTTTTGTAAAGGTACGCACCGGCGGCGGCCAGATCGACTTCGGAGAAGTGCGCGGCTCGGTCCGCGCACAGACGGGCGGCGGCGGCATTCGTATTATGTACGTGTCGGGCCCGATGGAAGTGGAATCCAGCAGCGGCAGTATTTGTCTGACGCGGGTAGCCGGAGCCGTCCAGGCGGCGACTGCCGGTGGCACCATCACCGCGTGGATCAGTCCCGATACGCCGTCTTCCGGCGGTGCCGTGCATCTGGCAGGCCCTTCGCAGCTGGCCTCCGGAGCAGGCGACATCATTGTTTTTCTTCCGCGAAATCTTGCCGCGAACATCGATGCCACAGTGGAGACCGGCGGAGAGCGCCGCATTGAGGCGGATCCTGCTCTCGCGCTTGCCATCCAGGCTCTTGGGAGCCGCGCGGCGGGCCCCGTGCACGCCACCGGCGTATTGAACGGCGGCGGTCCCATTCTCAAGTTGCGCACCACTGCGGGAAAGATTCGCCTCGAGTTTCTGGATACGCAAACGGCCTGGCGCGACTCGCTCATCCGCGATCAACAAGCTCGCCTCGCGAGCATCGACTCGGACGGGATGCAATTCGAACGCGTGAAGGTGACTCAGCCTGCTCCAACTTTTCCCGCTTCTCCTCCTCCGGAGAACAAAGGCGATTGGCTGGATGCCTGGATGGACCGGCTGGAGATTGCCTTCACGGGAAGCGTGCGCGAGGACGCCGATGACTTCCAGAAACGCTTGATCTATTCGCCAAGGCCTTCCTATCCGGAAATTGCCAAGCATGCCGGATTGCAGGGCATCGTCAGGCTCCAGGTACGCGTCAAGAAAAATGAGACCGTCGAAGTCGAGAAGGTGCTTGAGGGCGAGCCCGCGCTCGCCGATGCCGCCATCGCCGCGGTAAACCAATGGCGCGCCAAGCCCGCTTGGGTGAATTCGAAACTGGCCGAGGTGGTTTCGATCGTGACATTTAATTTTCAGTTGCATTAACGTTGTGCACCAGCGCGTAAAGCCGCGCGAGAGTTTCGTTCGGTCCCGGGTTCTCGACAGAAAGAAGTCTTCGAAGGGGGTAGAACGTGATGCTGCGCTATACCGTGCGTTTGACCGCGTTGCTCGTCCTCATCCTTGCTGTGGCCTGGGGCGTTCCCAGCTTCGCCATCAGCAAGGAATTCAATCAATCCTATCCGCTGCAGTCCGGTGGCTCGTTCGAGCTGCAAAACGTCAACGGCGCCGTCGACGTGCAAGGCTGGGACCGCGATGAAGTCGAAATTCACGCCGTGAAGACCGCTAAGCAAAAGGAGTCCGACCTCGATCGCGTCTCCATCGAAGTAAGCGCCAGACCGCACTCCATCGCTGTCGCCACGCGTTATCCGCAAGACGAAGGCGTGGAAGTGGTCGTCGAATATACCGTGCATGTGCCGCACGGGGCGCACGTCGAGCACCTCGGCACAGTGAACGGGACGCTGCGTATCGCCGGTGTCGAGGAGATCGGCGATTTGCACAGTGTGAACGGGAGCATCGAGGTTTATGAGGGCGGCGGCGCCGTCCACGCGCGCACCACCAACGGCAATTTGCACCTCGAGCTCTCGCACATCTGCCCGGTAAACGGCGCAATCGCGGAAACCACAAACGGCTCCATACTTCTCGCGATTCCCGCGGACACGCAGGCCGATCTCGAAGCCCGCTCCATGAATGGAAATTTCTTCTCTGAGCTGCCTCTGGCCATGCAGAGCACGCAGCGTCCGCGCGAAATGCGCGGCACCTTAGGGCACGGCGGCCCGCCAATCAAGCTGCGCACGGTCAACGGCGGAATTCGCGTCGTCGCACTGCGGTCGACCATTTAGCTTTCGATGCGTCTAACACAACAGGAGGATGAGACGACAATGAACAATCGATCTTTGTTACTCGCCGGCGGACTCGGGGCGTTCAGCCTGATGCTGATCGCACTGCCCAGCCCTTCCGCCACTTCGCAAGAGCCTGAGGATTGCCCTCTTGCCCGTTTGCAGCAAAGAGTACAAGACTTGCAGGGGCGTTTGCAGGAAAAATCTGCGGGACAGGAGAATTTGTTCGCGAACCTCGCCGAAGCGCGCGCTCTTGCCGCATCGGAGGATTCGTTGTGGAAGCAGGAAGAAAAGCTGAAAGTGCTCGAGGACATGCCGGAAGTGCAGGAGTTCGCCCTTGTTTCCGGAGAGGAAGGCGCCAGTTGGCTGGGCGTGGAGACCCATGAAGTTACCAGCGAAAACGCGAAGGAACTGAAACTTCCGGCTGAACGCGGCGTCGTGCTGGGCAAGGTAATTCCGGACAGCCCCGCGGCAAAGTCCGGCCTCAAAGAGAAAGACGTGATTACGGAGATCAACGGCCAGCGCGTCGAAGGGGCCACACAGTTTCGCCGCATGCTTCGCGAAATTCCTGCGGGACGCACTGTGCAGTTCACGATCTGGCGCGACGGGCGTTCGCAAACCGTAAACGCTACGCTTGGTAAAGCGGAGGAAGGTCATCACGTGCGGATGCATGCCGCCCCCGGCACTTATTCGTTCTCCATGCCGGAGGTGATGCAAATCCCGGATATGGATTGGGGCGGAGTCTTTGCCATGCCTGGCCGCGCCCGGCTCGGCATTGACGCGGAAGACCTCAGCGGCCAGTTCGGCAATTATTTTGGCGCTCCGGAAGGCGAAGGAGTGCTCGTCCGCGACGTCAACTCCGGCTCACCGGCGGAAAAGGCTGGCTTGAAAGCGGGGGACGTCATCACCTCGCTCGATGGCGAACGCATCCGCTCAATTGGCGACCTTCGCGAAAAGCTTGCGCCGAAAGGCGATGACAAAGACAGATCGCTCAAACTGGGCGTGCTCCGCAACAAAAATCAGATGACCCTGACCGTCGAGTTGCCGGCTCCTGCCGCGAGAAACAAGCGCGTTGTGACCCACCGCACCAACATTTAACGCATTCTATCCAGCAAAGGCCCGGACCACCGGTCCGGGCCTTTTTCTTTTGGATTGATTAAAGTCGAATTTTCCGCGTCCCGCGATTCTTATTTTTTCTCCGCGCGGCCGTACTTCCGCAGCAATCGCATTGGTCGCCCTAGTGCATCCAGCATCCACGGGCGCTTTTCTTCGTGCCCTTCCACCCAATCTTCCTCGGTGGGAGAAAGCGAAAGCCGCATGAGATAGGCCGGGCCAGTGAACAGCCCCCCGCGCATGCGCATGCGAAAGGCCGCCCGCTCGGCAAGTCCCGGCGGCGCGTACCCCGCTGCCGGCAGCCACTTCTTGATTTTTGCGACAAGCTTCGCGGCCCCCTTGTCCCCTCGCACTACAGCCGCAACTTCTTCCGGGAGCCGCATATTGAGGATTCCCGCGGCGAGCCCCAACCCCACATGCAGCATGCGTTCCGCGCCGCTCTCTCTTGCCGCCACCTTGACGCGCCGCCAATCGAGGCTCCTTTGCCGCGTAACCATCGCCGCCACGTCCGCGATCCACATCAGCCGCTCCCAAAAGTGCTTTGCGCCATGAATGCAAATCAAAACCAGTTCGTCTTCGGCGCAAAGCGCTGGAACTTCGTGAGCATCAACCGGCACGCGAATCTGTCGCTGAAACAATTTTTCCAGCGGCAGCGGTCTTGGAAAATAACGAAATGTGTGTTCGGTGTGCAGTTCGACCAGCAACTTCGTGCCGCTCCTTTTGAAAAGATACTCGCCCGGGATTTTTCCCGCGTCGATCGCGCTCAGGGGCACGTCGGCATCATATCCAGCCGCAGTCATTATCTCCGTGGCGTGCCGCACGTCTTTGTGACGAACGAGCAAGTCCAGATCGACGTACTGCCTCACCGCCGGGTCACCATATGCTTGTACGGAGAGCACCGGACCTTTCACCAGGAGCGTCCCAATGCCGGCATCCGCAAGCTGCCCCACAAGCCGGAAAAGCTCTGCGGTCATACCCAGCGTGAACAAGAGTTGCGCGCGGTGCCGCTCCTGCAGCTTTTGCCGAATCTCTGGCGGTACGCGCATTTCCCCAATATCTCGCAACCGCATGGCAAGCAGGCCGACCACACCGTGCTCCTCGGCCAACGTGAACAATGCCGCCCAATCCAGCGGCTGCCGCAGTAATTCCTCCAGCCCGCGGGAATCAGCGTACGGGGAAGCACACTCGATTAACACCGACCATTCCACTGCGAGCGAGCCTGGCCCCCATGGAGGTAGTTCCGTCAGGTGCGTCTCCTTTTCGATTCTCTGAATGTGTGTTTGAAATTGTACCGCCCGCAGGGGGCCCTGGGAGAAACTTCGATTGCGGGCGTTGTTCAATCGGCGGGAACGTGAGCCGCGGGCCGGCCCTCAGCGCAGAGGCGCGCCGCGTCACCGAGGATGAGTTCACACAACGCGCCCAGACGCGCGGCATCCTGATGCGGCACGATTCGCCGGACCGGAACGCGCTCCGCCAGACGCGCCAGCAGGTCAAACTCCTCGGCCCTCTGCTTGCGATCCAGCAGCCAATTCATATAGGTGTTCTGCACCAATTCGAGCAGTGCTTCGCGCGGGCCCAATTCTTCCAGGCGTGGCGCATTCGATTGTTCTGTTCGGCCCGCAAAGAGATACACAGCGCCGAGCGGCAGCCGCTCCGCTTCGAATTTTGCCAGCACCCCGTCTAAACTAAGAAAGCGCTTTTCCCAGTTCGGCGTGAGCCTTGGCAGGGCGTCTTCGTGCCCTAGGAGTTTTTGCACCGCGTCGGGCCAAACGCAAACGCGCGGGTAGCCAGGCTCGGCCGAAAACCTTCCTCTCTCTTCCTTGAGAGCCGCCACGTCTTCGCACAGTACGGGCACTCCGCGCAACGCGAGCGCCGCCGCAGTCGTGGATTTGCCGGCCTGAGCGGCGCCGCTCAAAACGATCGCGTGGCCTCCCACATTTACGGCGCTGGCATGCAGCGGAGTAACGCGGCGACGGCGAAGGACGAATCCCAGCACCGGCCCCAGCAGATACGTCGCGAGATCTTCGAGCACCAACGGCGGCGTCCAAGTGCCCCACATTCTCGTTCCCGCTCCATCCACGACGAATCGTGTTCCATCGGTGTAAGTCAGCTCGAAGAATTCCATCGCTCCCATTGCGGTCACGATGAACGCAGGATCATTCGTAAGCGGCTCAGCGGGCACTTGGTGGTAACAAAAGGAAGGCAAACGCATTGCTTGGCCAACCCATTCGGGTTCCGCTCCAATTTCCAGCGTGACGTCTGCGCGCTCTTTAGATGCGGGTTCGGGCAGCAGCCCAGGTATGGGAGTGTTCGAAAAAAAACTTAGGCCGTAGGTTCGATACCATGGGTTCACGATGTGGAGACTAACGGACAATAAATTTCTTATCCAAGAAAACTTAACCGCCTGTGCGGCGATTTGGGCCTCTTGTAGCGTGGTCTGATTTGCCTATGTTCGGTGACCGGGCCTGGGTCATTTCGGTCAAATTACCGTAAACAAGGAGCTTGGGTGCTTGATAAGGCTTTTTCGGAGGTCGCTCGGCCGCTGGCCTCATTCAGGTCTCCCTCCCCGACTCTAACGAATCTATCCGTCTTTTTCAACGCCTTTTAACCAGTGGTGCAACGAAATGGGACGCAAGTCAACCCACAAAGAAGAACCCGAAGCGTTTCGCAAAGTCGCGCTAACTTTTTCCCAATCCACGAATTCACGCAGTGTTCCCAGCTTCTCCATTGCAACAGGAAGCGCCGGCTTCCAGCCTCTCTCGTTGGTGTAAACCTCAAACGGTTCTCTGAGCAGCGGGGTTTTCTTGCGCAACACAACCTCATTCGGCAGCACGCCCCTCATCGCCTCTCGAAGGAGTTGCTTTTCCATGCAGCCCGGTACCGGTGGCACACGCAACAGGAATCGAACCAGGCGCAGATCCAGCAAGGGGGCTCGTCTCTCGAGCGGAACACCGGTCCACGCAGCATCCGCATCCTCAAGTACGTGCGCCCAATACGGGCTGTTGAGCGAGGCATGCGCCATGGGATGCAGTGGATGTGTGGTCTTATGCCTCACCTGAAGCTCGGCCCAGCGGTCCCGCAAACTCTGCTCTTTTTCGAAATTTGGATTGAGCCACGCAGGATAGCCTTCCATTGCGCCTGTGGGGCGGATCAATCGCCTTAACCGCGTTCGAAAACCTCCGTGCAGCGGCGGAATGCGGCCGTTCTTGAGCACGTATCCGCCAAATGCTCTCGCGATAGCTTCGAATCGGCCTTGTTTAAGGAGATATACAAGATGGGGCCAGGCTTGTCCCGTCAAAACAACATCTCCGCCATCGCCGGAGAGCACCACTCGGGTGAAGGCGGAAACATGGCGGCAGAACTCCAGATCAGGAACCAAAAACGGGTCATTGCTCGGCTCCGGTAGTTCCAGGTTTTCCACATCCCAACTCGCATACGGCCTCGAAGCACCAAGAGAATGAACTTCCCATGGGATGCCCAGGTGTTGTGCCGTACGCGACGCGTAGGCGGCTTCCTCATCTTCGAAAAGAGGGCGAAGGTCGGCGGTGTACGCGCGAAGCTCCCGTATCGAACCGGCCTCTTTCGCGATACGTGCCGCATGCGCTGCGACGCTGGTCGAATCCAGCCCGCCGCTCATGAAAATGGCCACGGGGCCCGGCGGCAGCCGGTCGCGAACCGCTTGCTCTAGCAAGCCGCGAAATTGCTCGACGTACTCCCCAGGGTTCAGTTGCAGCGGTTCCTCGACCGTCAGCGCCGCGTAGGGGCGTACGCGCACATCCCCGTCGGAAAAATTGAGGAAGTGCCCTTGCGGCAGCCTTCGAACATCGCGGAACGCCGTCCGCTCCCCATCCTGGCAAAAACCCTGCAAGAGAAAATCACCGACGAATGCCGGATCGAGTGCCGCCGATACCTCCGGAGCGAAGCGCACCACTTCGAGCATATTGCTGAAAAAAAACCGCTTGCCCGCCTGCGCGTAAAAAAAGGGCCGGAGGCCCAGCAAATCGCGGACGCACCAGAGACTCTTTGCCTTCCCATCCCAAATCGCAAACGCAAAATCGCCGAGGAGTCTTTCGAAACTTGCTTCACCCCACTGCCTCCACGCATGCAGGATGAGCTCTTCGTCGGTGACCTCTGCGTGAATGGAATCGCCTTGCTGCTCGAGCCGCAGGCGAAGTTCCTCACGCCCATCCAGCCGCACGTCCCCCAGCAACCACACGCGCCCCTCGAGCGAGCAAGGTTGCTTCGCGATTTGTGGCCCTGGGCCGGCGCGCAATAAAGTGAAAGGTTGCTTCGCGATTTGTGGCCCTGGGCCGGTGCGCAATAAAGTGAAGCAAAATCCCGCGCCCTCCTGTGTCGAAACTTGTGTCGCGTCCGGCCCGCGAAAAGCCAGCCTCGCGGCCATCTGGTCGAGCAGGCGCGTTTCCGGTATGGCGCCATCCTCACTCACAACACCCGCAAAACCGCTCATCGCTGCTCCGGCGGAGCTGGTGAAATCTCTCCTTCAAACGCCGCGTAGTGCTGGTGCGGCGTTTCCGGCTCGTTCAGCGGCGCTCCGCCCAGTTCGACCCATGCGTGTGCTTCAAATTTTGGGCTTTGTTTTTTAATTCCGATGCGCAATTGTGACGCGATTCCCCGCCGCCGGAGCAGCCACCACAGCGCCAACGATTCCTCAAGACACGTGGGATGCCCCACGCCATGATGAACCGCGGCACGCACCATGCGCGCTGTAAGATCGGCGCTTGGTCCAGGCGAAATAGTTGTTTGATGGTCCGAAGAGGGAAGAAATTTTTGCAAAGTCCCTTGTGTCGCGCCGAATCCGCGCATCCGAAGGCTTAGAGAAATCAGCGGTAACAGAACTGCCGCGCGCAGGAAAATTCCCCGCGCCCCGGCTTCCAAGCCGCTAAACCGTCGAAGCCGTTCCCACATCAGCGGGGAAGACCTCGAGTAGCCCATTGTCCACCAGCCGGCCGAGGAGCTCGGTCAGATTCATGCGCAGTAATTCCGGCTCTACGTCGAATTCCGCGAGAAGATCCTGATAAGCGGCATCGATGTTCGGAGCGGCGGTAACCAGTTGCCACATTCTCGTACCCGTTTCATCCAGGCCGAAATACCGCTCCGTCTCGAGATTCAAGAACACGGACTCTCTGTCGAGAAATCGCACCAGCACGTGCGGCGGCACGTTGGCACGATCCATAAAGGACACCATGCAAGCAGCTCCTCTGCGGAAACCCGCGGCGCCGAATTTTTCTGCGTGGGCGGGAGGGAAGCCCTAGCTCCATTGCTCTACCGGTATTCTACCGAGGATTCGTGTCGTGCGCCACGCGAACTCCTTGTGCAAGCTCTCCTTACTTGATTGTTTTCGCGCGAAAGACAAGTTATAAGTTTCTCAGTGACTGAAGCCGCCATCGCCGTCGATTCCCTTGAGAAATCCTTCCCGCCGGCTCGCAGTGGCTGGCGCGCTTTCGTTCAGCCTTTCGAAAAACCCACGGTCGTTGCGCTCTCCGGTGTCTCCTTCGAAGTAAGAGAAGGCGAAGCTTTGGCCCTTGTTGGCGCCAATGGAGCCGGCAAGTCCACACTCCTGCGCATTCTGGCCACGCTTCTCCTCCCTTCTCGCGGTTCCGCGCGGATCGCCGGCCACGATGCCGCGCGAGAAGCCCGCGCCGTCCGCCGCAGGCTCGGCTATCACGCCGGCACCGACCACGGCTTCTATGCCCGGCTCACCGGCCGCGAGAACTTGCGCTTCTTTGGCCGCCTGAATCATCTTTCAAGCGTTGCCGCGAATCTCCGTATCGCGCAACTTGCCGAGCAATTCCAGCTTGGCGAGATGCTCGACCGCCAGGTCCGCACACTTTCCTCCGGCACCGTCCAGCGCCTCAGTCTTGCTCGCGCCTTGCTTCACCAGCCTCGCGTTCTTCTTCTCGATGAGCCTACGCGCAGCCTGGACGCCATCGCCGCCATGGATTTTCGCCGCTTCCTCAAAAAGCAGATTCTCCGGCGCGGCGATACTTCTCTCCTTTTCGCCTCGCACACCTTGCCGGAAGTGGAGTTGCTTGCGGACCGCATCGCCATCATCGACAAAGGCCGTCTCATCGCATGCGATTCGCTCAGTGCTCTCAAACATCGCACCGCTGCGGCCACACTTGAAGACGCATTTCTCCGCTTGACCGGGCGCACTCCGCATTCTTCGCAAGAGGACGCGCCCGAATGATCCGCGTGCTGCGCGAACTCTGGCTCTTCTTTTCGCGCGATCTCTCCATTGCGCGCACCTATCGCATCTCCTTCCTCCTGGAAATCGTGGAAGCGCTCTTCGGCACCGCAATGTTTTATTACGTCGGCCGCTTTGTGGACAGTCCACAGCTCCAGCAGGCGCTTCCCCAAGGCGGCAGTTATTTTGCGTTTTCCCTGGTCGGTTTCGTTTTCCTGGACTACATGAACGCTTCCCTGGACACTTTTGACCGCAGCCTCGAGGAAGCCCGCAACGCCGGCACGCTCGAACATCTTCTGGTCACGCAAACATCCCTGCCGGTGATCGTTGCCGGCTCCGCGATCTATCCCTTCGCCGCAACCACATGGCGGATCGCCGTCTACCTCGCCTGGGGCGCGCTGCTCTTCGGCTTTCCATTGCATGCCGCTAACTGGCTCACCGTGGCCGTCGTTCTGCTGGCCACGCTGCTCGCATTTTCCGGTCTGGGAATTCTTTCCGCCAGCTATCTGCTGATATTCAAGCGCGGCAATCCCGCGAAGTGGTTCATGCTCGGCCTTTCCAGCGTAGCGGGTGGCATGCTTTTTCCGGTCAGCATTCTGCCGGACTGGTTGCAAATCCTGGCGCGGCTCAATCCCGTCACCTACGCGCTTGACGCCATGCGCGCCGCGCTGCTTGCCGGCGCCGGCTTTTCCGGCATCTGGCGTCCCCTCGCGGTGTTGCTGCTGTTCGCCGCGGTCCTCTTGCCAAGCTCCATGGCCATCTTTGCCTGGGCCCTTCGCCGCACCAAAATAACAGGCACCCTCACGCATAGTTGACGTCTGGCAAAAAAGAAAAGGGCCAGCTCCGCAAACGGAGCCGGCCCAGATGAAACTGCAAGAGTCTTACCTACGATTTCTTTTTCTTCACGTTCACTTTCGTGTCGATGCCCGGAATAATCGCCTGTAGTTGTTCGACTCCCTGCTTCGCCTGCTGTCCCCAAGGACCGTTAGGGTCCAAATCAACTGCCTTCTGATAAGCTTCTAGAGTTCCTGGAGCAAGTACGAATTCCATCTTTGACCCGTTCTGCTTGCTGGTCATTTTGCTCACGAGTGATGCGCCAAGCAGATACCATGCCTGCGCATTTTTCGGATCGAGATCGACGGACTTCTGCAGCGGCGCTACTGCGTCCGGCAAACGATTTGCGTTGTACAAAGTAATTCCAAAATTCCGCCACGCTTGCGCCGCGTTTGTCGGATCCATTTCCGCGCTCTTCTGATACGCGGCCGTCGCCTCCTCGATTTTCCCCGCCCGTCCATAAATGCCGCCGAGATTGTTGTAGTAGGCCGCCAGGGGTTTCAGCGCGATGGCTTGTTGATAGGCGGCGATGGCGTCGTCCGTGCGGCCAGCACCCTCGTATGCATCAGCGAGGCGCGCATAAATCAGCTGCAAGTTGGGATCTTTTTCGGGCGCTGCCGTCTTCGCGCCTTCCAATTCCGTAACTGCCTTGCCGGACAAGTCGCTGATCTGTTGCTTCACCGTGTCACGCTGGTCCGGCGCTGCTTTCGCCAGGTCGAGTTTCGCTTGTTTGACCTGGTCCAGCAGCGCCACTCCCGCGTCAAAATGCGCTTTCATGCCTTGGAACTTTTGCTTTTCTTCTTCCTGCTTTTTCTGCTGCTCGGCGACCTGCGCGCCAGCCTTGGCTTGCTCTTCCTTGAAGTTGATATTTACTTTCGCCGTGTCTCCGCCGGATTGTACGCGAACCTTGACCACAAATGGCTGGTTGGGTGGCGGCAGTATGATATTTACGTCATAGATCCCCGACCTCAGTCCTCGGATGATGAAAGCCCCATCCTTGTCCGTCTTGGTTTCCGATTTCACACCCTGGTCGCTTACGCTCTGAATCGCCAGGTTCACCCACGGCTTCGCTTCCACATCCAGGATTTGGCCGCTGATTGTGCCGTCATACTGCGCCGCCCCGCGCGGCGCAAGGGAACAAACCAGCGCAGCAGCTATCACCGCAGCCAGCGCCCACGACTTTCCAAATGTCCTCATGCTCGATTCTCCTGTCGACCGCTTGGCGGTCACAAACCCACACTGACCGCTCCGCGGTCACGCCTCGTTTATCACAAGGCTGTCTCTGCCCGGCATCTCCGGACGATGCGTGCCCTATTATCTCTAATCTGGGCCGGATTCCAAGCTCAGCTCTGCGCCGCAGCCGCTCGTCGATAAGGAATCGGGTCCGGCACTCCAGCTTCCGCGAACGCCCGCAAACGTAGCAGGCAACTATCGCACGTTCCGCAAGCCATATCCTCACTCTGGTAGCACGACCACGTCAGTTGCAGCGGCGCGCCTAGCTCCAATCCCCGACGGATGATCTCGCTCTTTTTCAGCGTGATCACCGGCGTCACCATTTCGATCTGTGTCTCCGGCCGTGTTCCCACACGAATCAACTCCTGAAACACTTGGTAGTATTCCGGTCGGCAATCGGGATACCCGGAGCTGTCTTCCGCCACCGCGCCAATGTAAATCGCTCCCGCCCCGATCGCTTCCGCCCAACTCACGGCCACCGAAAGAAAATGCGCGTTGCGAAACGGAACATACGTCACGGGTATCGCGCTCCCGTGCGGCCCCGCCGCGCCCAGCCCGTTTTCCGGCACGGCGATTCTCGCGTCTGTCAGCGCCGATCCGCCAATCGCGCGAAAATGGTCGAGTTGCACCACCAACCGTTCCTGCACGCCGTAATGCTCCGCAATCGCTTCAAACGCCCGTCTCTCTCTCGACTGCGTCCGCTGGCCATATCCCGCGTGGAGCAAAGCGATGTTCCCTGCCCCATGACGCTCCCGCGCCACGGCCGCGCAAACGCACGAATCCATCCCCCCGCTCAACAACACCACCGCTTTCGTTATTGGAAGTCCCTTTTGCATCGCTGCCTAGTATAACTCGACATACTTTCCATCGCTCTTACGGCTCCGCGTCGGATAGGCCTTATCCAGTAGCTATATCACGAACCAAATTCAAAAAATCAATGCTTCCGACTAGATAAGTTAATTAAATCAATTTTTCTATTGACTTTCTTCATGCGGCCTCCTACAATTCTCGTGTTTGAGGATTCCTGTATGGATATTTCCAAAGCCCTCTGCCCCGATTGCCGCGAACCCCTGGGCGTGACCCGCCTCGCCTGCCCCGAGTGCAAGCTCGCCCTGGAAGGCGAATTCGAAGTCTCTCCCCTAGGAAAACTCAGCCCCGACGATCAAGCCTTTGTCATCGCTTTCATTCGCCATCACGGCTCGCTGAAAAAGATGGAAAGCATCTTCGGCATCAGCTATCCCACGGTCAAAAACCGTCTCAATGCCATTGCCGCCGCTCTGGACAAGACTTTTGAGAACCCTTCGCCGAATCTCTATGTCCTCGAGCAGTTGTCCCGCGGAGAACTCACGGTTGAAGAAGCCCTGGAAAAACTCAGCTAACGAAAGTGAAAGGAGACACCATGTCGGAAGAGAGAAAAAAAGTGCTGGAGATGCTTGCCGCGGGAAAGATCAGCGCCGAGGAAGCGGAAAAGCTCCTCGATAAACTCGCCGCCGCCGCTTCAAGCCAAACCGCGGGGACGGAATCGTCTGCTGGTACGGCGGCGCCGCCAGCGGGCAAACCAAAATATTTGCGCATCGTTGTCGATCATCCCGGCCGCGAACAAGTCAACATGCGCGTGCCCCTGTCTTTGGTCGGTTCGGGCCGCAGGCTGTTTGCCGTGATGCCCCAGCGAGTCAGCGCCCGTCTGGCCGAATACGGGATCGACGCTGGCGTCTTCTCCTCGATGAAAATCGAGGATTTAGACGAAGCGCTGCATGAACTCAATGTCGATGTCGATCGCGCAGATGGGAAAAAAGTCCGGATCTATTGCGAGTAATTCCTGGGAGCTCTCAAACGCCGCGCGTGGCGGGATCCCAGACGAATTTGTGCAACTGCAGCCCCAGCCGCACCGGCAGACCGTCTGCCAGCATCCACTCCACTAGCAGGCGTGGTTCGAGCCCCGGCCACGTTTTTTGCGGGTCCTCGAACACCGGCGAAAACAAAACCTGCCGCACGCGCCCTGCAAGCTCGTGCTTCACAGTGAACTCCCGCGCAAACTCATAATCCCGCCGCGTTGAGATCACAAATTTCACTTCGTCATTCTCTGACAGCGCCTCGAGGTTGCTCATATCGAAGGTGTCCGCCTCGCCCGAGTCCGGACATTTCACGTCCACAATCTTGATTACTTCTTGCGGCAGCCGCCCGATGAATCGCTCGCCGCTCGTTTCGATCATCACCGTATATCCCGCGATGAGCAGCCCTTCCGCCAGCGGATACACATCCTCCTGCAGAAGCGGCTCTCCACCCGTCAATTCGACCAGAGGCGCGTTCGTCTGTGAGCCATGCGCGCCCGCAGTGCGTCCAGCCAACTCATCCACGCGCGCCAGCACTTCATCAAGCTCCATCTTCTTTCCACCATGAAATGCATACGCCGTGTCGCACCACGTGCAACGCAAGTTGCAGCCCGTCAGCCGCACGAAAATGCACGGCAACCCCGCGCGGGTGCCCTCGCCTTGAATCGATTTGAATATTTCCGTTATAAACATGACTTTCGCATCAAACTGCTTCCTGCTTTACCCTAGGCGGAAGAATCCACCGCCTTGCCCACGCCATCCCGCCCTTAGGCGTCTAGTGTTCCCTGGAATCCGCCTTGCCCCCGGTACGCCGGCTCAGGCCCCAGATCGCCCCGAAAAACACCGCCACCGCCACAATCAGCCTTGGATATCCCGGCGCAAACCCCATGTACCGCAGCACCAAAATATAACCGAGCGCCACCATCATCACCGGAATCATAATGATAAGAAAGGATCGGTTCATCGCATCACCTGTATCCGGATCGCTCTAACCGCCCGGCCGGTACTGTGCCCTGCTGGTCTCCGTCTCCCACAAAATTACATCCGTAATGTGCGCACCCGGCGGCAAATTCTTCAACTGCCCCGCCACCTCGTCGTAAAAATACTTCGCCACATTTTCCGCCGATGGATTCACGCTCTTGAACGGCTCCAGATCATTCATGAATTGGTGATCCAGCCGCCCCATAATCTCGCGCACCACACGCTTCAATTCCGTGAAATCCACAAGCAGCCCGATCGCATCGAGTTGCGGCCCTTCCAGTGTCACCCGCACGCGGTAGTTGTGCCCATGCACGTTCTCGCACTTGCCCCTATATCCTCGGAGCGCGTGCCCCGACGAAAACGTCTCTTCTACGCTGACTTGGAACATTTCTCTCCGAAATTCGCCGCAGTGCCGGGCCTTAGCCCGGAGTTTCGTCTTTTCTTTATTTCCTTACGTCGTTACATGATTACTTCTTTATTTCAAAAATCTCTCCACCTTTTCAAACTCACTCGTCACTCCATACTCCGGCAGCGACTCCAGAAAAATTTTACCATAGGGCATCCGCCGGATGCGGGTATCGAGCAGCGCCAGCACGCCGCGGTCCGTCTTCGTTCGAATCAGCCGCCCAAACCCCTGCTTCAGCGCCAACACCGCCTGGGGCACTTGAAATTCCGCAAACGGATTTCGCCCGTCGTCCTGCAGCGCACGCACGCGCGCCGCCACGATCGGATCGCTCGGCACCGCAAACGGCAGCCGGTCCACGATCACGCAGGAAAGCTGCTCCCCCGGCACGTCCACTCCCTGCCAGAAACTCGACGTCGCAAACAGCACCGCCGCCGGCGTGTTCTTAAAGCGCTCCAGCAGCACCGACCGCGGCGCGGTTCCCTGCAACATCAAGGGAAACGACACGCGCGTGCGCACTCGTTCGAACAAATCATTCATCTGCGAGTAGCTCGTGAACAGGCAAAACGCGCGACCCTGGCTCAGTTCCAGCAGCCGCACGATTTCATCCGCCGCCTTCGCGGAAAACCCCGCATCGCGCACATCGGGCATTTTAATCGGCAAATACAGCAGCGCCTGCTCCGGATAATCAAACTCCGGCGGCAGCGCCCGCTCCTTGGCGTGATCCAGCCCCAGCCGCTGCCGTATGTATTCGAATCGTCCGCCGACCGTCAGCGTCGCCGAAGTTAGGATCACCGTGTCAAATTGTTCGAATAGCCGCTCGCGCAGTATTTGGCTCACGTCGATCGGCGTGGCCGCCAAAAAAATGCCCTTGTTCCGCCGTTCATACCAGTAGACGTAATTCTTCTCGTTCGACTCAAATAGAAATCCCAGTTCCTGCCGCAATTCGAAGCTCCGCCGCGCAATCCGCAACAGTTCCTCTGGTTTCTGTATGAGCGCCGCAAACTCCGTCTCCAGCCCTTTTAACGCCGTGGCCAGTGCATCGTAAGCCTCGCGGTTCTGCTCGAGAAATGCCTCTCTCTCATTCCGCGCAAACGGAAACCGTCCGTCCCTCGGCGGGAACGTCTCAAAAAACGTCCGGCTGCGCTCGCGAATCCTCTGTGTGCGTTTCAAAAGCGAAGGCGAACCCAGGTGCAGCAGCCGGAGCGTCTGGTCCGCATCGCGCGCCAGCTCCTCGAACCGGAAATTCGAAATCTGCCTCCCGAAATAATCGCTGGCCACATCCTCCATCTCGTGCGCTTCGTCGAACACCACCGCCGAATACTCCGGCAGGATGCTTCCAAAATCGTCCTGCTTCAGCGCCAGGTCCGCGAAAAACAAGTGATGGTTCACGATGATCAGATCCGCTTCTCTTGCGCGTTGGTGCATCCCCGTCACGAAGCACGGGTTGAACGACGGACATTTCTGCCCCGTGCACGTGTCGCGCCGCGCGTCCAGCCGCGTCCACAAGTCGGAATCGTCCGGCAGAAACGTCAGCTCGCTGCGGTCTCCCGTCTCCGTCAGCTTCGACCACTGCTTGATCTGCTGGAACGCATCGACCTCTTCGAATCCCTTCAGCAGCCCTTGATCCGCCATCTGTTCCATCTTCGCAACGCACAAAAAATTCGCGCGCCCCTTCATCACCGCGACCTTCAAATTCGGCGCAAAGTGCTTCTGCAAAAACGGCACATCCTTCTGGTACAACTGCTCCTGCAGCGACTTCGTCGCCGTCGAAATCACCACTCGCCTTCCGCTGCAAATCGCCGGAAGCAAGTACGCCAGTGTCTTGCCCGTCCCCGTGCCCGCCTCCACGATCGCGTGGTGATGCGTTTCGAACGCATCGTGCACCATCTCCGCCATTTCCAGTTGCCCGCGCCGGTGCTCGTACCCGCCGATCATGCACTTTTCCAGAAATCCTCCCGGCCCAAAGACCTCGCGCATCGAAGGAGCCGCTTGAACAACCCCTTTCTCCTCTGCCTCCTTCTCGCGCAGGCCTCGCCCATCAGGCGCGGCATCCTGTTCGGCAGGAAGGAACGGCTCCTCGGCCCCACTAAAGGCGCCCGGCTCACCACTCGCCACAGGATTTGCAACCGCTTTGGTCACTCGTCTTGCCACACCCATCACCCTGGCCTTCCGCATTTCCACCCGGCGGACTCACGCACTCCACGCCACAATTCCCACTTTTCGAGTTAACGATAGCACACCCAGCCAGATGTCCCTGGTCGCCACGCAGCATCCGGCCCGCTTGGCTCTGTGTGCTATCAGTCGGTTAGCACTTGAACACTCCCCGCCTTTTTCCGGCTCCACTCGCGCCTTTTCGGGCGGTACATTTAATTCAGGAACTACCATCGTTTCCCGTGCGGGTTCGACATCGCACATCACTTTGACGTGGGGTTTACATGAGCCGCAAAAAACTTTCCCTCTTTGCTCTGGTACTGAGTGTTTCAGTACTAAGCTCCTGCAGCGGCCTTTCCGACGCTCCCGGCGGCGGCGGCACCGGCGGCGGCGGCAGCGGTAACTCCGGGGTTGCCAACCTTACCATCACAATGATCTCGGAAGCTCAATCCTCGCAGGCCAGCTTTACGATCCTCGCGTTTTCCGCCCAGATCACCAGTCTTACCCTCAACGTAGCCGGCGGCAACGCCATGCCTCTGACTTTGTCTCCCAGCCCCTATCCCGTGGATTTCAATCGCCTGACAACGGACACGGCTCTCTTTGGCACATTCTCGGTTCCCGCGGATACAACCTTTGGCAGCATGACCATGGCCCTCTCGAATATCACCCTTACGATTGCCAATAATGGCGCGACTGCGATCGGTACTTGTGCCGCCGGCGCGGTTTGTGAATTCACCTTCGCGCCCCAGAATGCCACCATCGCCGCAAGTGAGTTCTCCGCCAAATACACGTCTGGAAGCAACAATACTATCTATTTCTCCGTGCGTCCGGACAATATCGTCACCCTGACTAACGCAAACCTGGTCGTCGATTTTACGCAGACTAACTTCGTTCCTTCTCTGCTCCTCCCCAGGGTGGGCGCGGCCCCGAATACCATCGACACCCTGGAAGATTTCACCGGTGTCGTCGCTGCCGTCTCCGCCACTTCCATCTCCGTCGTTTCCGGCAACAAAGTGGGGATCACCGCCACCCTCGCCGGGACCACCGCTTTCGATGATCAAACTTCTTGCAACGCCGTGACCGCCAGCATTGCCAATTGCGTGAAAGTGGGCAGTATTGTGAGTCTCGACGGTTCCGTGAGCGCCACCGGCGTCCTGACCGCCTCGGAAATCGACCTAATCGACCCAGCTACAGTGGATGCCATCGAAGGCACCATCTTCGCGACCTCTCCTGGCAATTTCGCTCTGGTTGTTACGGATAAACAAGAAGCTACCAATGGCCTGGCCGGCGTGGCCCAAGCCAACATCGGAGACATTTTTACTGTCAACGGTCTGGCTACCGCCCTTTTCTCTGTCGACACAAAAACCCTCAACTGTCAACGGTCTGGCTACCGCCCTTTTCTCTGTCGACACAAAAACCCTCACCACCGCAACACCCATCGTTCCCATCAATCTTTTCCAGGGAACCGGGGGCATTCTTAACGGCCAGACCGTGCGCCTTCACGTCACCGCTGCCAGCGGCTCTGCGTCCAGCAACAACCAGACTCTGACCGCTTCCACCGTGCAACTCCGTTTTTCTCGCTTTACAGGCTTTACGAGTCCGCCGGCAGGAAGCCTCCTCAATATCACGTCCATAGGCCCGTTCTTTCAACTCCAGCCTTCCACACAAGCTGTTGCACAGACCTATTCGCCCCAGACCGTCGTCGACAAAATCACCGCTCTCAGCACCATCGGCGGCCCGGGCACGTCACCCCTATTTTCCTTTCGTGGCCTTATGCTCAACTCATCGACTCGTTTCTACCTTACCAAAGCCCGCGATCAGTAAAAACTTACCGCCTCCGCAAAACGAAACGGGCCGGCTCGACTACTCGAACCGGCCCGTTTCATTTTCCCTTCAACTCTGCAATCCGTTCTTCGATCAGGCTGGCTGTACGCCCCCAATCGTCGTGTTCGGAGGCAGCGGCGACGCCATCGGCGCCGACGGCACGTTGGGCGCAATCACCGGCTGAAATCTGCGGTAAATCGCCAGCGAAATCGCTCCCATCCCCCATAGCAGCACGGCGAGCCTCGTCCAGAAAGTCACATGAGGAATCGTCGTAATCACCCTCACCAGAATCACTCCCACGACCATCCTGCCAATCAACGGCCAGATCTCACTGGCCTTCCCCATTAGCCATTGCCCCACCACCGCGCCCACCACAATCTCCGCGCCGATCAGCATCAGCACCCACAGAAACAAGCTGGAGATTCCCACAATCAGCCCAACCACCGTGATGCACGCAATGAGCGCCGCAATCGGCACTCCAAACAAAACCAGCACTCCAAGACCCGCCGAAGCTCCAATCTGCTCTCCCGCCCGCACCGTATCCTGCGCAAATCTTGGGAGCAGCAGGAAAACCACCAGCCCAAATACTACGAAGGCCGCCGTCCAAATGACCCGCCACACATAGTAGTTGCTGCCCCTGTATTCCGCCTTGCGTTCCATCTTCTTATATTCCACCGGGAAGGCCAGCTTGGCATGCTGCGAGACTTCAGCCTCATTGTGTCCTTCAAATCTCACCCGCCCACCGATCTCCGCTGTCGGTCCAATCGCCAGCGAGTCGCCCTTGGCTCGGACTTCCCCCCCAATCTTCCCCGCCAGGCTGCCATGTTCGAAAAAGAGCAGTGCGTCGCGTCCGACGCTCCCCTCCATTCCGATACTTTGCGCAAAGTTGGTCAGGCTTCCTCCAATCTTTGCCGTCGGATCGATCGTAAACGTCTCCTCAAACGTCATCACATTCTTCCCGATCGTGCCGGCGATGATCATGTTGTTGTTGGCTCCGCGCAAATTTCCATCCACCGTGCCGCCAATTCGCGCGCTTTGCGAAAACGTGATCACGTCGCCCGTCACATGACCATTGATCTCCAGCGATTTGCAGAAGGTGATAACGTCCCCGTCCACCGTGCCGTCAATTCTCACGCGCTCGCCAGTCAGATAAATGTCTCCCTTGATGGTTTCGTCCTCTCTTACCCCCACGGATGGCCCGTTGCGAAATTCCGTCGCCGATGCCGGCGCAGGACCCGCCACCGCCGCGCAGAATCCCGCCAGCACCAGCGCCAATGCCGAACCCCGCCGGATGCGCCGCCGGAAAAACGCCGCGGCAAATCCTCCCACGATCAGCAGCGCCAGCACCTCGATCAACGTAATCATGGATTGCCATCCTTTGTAGAAGGCGCCTTGAAATATCAGCAGCCCGAGCAGATTTGAGCCCCCGAAACCTGCTTGTTCCAATTGCCGCTGCCAGGGTTCGATGTATCCCGTGTACAAAGCGTAGGCGCCCGTTGCCGCCAGGCCTACCACTACGCCCCAAATCCATTGCATGGAGCGACGTGCACTCTCTTGCAGCTGCGCCAGCCGTGCCGGCAGTGGCTCATCCGCTTCGAGCATCGCGCGCGTCAGCAGTCGCGATTCGCGCTCCAGCGCGCGCAGCAGCGTGCGGCACTCCGTGCATTCCTGCGCGTGCGCCGATACTTCCTGCGCTCGTGCCCGGTCGACCTGCCGCTCGATGTACAGCAGGCAAGTCATCTCGTCCAGGTGTTGCGTGTTCCGTTCCTCTATTTCGCTCAATGGGCCCCTCCTGCCGCCAGCGTGCTGCCTTCCAGCGCTTGACGCAGTTCATGCCGCGCGCGCAGCAGCACCACGCCTACAAAGGCGCGCCGCACACCCAGCTCGTCGGCAATTTCGTCGTAACTCATGTCCGAGTAATAGCGCATCACCAGCGCCATGCGCGCCCGCGCCCCTAGTTTTGCCAGCGCTTTGCGCACCTCTTCGCTGCTTCGCTGCTCGATCAGTTTTTCCAGTTGGCTGGGGTCCGGATGCTCCAGCGGCACACTCTCCACATCTTCCGTCTCTTTATCCTGCCGCACTTTGCGGCGCCGCAGCATATCCCAGCAATGGTTCGCCGCCACCTTGTAAAGCCATGCCGTGAACGACCGGCTCGGGTCGTACTGTCCCAGCTTGCCCTTCAGCTTCATGAAGATTTCCATCGTGGCGTCTTCGGCATCTTCCCGCGTCGGCATGGCTCTCCGGCAAAACCGGAATATAGCCGGCGCGTAGTCGTGAAATAGCTGCCCCCAGGCCTCGGCATCCCCTGCCCGGGCCCGGCCGATCGCCTCCGTGGGTTCCTTTATTCCCGGCGCACTCATCCGGCCTGGTCTCAGCGTATCCATAGGCTAGTACGCACCCGGCTGGTCAAATATTACACATTGCAAAGCAGCCAGGCCGCCGCCAGGCTCGCGTTCCGACCGGCTCGTTTGCCCAGCACTCTATCAGAAATGCGCCGTAGAACCAGCACACACCCAAATGGCCCGCCCCGGCAGTTTCGCCATTCCTAATTCAAGCGCACCTGTGTAGGCCCGGAAGGTCGTCCGCTAAGGACCAACCCCGCCGTGGGAGCCGATCCGGTTGCCGACGATTCGGCCAGAATGTGACAATCGCGAATCCACCTCGCATCACGCGGTGGTGGTCGAACAGTGTGATATAAGCATTTCAAGCGGCTCGAACGTCATGGGCTGGCAGCCTTCCTTAGACACTTGGAGCCTCGCGATGAAACTCGTCTCGCTTTTACTGGTGCTTTTTGCGGGCGTCCATTCATGCTCAGCCCAGTCGAATTCAGCAGTCCTAATGCCAGGCCTAGGCCAACATCAACACACGATCTCCACTAAGAACTCTGAGGCGCAGCGATTCTTCGATCAGGGACTGACACTGGTCTTCGCTTTCAACCACGAAGAAGCTGCTCGCGCGTTCCGCTGGGCTGCGCAGTTGGATCCTCAGTCGGCCATGGCGTTTTGGGGCATCGCATTAGCATTGGGTCCGTGCATCAATCTTGATATCGATCCCCCTCACGAAAGGGCAGCCTACGAAGCTGCCCAGAAGGCATTGTCGCTCACGCCGGGCGCCACGGAAAGGGAGCGCGCTTACATTCAAGCCCTGGCTAAACGCTACTCCTCTGACCCCAGCGCCGACTTGAGGAAGCTCGACGCGGAGTACGCCAAGGCCATGCGAGAACTGTCCGTACATTATCCGGACGATCTCGATGCGGCCACGCTCTACGCGGAGAGCCTGATGGATTTGCATCCGTGGAAACTTTGGAGCCTGGATGGGCGTCCGACCGAAGGCACGGAGGAGATTCTGGCGGTGCTGGAGTCGGTGTTGCGGCGCGATCCTAACCACATTGGTGCGAACCACTACTACGTGCATGCAACGGAAGCATCGCGGCATCCCGAGGGGGGATTGGCGAGCGCGAAGCGGTTGGAGACGCTGGCGCCGGGAGCGGGTCACCTGGTTCACATGCCCGCGCATACATACATGCGTGTGGGAGATTACGCCGGGGCGGCGCGCAGCAATGCGGAGGCGGCAGAGGTTGACCGTGGTTATCTGCGGGAGAGCGGAACGACCGGGAGCATGTACGACGTGATGTATTACTGCCACAACCTTCACTTCCTTGCAGCCAGCTACAGCATGGGAGGCGATTTCGCGCACGCAAAGCAGGCTGCCGATGATTTGGTTGCTCACGTCGCTCCGATGCTCCACGACATGCCTATAGCCGAGGTTTATGCGCCGTATCCAATCTTCGTACTCGTGCGCTTCCATCATTGGGAAGAAATCCTGAAGTTGCCTCCACCTGACGCCGGTCTCGCGATGACGACGGCGTTCTGGCATTTCGCCCGCGGATCTGCATTTGCCGCAAAGGGCGAAATCACGAGGGCACAAGCTGAACGAACAATTCTCGAAACTGCGCGTAAACAAACGCCCGCCGATTTGGAGTTCAGCTTCTTTTTCAACAAGGCCCGGGCGTTTCTGGACCTCGCCGAAAATGTCTTGGATGCTCGGATTGCGGGTGCAAAGGGGGACAATGAGAGTGCAATCAAGTACTGGAAGCAGGCCGTACAAATCGAGGACGGACTTAATTACGGTGAGCCACCCGAATGGTTCTATCCCGTTCGGGAATCATTTGGCGGGGCATTGCTGCTGAACGGCCAGGCGGAGCCGGCCGAAGCTGTATTTCGTGCCGATCTCGAACAGTATCCTCGAAATCCGAGGTCGCTGTTTGGCCTACTCAGAGCTTTGGAAGCGCAGAAGAAGAGTGCCAACGTGGAAGAGGTTCGAAAAGAATTTGAGGCCGCCTGGAAAAACGCGGACGTGCCCCTTGAACTCGGAGATCTGTAAGCTATCGTTCTCTGGCCACGCCCGAATCGCGGGCAACTCTGACGTAACGCGATAAAGGGTTGCCGACAACTCGCCCTGAACCTCATTCTTTACGCTTCCCAGAACCCTGTTGCGCAGGTATCGTAGCTCGGGCCGCGCTCTTCTCGGAAGGAGGATGGGATGCCTTTTCTAAGACGCCAACTGCTTCGAACTCTGTCATTTGCTTTCGGGTCGAGCTTCATCTGGAGCCGGAACCAACTCGGCATCGCTGCGCAGACAGCCATGCAGCCAAAGCTCTCCTCTCCCCCTGCGGGGGCCGCTGTTCGTGATGGGATCGCTGGAGGAACGGAAATGGAAAAAGTGACCGGAATCGGAGGATTCTTCTTTCGAGCCAAAGATCCGAAAGCGTTAGCGCTTTGGTACCAGCAGCACCTGGGGATTCTAACGATACCAACGTCCGACGGGGAAACCGCGTGGCAGCAAGAGGCAGGATCAACCGCTTTCACTCCCTTCCCTGAGACGAGCAAATATTTCGGCGATGCCCAGAAGGTTTGGATGCTGAACTTTCGAGTGCGGGATCTCGACAAAATGGCGGCCCAGCTCCAAGCTGCGGGAATCGAGGTGAAGATTGACCCGGAGTCTTATCCCTACGGCCGGTTCGCCCGCCTGCATGACCCCGAGGGGAATCCGATCGAATTGTGGCAACCTGCAAAGCCAGCCGCCCCGCGGTAGCTTGCTAAACAGTTCAGCACTGTTTCTAGATTTCTCCTGGGTTACAGGCAAACCGGAAGTAATGCCTCCGGGTTGACGGATTGCTCGCGCCAGCAGTGAGCGATCAATCGCGGGGGAGAGATGCCGACTTCCCAATACTGGTCGCCCGCTGCCGGTCTGGATTACTTCCGGTTTGCCGACCATCCACCCATAATTTTCTGGTCGAACGTTGCGCTTCTACACTACTTTCTCCTTGACAGGCCCTGAATGCAGACTTAGTTTCATAAGTAGGTTAGGATACTCGCATGCCCGAACGCGCGCAGATTCTCCCCGGCACTCTCGATCTGCTCATTCTGAAAGCGGTCTCTCTGGGCCCGCTCTACGGCTACGGCATTCTGCTGCGCATCGAACAGATTTCACACGGAGCGCTGCTGATCGAACAGGGCGCGCTTTACCCAGCGCTGTTTCGGCTTGTGCGGCAGGGATTGTTGAAGGCTCATTGGGACACGTCGGAGAACAATCGACGCACCAAGTTCTACGAGCTGACAACCGCCGGGCGGAAGCGTTTGCGCCAGCAGGAGGACGGCTGGAACCGACTGGTCGCCGCAATTGGCTCAGCGCTTAAAGCGCAGCCGGAGGAAACATGAGGGTCATCGCCTCGCTCCGTTCGGTGGTTTCGGCGCTGTTCCGCCGTTCCGTGGTTGAGAACGAGGTAGAAGAGGAACTCCGTGCGCACATCCAGGATCGCGCCAATGACCTGGAGCGCTCGGGCGTTCCGCGTGCAGAGGCCGAGCGACGCGCCCGGCTCGAGTTCGGCGGCTATCAGAAGTTCAAGGAAGAAATTCGCGAAGCGCAGGGCACCCATTTCCTTGAAACCTTGATTCAAGACCTGCGCTACGCCCTGCGCACGTTGCGCAAGTCTCCGGGCTTCACCGCCGTCGCTGTGTTGACTTTGGCCCTCGGCATCGGCGCCAACACGGCGATTTTCAGTTTTGTGGATGCCGTCTTGCTCAAGCCTCTCCCCTATCCGCATCCCGAGCGAATCGTCAGCATGTGGGAAAAGGCACCAGAATTCGATTACAACCCCATTTCCACTCTGAACTTCCTCGATTGGGAGCGACAGAATCGCTGTTTTCAATTTCTCTCAGCCATCGTCAGGGACACGGTTACCTTGACCGGCTCGGACAGCCCCGAGGAGCTTAATGTTCACAGAGTCTCGGCATCGTATTTCAAGGTGCTTGGTGTGGACGCGACGCTGGGACGCACCTTTGCCGAAAGCGAAGGCGAGGTTGGCAACGATCGGGAAGTAGTGCTCGCGAACCGCATTTGGCGGAGCCGCTTTGGCGGCGCCCCCAACGTTATCGGCCGCAGCATCACGTTGGATGCAAAAAATTACACGATCATCGGCGTGCTTCCGGCGAACAGCGAGTTTGACCGGGCCTGGGCCGTAATGTGGCTGCCTCTGGCTTTCACACCCGCGAACATGACACGCAATTATCACTGGCTATATGCCATTGCCCGCCTCGACCCCGGCGTCACGCTGAAGCAGGCCCGCGACCAAATGGACACGATTGGAGCGCGCATTGCCGCCCTGTACCCGGATTCGAACAAGGGTGTGGGCGTAACGGTGGATCCTTATATCGATCAGGTGGTTCAGCCGGAGCTGCGCCGCTCGCTTTGGGTGCTGCTCGCAGCGGTAGGAGCGGTGCTGCTGATCGGGTGCGCCAATGTCGCCAATCTTACCCTGGCGCGGGGTACCGAGCGACAACACGAGATGGCTATTCGTTCCGCATTGGGGGCGCGCCGTTTCCGCCTGATCCGGCAGTTGCTTACGGAAAGCACATTTCTGGGAATCCTTGGTGGGGTGGCGGGCCTGGCGCTGGGCAATGCATTCATGCACGGAATGAAAGTGTGGTTGCCGCCTAACATGCTGCCACCGCAAGCAAACGTCCGCATGGACTACGGCGTATTGCTTTTCACGATGATCATCGGAATCCTCACGGGAATCCTTTTCGCCCTGGCCCCAGCGCTCAGCGGCACGCAGCCCGATCTTGCCAGATCGCTGAAGGAGGGTGGGCGAAACACTGCCGGACTCACGCCGCATCGGATGCGGACAGCCCTGGTGGTTGCCGAAGTGGCACTCTCGTTTGTATTGCTCGCGGGCGCCAGCCTGCTGATCCGAAGCTTCAACAGGCTTGCCAGCCTCGATGCGGGCGTGGATACAACCAACGTTCTTGCGATGGATCTTCCAACGCCGCTGACAGAGTTCACGAACAGCACGACACTGACGAACTATCTCAGGGAATTGACCGAGAAGGTCAGAAGCGTGCCTGGAGTGCGGGACGTCGCCATCACTGATAAGCCGCCGATGGAAGGCTTTGCGAACGGCGCGCTCTTCCTGATCGAGGGGCGGGACTATCTTCCCTACCCCCAGCGCCCTGGCTGTGGGTTCAAGGTGGTAGGGCCGTCGTATTTTTACACGGTTGGCATGAGATTGTTGAAGGGGCGCAGCCTTAACGAGGGCGATGTTGCCGATGCCGCACCTGTTACCGTGATCAATGAAACTATGGCGAAGACTTACTTCAAAGGCGAAGATCCCATCGGTAAGCGCATCTTGATTCGGCAGCTCGTGTTCGGGAAGGCTGAACGCGGCCCGGACATCCCTTGGCAGATCGTGGGAGTGGTAAAGGACGAGAAAGTCGGCGGGAAAGTCTTTAGTCTCGGCGAGGACATTCCGGTCGTCTACGTCACGTTCTATCAAAGTCCCGGCATTCGCAATAGCCTGGTAATTCGTGCCGCCATGAATCCGTTGCTCTTAAGCGAATCGATCGAACAAACAATCTGGAAAGTGAACAATAACCAGGCTGTGGCGAACATTGAAACCTTGGAAGAAATCAAGTCACAATCGGTAGCGCCAGCCCGGCTTCGCACTGCGCTGTTGGCCATCTTCGCTGGCATCGCGCTTTTGCTGGCTGCCGTCGGGATCTACGTCGTTGTCTCCTATTCCGTGGCGCAAAGAGTGCATGAGATGGCCATTCGCCTGGCCCTTGGCGCGTCGCCGGGCGGTCTGCTGAAGCTTGTGATCGGAAAAGCGATGCTCATGGTCCTGGCTGGACTCGCTCTCGGAGGGGGCGCGGCACTCGCGCTCACGCGCGTACTGGCGAGCTTGCTCTACGATACAAGCCCGACGGATCGGGTGACGTGGGTCGCCGCCGGCGCGTTGCTCGCAGCGGTGGCGCTCTTGGCCTGCTACATCCCAGCCCGCCGCGCCATGCGCGTCGATCCCATGGTCGCTCTGAGAAACGAATAGCCATTCGCAGACCGCGCGCAACTCTTCCTCGGAACAATCTTGCGCAAACATCTGGGGATTTGGTGACATGCAGTACAAATGCCCCAGTTCCTAGACCGTCTGGCGGTATTGGTACGGTTCGGCTTTTGCGTTTTCCAGGCAGACTGGATTGTCTTGAAGGGTCCGCTCTCAATTGCAACTTGCATCCCCGGGATCAAATGACGAACAAGAGACACGTTCTCCACGTTCGATTCTGTGTCTTCGTAGCGAAAACCGCGTCTCATCATCTCTACACGCTTTGAGGATGAGATGGTGCTAAGCGCCGCCCTTTCGGAATAAAAGCTTCAAAGCAATAGTTATCTACAATGATGTTCTGGTCCATGAAAAAGTCTAGCTCGGGTCAAGCAGGTCAAGCTGTAAAACAAGTACTCGAATTATCGGAACTCGTCCACACGGAGCGCGCCGGGAATCAGAAAGAGACATTTTGCCATGGTCTTTTTGAGCAGCAAGCTCGCAGATTTTAGGCTCGGAGTCATATGACGAGCGATGTGTTAGTTATGGGAGGCGGAGCAACGGGCCAGCTTGCGGCCGCGTACCTGGGGAAGCGCTTCCCGAACTTGAAGGTGGCCGTGGTTGAGGGCCCGCGCAAGAATCGTCCGATCGTCGGCGAATCGCTGGTCGAGGTCAGTGTCGATTTCATGTTCGAGCTCGGGCTCGGCGCTTACCTCGTGGAAAATCACGATTTCATGTTCGAGCTCGGGCTCGGCGCTTACCTCGTGGAAAATCATTATCCGAAGTACGGCCTGACCTACTATTTCAAGCCCAATATCGGCGATCCTGCGGATCGCACGTACGTCGTCGACGAAATTCCGACTGCGCCTCAGATACTCTCATTCCAGATTAACCGATTCACATTCGATCGCGAGGTGCGGGATCGCAACCTGGAGAACGGTGTGCAGTTGATCGACGGCAACGTGATGGGAGTCGACATCAACAGTGGCGGCGGGCTCCACGTGGTGACCGTGCAAGGCGCGGATGGGGAAAGAAGGATGTTGAGTGCGCGCTGGCTTGTCGATGCCACCGGCCGGAACCGGCTGCTCGCAAAACAGTTGCAGCTCCAGGAAACCGTCAAGGAACAGAAAAATGTCTTCTGGTTCCGGCTGATCAATTTCAATCCTGAAATTCTGAGCCGTATCCAGGCCCTCAAGAAGCAAAACCGAGCCTTCGTTCCTTATTTTGCGACTCATCATTTTTTTGGAAAGGGCAACTGGATCTGGTGCATCCCGATGCGTTCGCTGGAAAACCAGCCGCTCATAAGCATCGGCATCACCTACCGTAAGGACGTCTATCCCCATGGCGAGGTGCGCACGATGGAGCAGTTCTTCGAGTGCGTGGGGCGGGAACATCCGGTAGTCGTGGAACTAGTGCGAAGCGGTACGATAGTGGACACGAACTACTACGGTTCTTACATGTGGGAGTGCCGCCAGCGCTATTCGTCCGATCGCTGGTACATCATCGGCGATGCAGGTGATACGGTTGATCCGTTATATAGCGTTGGGCTGGCCTTGTCGTCGCTGCAGGTCCGGCAGATCGCGGCGATCATCCAGAGGGAATTGAACGGCTCCGACACCAAAGAGTTCGCGAAGGATCTCGATACGGTTCTCGCCGCGTTTCAACGAAGCGTGACGCGGGATACGACGCGACTGTACGAATGCATGGGTGACGCTTACGAATGCCATCTTCGTGTCCATTTGGCGGTGGTCAAGCTCTTTCACCTCGCGCTCCCATTGGTTATGAACGATTATTTGTGGGATCCGTTGGGAGTAAAACTGGTGAACTGGTTCTCCAGCCTCGACACACTTGAGGCTGATTCGAAGAAGATCCAAGAGCTTATTCGGGAGGTTGCTGCGAATCCAAAGAACCGCGCGGTCGAGAACTTCATCAAGGTGCAATCCTGCGCGTCGATGAACTTCCCGTACTACGAGCACCACCGTGAGGAGGACATTCCGGCATCTTTGTCGAAGATGGCTTTCGACCTTGCACGATTGCGGCTCTCTCTTCTCGGGAAGCTCGGCTGGCGGGGGCTATTTAACTTCAATCAGCAGCGGGCATTATTGAAAGATGTGTTCCGTGGGCTGTTCCTAGTGCCCTTCTATGGCACCAAGTTGAGGGAAAGCAGACTGTTACGCATGCTCATCTCGTCTGGCGGGTCGGAGATCGCAGGCAAGGACTCAGGTTCTACTGCCGGGTTTGTTTGAATGAATAAGTCGATGAACGGAGTACGTTTCCAGGAGACTAAATGTTAAGCCGCATTCTTCAGTTGCTGCTGGGTGCTTGTCTGGTTACGACCTCGGTGTGGGCGGCGAACGATCCCTTCGTAGGCAAATGGAAGGTGAACCCGTCCAAAAGCAAACTCAACGATGAAATGAAGGTTGAGGCCGTGGATGCAAACAAGTACACCTTCACCTTTGGCCCAGGCCAAGTGGACACAGTCGTGGCCGATGGGAGTGACCAGCCAGCTCTGCAGGGGACCACGCTTTCCGTTACGGTGCAGGGGCCCAATAACTGGAAGGTCGTCCGGAAGATGAAGGGCCGCATGCTCCTCACGGCGCGTTGGACGCTTTCCGAAGACGGCAAAACACTTAACGACGCCTTCACGCAATATTTGCCCGACGGTACGACATTGTTCTCGCAGCCTTTGCCCAACGGTTCGACATTGTTCTTGCCCTATGTATACGAGCGGACGGCGGGAAATTCAGGTTTTCTAGGCACATGGGACAGCGAGAGCGCGAAAGTGGCGGCGGGGATCGAGCTCCAGATCCAGCCCTACGAGGGTGACGGCCTGTCATTTAAACGTTCCGATGAAGAAATGGCTAAGAGGATCAAGTTAGATGGGAACGATTATCCGGACCTCGATCCGAACGGGGACAAAGGCACTGCATATTCGGGCCGCCGCGTGAACGAGCGCAGTCTGGAAATCACAGACAAATTCAAAGGCAAAATTGCGGGCACCCGGCAGATCGAGCTCTCTACAGATCTCAAGACCTTGACGGTGACCGTGCGCCTGGTGGGTCAAAACAGGCCCCAGAGCATCTTTGTGTATGATCGGGAATAGACGCGCGAGTCCGCTCCTGCGGGTGTGGCCGCAATTCGGTCGAGCACTGCCAGAGGGGCAGAGACGTGTCTTCCCATGGAGGGCACGTCGGCGAGCGAACCGCACTCTGAGCTATTCCACTTAACATATAGGTAAGACATAGCTGAATTCTCTCCTTTTTCTTGCCCCATTTTCTTGGGGCACACAGAAGCGAGTGGCTGCTGCTTCCAAAGCGAGCGGCTGCTTTATGGGAGGGAACCCAATTGTGTGACCCCAGCCGGATGGAAGTTGCCGATGACTTAGGGCACCGTTTTTGGCGACTACTTCCGTATGGCCATCCAAGCAGAACCCCTTTTTTCGTTTCCCCAGGTACGGTCTCTGGACACGCTGCTCAGTGATGATATGGAGTTGTTAACGAGAGGTATCCTTAGCGCCTCTCTTTCTCAAACCGACCCTGCCTTTGCGATTTGCGGTATCGGGCGCCCGGTGTTCCTGTCAGGCCTACGTGCCTTCGACCCCTCTTCACGAATGACGCGTATACGCCGATGCGTATGCGCGATAAGAGCTATGCAGACAATTCATCGCTCATCACGGACTCTCCGGTTCT
>Ga0210407_10000654_pt1 | contig 37384 bp, 32 predicted proteins | sample IncBWC27MmetaG_FD_150860 | JGI IMG/M metagenome (GOLD analysis project Ga0210407, IMG submission 150860) | Forest soil microbial communities from Barre Woods Harvard Forest LTER site, Petersham, Massachusetts, United States - Inc-BW-C-27-M | ecosystem: Environmental > Terrestrial > Soil >...
GGTAACCCGACCACTGTCTTTCGTGCCTGCGGGGTTCGGTCTTGCCGTGGCACCGGTGACAATGACAGTAAAGCAGAGGCAGAGAATCGCTAGGTTTCTCATGGCAAGGGACCTCCGTGAGGATGGTTGCTGCGAAGTCTACCTAGGATACGCGGAAATCGTAAACGTGGTTTTCATTTGTCCGGTAAGGCGACTTACCAGGACCTACTAACGTTGAAGCCAAAAATCCAACGCTATTGAGGTTTGCACGCGAATCGGCGTTGAGCCACAGGCGGCGGGTTTGTAGTGCCACTGTCGAATAGCATCAGAGGCTGCTGATTCCAACATGGGAGTCGCTCGTCGAATGAGTGTTAGGTGTGAAAGTGTCCCGTCTGTTTCAATCACTGCGTAAAAAACTACTCTCCCTTGTTCGCGATTGGAGCGAGCACTTGTCGGATAGTTCGGCTGGACTCGGTTTACCGGCTCCGGACTTTGCATGTCGTCGCAATGCGGCCAGAACTCTGAGTTTGTGGGAGGGGTAAATGGTGCCGGGTCGCTTTCCGTAATTGGCGTTACGTCCGTCACTTTTGTCGTCACGATAGCCGTTCGGTCCCGGAAGGCGTGCACTTCATACGGAATGCGCTTGTCGCCGAGCTTGTTAAACGCGCTATATTCAACCCGCGAAATCTCCGGGGGGTTCTGATTCTCGGACCTTGGGTATTCAACGCTTAGCAGACTGCCGTTAGCTTCGTCAAAACAGAGAACACGTTGCGTTCCCATTGTCCACTTTATCTGAGTACACTTCTGCCGAACCCCGTCTTTGTCGCGAGTTTTGACCTTACCAAGACTTTGTTTGGCCCCAATCTTGAGTACAGGGAAATTTAATATTGAATCGAGTTGAAAAACGACTTCGGGTTGAAAATTTAGTGTGCTCTGTTGCCAATAGCCATTTGAGTTGTGCACACGAAGCCGCGTGTAGTTTGCGATTTCGAGTTCTTCCCTCCAACGCGAAGGCGATATCCAAGTAACCACGTTATGTCCGGTAATAGTTTTACCTATTGCATCCAAAAACTCAATTTCGGTTCGCACTTTGACGGCCGGTGTTCCATCACTCCAGAGGTCCTGTAATTTACGGGCCTGAGCTAACAGCGACTCGGGACTGACTATGTCCTCTTTGCCTAGACAGTAAACGCCGCTGGTCAAGGCGGCGAGAAACGCCAAAACCAAGTATCTGCGAGCGGCTTTTTGCATTTGACGGCAGATTATACGGGGGGATTCACGGAAAATCAAAAAGGCGACTCGCTAGGTCCTGATTAACGCGGTAACCGGACATGTCCGATTGGCGACTTTCCGGGACCTAGCCATCGAGTTGGGAGGTTTTCTCCAGATCAACGCGGTCTAGCCCGATGGAGTCCTCGCCGCCGTAAGTGGTCCTGTAATGCAATCGCATTCTTCGGAGGAAACCGCTTCCTGTTTCACGATACAATTGAGGGCGCGACCGTAAGTACGGCCGACTGAGGGCGCGGCCGTAAGTACGTTCAATTGAGGATTGCGGCCGTAAGTACGGTCAATTGAGGATTGCGGCCGTAAGTACGGTCAATTGAGGATTGCGGCCGTAAGTACGGTCAATTGAGGATTGCGGCCGTAAGTACGGTCGATTCAATTATGGCTATACGACTAATTGCGCTGGATATTGACGGGACGCTGCTGGACAGCCGCTGGCAGCTTCCAGAGGCCAACCGCGCGGCCATTGCGGAAGCCACGCGCCGGGGCATCGAGGTGGCGTTGGTTACCGGGCGGCGCTATGACTTCGCCATGCCGGTGGCGCATCAACTGGATTCCCCGCTGACGATGATCGTGAGCAACGGCGCGCTAATCCGCTCCAAAGAGGGCCGCACGCACCTGCGGCACCTTTTGCCAAAGCAAACGGCGGCGCAGGTTTTGCATCTCACCCCGGAGTGGCGCGAGGGCGCGGCCGTGATTTTCGACCGCGAGCGCGAGAATCAGCTGATGCTGGAATCGCTGGACCCGGACGATTCCCTGCGCTATGCCTACTATTCGCGAAACCTGGAATTTATCGGACTGGCCCGCCCGCTGGAGATTTGCTTGACGGAGGATCCCATTCAAGTGATGCTTTCCGGGAGGATTGCGGCCATGCGCGAAGCCGAAGCCCGCTTGCGCGCCGTGGATTTCGCCGGAGAATTCCGGCTCGCCGTAACTTCCTACGAGCACAAGGATTTCGCGATGATTGATGTCATCCCCGCGGGCTGCTCCAAGGGATCGTCGCTGGCGGAATGGGCGGCGCTGCGGGGCATCGCGCGCGAAGAAATTCTGGCCATCGGTGACAACCACAACGACCTGGAAATGCTTTCGTTCGCCGGGATTCCCGTAGTCATGGGGAACAGCGTGCCGGAATTGAAAGCCTACGGCTGGCATGAAACCGGCACGAACGACGAAAATGGCGTAGCCTTGGCCATCGAGCAATTCGCATTGCGGGAGGCTGCAACTTGCCTCTGACTCGCGCTTTTCGCGCCGTGAGTGTTGTGGGACGCGCCGCACTGCTGCTCTTGCTTGCAGTGCTGGCGGCTCCGGCGCTGCGCGCGGAATACGTCGTGCTACGCAGCGGCCAGCGCCTGCACGTGACGGGCTATCAGCTCCACGGAGACAAATACCATTTGCAATTGGGCGGCGGGTTCGTGGATGTCGCCGCCGCCGATGTCGTGGCCATCGAACCGGAAGATATTTTTGCCCCCCTGCCCGCCGCTCCCCCGCCGGCTGCCGGCCCGCAGCCGTTTTACCGCGATCTGGTGGAAGCGGCGGCGAAAAAGTACAACTTGGATGCAGACCTGATCACCAGTGTCATCGCCGTGGAGTCCAACTTCGATCCAAAAGCCGTGTCGCGCAAAAATGCGCGCGGCCTGATGCAGCTCTTGCCGGAAACCGCGGCGCAACTCGGCGTAAAAAACATTGATGACCCGGCGGAAAATATCGACGGCGGGACCCGCTACCTGCGCGATTTGCTGCAGAAATACAACAACGATCTGGCACTGGCGCTCGCCGCCTACAACGCCGGCCCGGACAAAGTCCAGCTATACGGCCGCGTTCCGCCCTACGCGGAAACGATTTCGTACGTGCGCCGCGTCAAGCGCGGCTACGAAAAGAGCAAATCCGCGCCTTCCGCGAAAACGCAGGCTCCCTCTGCGCCGCCCGGTTCACCTGTGCAGATAGTTCCGCCTGCGCCGATAGCTGCGTCTCCCGCGCCTCGCACGGAACAGCCTTAGAGCCAGCCTCAACAAAAACTACTGCTGCGGCGGCTGCGGATTTTGCGTCGGATTTTGTTGCGGATTCTGCGGATTGATGGGATTCAGTCCAGGTTGCTGGCCAAAAGGAGTCTGGCCAAGAGGCTGGCCCAATCCCGTTCCCGTCTGCAAACCCGGTTGCCCGACCCCGAAAGTATCCTTCGAGGGATCCCAGATAAATTCGAAGAGGCGATAGTTCTTGGCTTTGTCATAGATTATGACGGAAGATTTGTTGATCTTGCTCCCGACGCCGATGATGTTGCCACCGATAATCGTCGGCGTGTCGCCCGAAGGAATCGCCGGCGAATTTCCCGAGGCATCCCCCTGGTCGGCGCTGACAGGATTCCCAGTTGTTGCGGGAGGATTCGCGCCGGAGGTTGACCCGGCAGGCTGCGTCCCGGTTTGGCCCGGCTGCGCGCCCGCGTTGGGCTGACCGATTCCCCCTGGTTGGCCGAACGTGCCCGATTGGAAGGTGCCAGATTGTGCGGGGCTGCCCGGCCCATTCAATGCACTCGCGGGAGTGCCGATTGCGGCGGCCTGCGGAAGCTGGAGATTCTGACGCGGTTTGAGGCTTCCAATCAACTGACCTGCCGGCCCCACATAGATAAATCTCCAGGAACCGTCTTCTTTGTTCATCGGATCTTTATAGGCCTGGCGCATAAAGCGGAGTGAACCCAGCTTCGGCTTGGTGAGATCGTCGAGGGAAGTTGGAAACCGCCCCATCTTACGGTAGTAGAGCTTCACGCCGCGCGCGTATTGCTTGCCGCGCCAGATCATATCTTTTTCTTTTTCGCGCCGGCCTTCGGTGAGGACGTTCGGCGCGATCGCCACGGTGGAGATGAGCAAAACGGTGGTGAGAAAGACGACAACGAGCAGAGCATAACCATGCTCGCCGCGCTTCGCTGCCATTCGTTTGCGCGTGGCATCCATTTTATTGCGGCGCTGCCTGCTCGTCGAGGGGGGCGGTGTTGCGAAGCCCGGTGGAAATTTCTTCGAATTCGACATTGGCGTTGCCAATCCTGAGGATTCGAAAGCGATTCAGCAAGAGTTCGCCTTCGGCGACAACAAAAATTTCCTGCCCGTCGGTAAAGAATGCGAGACGGACGGTGCCGTTGGGAACAGTGCCGAAGCCAAAAAATTTCACCGGAAGAGGGGGGGGCGGCGGTGGTGGCGGAGGAACCTCTACTTGCGGGCCAACTGGCTCTCGTTTCTTCGGTTGCACAGGTGGCGGCGGAGCCGGGGGAAGTTCCCGGCTGAAAATGTTGCGGCCCCTGCTCTTGTATTCTGTTTTGCGGGCCCTTTCAACGCCGTCGATGTGGAGCTGAGGATTGTCGACGGAAAGCAACTTATAGTTATGGACAACAGATTTGGCGTCGGCGGTAACGACGGTCCTGTCATGGTCGAAATAAAAAAACCAGATGGCGCCGGCGATCAGCAGGAGAACGACGAGGACGGCGAATTGTTTCTTTTGCTTCATGCCCCCGTCCTGAAGTAGGTCTTGAGATGCAGGGCGACTTTGATAATGTTTGCGGACGATTGATTGGCGCTCTCGGGAGCAAGCGTCAAAGAGTCCACCGCATACAGACTGGCGGAGCGCTGCAAACCGTTCAAGAACCCGATCACACTTTTATAGTCACCGTTGACGGTGGCGTCGATGGCGACTTCCGTCATTCCGCGACTGGCAATATCCGTCTGCTTGAAAGCGATATTCTCGAGCCGGCTTCCGCTTTTCCTGGCAATGGCGCCTAGCTCAGCTCTGACGGCGGAATAGCCTGAACTCGCCGGAAAAAGGGATCGCTCGAAACGATCGCAATCTTTCTGAGTGGCGGGAATGTTGTCGCGAATCTTCTGGGCGCGCTGAATATCGGCTTTCAAGAGATCGTGCTGTATCATTTCCCCTTGTTCGAGGATCTGCGGCCCAGAGGAAAGCTCCCAACTGTAGGCCGCCAGGGCGACATCCGCGATGACCAGAAGAGCGACGCCGCCGAGAATGATTCGCTTCCGTACTGTGAAATCGCGCCGCATCAGCTCCTCGAATAGATGGTGGTCAACTGGACGATCCTTTGATCGGGGCTCTGATTGGCGGTGGAACTGCCCGAGCGAACATCCAGGATTTGAACACCCGTAAACTCTTTGGACTCTTCGAGAGCATGCTCGAATTTCAGCTCAGCTTCGTCGCTGGCGGCGCCCACGGTCAATTTCAGTTCGACGTGACCACCCACTTGGGTGGGAGCGATGCTGATAACACGCACGCCGCCGGGCAGGATGCGTTCGAGATCCATGAACATCAGCGTCCAATTAAAGCTGCGCGCGTCGAGAAGGGTGTTAATGAAAGTGGCGCGGTCGTGTAAGTCGGCGATGTCCTTTTGCTTGAAATAACGGTCCAGGTCCTTACGCTGCGCTTCGAGCGTGGCCATCTCCCGGCGCGTTTTATCCGTGCGGAGGCGCAGCTCCGCCTGGGCTCTGCGGGCGGAATACACGTGCCACCCCAGGCCCAGAAAAGCAAGACCGGCGAAGAAAGCCGTGAGACCAGCACCCGCCAGGAACCGCCGGTGGGTTGCCAGGGCCTTGGTCGCCAAGTTAAGCCGAACTTTCATGTCTAATTCACGCCTCAGTTTGCAGAACCGATTCTAGCCCCGCTGGAGCACCCATCCGACCAAACCTTCCAAGTCGCGATCCGCCAGCGGACGAGCATCTTCCTTGATCAGGCCTTCCGAGACCGCGGAGCCGAGCAGCGAACGTACCTCGCAATGAAATTCATCCTCGAGAGGCTTAACAAATTCGGGAAGGCGCGAGCCAAGCCCAGCGACGCGGACGGATCGAATGGTTTCCTGCCAGGTATCCTGATAATACGCCGCCACGGGGAAAATCTCTTCGAGAAGCATTTGCGGCGTGAGGCTCGCGCCGCGCGCGGGCAGGTCGGTGCAACGATAGCCGCACAAAATGCCACCGCGGACGATCGCAGTGGTCAGCGTGGAACCCGAGACGCGCGCGAGGAGCGTCGGTGTTTCATCGTCGAGAAGCGAGATGGCAGCCAGCGAAGAACTAAGCACTACTCCGGGATACAGGCTGATTCCCTCGACGAGGGATTCGTATTCACGAATGATACGGAGACGGGCGAGCGCGGTGACTACGTCCAGGCCGGCTTCGCGGGGAGCCTGGCGCATGTAAGAAATCACTGTTTCATCGGCCTCAAAGGGGACGCTTTTCTTCAGCTTCCACCGCAGCATCGGCTCTGCTTCGGCTGCCGAGCGCGGGAATTCCTCAAAGTGCTGCACGAAAACGCGAATGACAGTATCGGGAAGGATCATGGCAACGTCTTCATCACGCGCGCGCAAACGGTCGCACACATTGGCAACCGCGGCTTTGACGGCGGCACTATTCGTGATGTTGGTTTCGACGGCTGAAGGAACAAGAGCCCCGACCGGGAGCGACTCCACAGCAAACCCCTCCAGCGAACCCGCGCGGCTCCAGCGGGCCGCTGCCACACGCTCCGAAGCGACTTCGATGGCCAAGGAAACGTGCGGCAAGGCGTCCAGCCAGCGAGCCATGCTGCGCGCCCACTGGAACTGGTAAATGCCCTGGCGGATTGCAGTGGCGCTACTCAACGAAAGTCACCTTGTTAATCTCTTTCACGGTGGTGATGCCCGCGCGAATTTTGGCCAGCCCGCTTTCGCGCAGGGTGATCATGCCCTCTTCGCAAGCGACGCGCTTGATTTCCGAAGTGGGCCGGCGATCCACGATCATTTCTCGGATGCGGTCGGTGAGATCGAGCAATTCACAAATCGCGGTACGGCCATGATACCCGGTGCCGGAGCATTCCAGACATCCGGCGCCCTCGGCAAACGTGACGTTGGCCCACACCGCCGGATCGATCCCCGCTTCTTTCAATTCCTCGGGAGAGTATCTCTTGGGCTTCTTGCAGTTTGTGCAGACCACGCGAACCAGCCGCTGCGCCATGATGCAATTGAGAGCGGAGACAAAGTTGTAAGGCTCAACACCCATGTTAATGAACCGGCCGATGACGTCCGTCACGTTATTGGCGTGGACAGTGGTGAAAACGAGATGGCCAGTCAGCGCCGACTGGATGGCGATTTGGGCGGTTTCCTGGTCGCGGATTTCACCGACCATGATTTTGTCGGGATCGTGGCGCAGGATGGAGCGCAATCCGCGCGCGAAAGTGAGGCCTTTCTTCTCGTTGACCGGGATCTGTGTGATGCCACGAAGCTGATATTCGACGGGATCTTCGATGGTGACGATCTTGTCTTCGTCGGTCTTGATTTCATTGATGGCCGCGTAGAGCGTAGTGGTCTTGCCGGACCCCGTGGGACCCGTGACCAAGACCATGCCATAGGGCTCCCGAATATAGCGCCGGAAGCGGCGGGTTTCTTCGGCGGAGAAACCAACAACGTCGAGAGTCAGGCTGGAGAATTTTTCCGAAAGGGTTTCTTTGTCAAGGACGCGAAGAACAGCGTCTTCTCCGTGGCTGGCGGGCATGATGGAGACGCGCAAATCGATGTAGCGGCCCTTGTATTTCACGCGGAAGCGCCCGTCTTGAGGGACGCGGCGCTCGGCAATGTCCAGATCGCTGAGCACTTTGATTCGGGAGAGGACCGTGGAATGCCATTCCTTGGCGATGGGCTGCATGGCGTGCTGTAAGACGCCGTCAATACGGTATTTGACGGCGACTTCGGAATCACGAGCTTCGATGTGGATGTCGCTGGCACGGCGCTCGAGCGCGGTGAAGATGATGGTCTCGACGAGACGCACGACCGGGCTGGCAGTGCTGTCGCGGGTCAGGCGGTCGCCGGAAATCGTCTCTTCGCTTTCTTCGTCCTCCTTGGAGGTCTGAAGAGTGAAAGCTTCAGTGGCTTGTTCGAGAACGCGCTGCGATTGCTCGGTGCGTTTTAGAATGTCGCCGATTTGGCGGGCGGTAGCGACGCGAATCAAAAGTTTCTTGCCCAGCAGGAGGGGCAGCTCATCACTCATCTGCACCTGGCCGGGGTCGGCCGCGGCGATGGCCAAGACATTGTTCTGCAGCTCAAGCGGGACGAAGTTATAGCGGAACATCAGGTCCGCGGGGATAGTGCGAAACAGTTCGGCATCGATGCGCTGCTCGCGCAGATCAATGAACGCGAAGCGGTATCGTTCGGCGAGTTTGCGCGCGAACTCGCGCTCGTTGTGTTCGTCACCTTCGCCCGGGAGTCCGGGCGCCGGAGGAAGCTGTTCAGTGGTAGCCATGGTTCCTTACTTAACCGCCCCGGTTGCCGAAAAAGAAAAGATGGGCAGGTACAGGGAAATCAGGATGAACGCAACCAACAATCCCATAAAGATTAATAGAATCGGCTCGATGAGAGAAACAAGCGCCGTTAACCGGAGGTTGACCTCTTCTTCATAAAACTCGGCGACGCTGTTCAGCATGGGAGAGAGAGCGCCGCTCGACTCGCCAACCTCTATCATATCAAGGGCCAATTCGGGCATCACGCCCTTGGCAGCCAGGGCGGCGTGCATAGATTCTCCTTCGCGCACCATCTGAGTCGCCTGGTTGACGGTGGAGCGCAGCAATTTACTGGTGATAGCATCGCTGGCGGTTTGGAGTCCGGCCACCAAGGGCGTGCCACCCGTCAAAAGCGTGGAAAGCGTGCGCGAGAATTGCGCAACTTGAAATTTGAGGAGCGTATCGCCAATCACCGGCAAGTGGAACTTGAAACGATCGAAGGCCGTTCCGCCTTCTTCGGTACGGGACCAAAGAAAAACGCCGGCCGCCGCCACGGCCAGCAACGCCACGGATCCCAAGAAAACATAGCGATAATCGACCGTTAAGGCGATCAACAGCCGGGTGGGACCGGGGAGCTCCACGTTCAAGTCGCGGTAAAGCAAAGCAAACTTTGGAATCACGGCGGTGACCAGGTAAGTGACGATAACGATCGCCACAGTGATCAACAAAACGGGGTAGACGAGGGAAGCGAGAATCTTCTTGCGGACGCCCGTGCTGACGCGCTGATAAGCAATGTAATATTCCAATACTCCCGGCAGGTTCCCGCTCTTCTCTCCCGCAAGGATGGCTGTCGAATAGACTTTGGAAAACACGCCGGCTTCGGCAACAGCCTCGGAAAGCGACTTTCCTTCCCGCACGCGGTCGCGAATCTGTGAGATGACCGGGCGAAGCTTGGGAGAGGAGGCGCGCGTGGCGAGAAGATCCAGGGACTTCAAGATCGGCAAGCCCGCTTTGATGAGGGTGTTGAACTGCTGGTTGAGGATGAGAAATTCCGAACCGTCAACCTGGCGTCCACTCTTCCGCCGGACTAGATCGGCCAGACGACCACCCCGGGATTCCACGGAATAGACGTACAATCCCCGGTCCACGAGTTTCTGGCGCGCTTCATCCAGCGAACTCGCGGGTTCGACGTGCGAAAAGACACGTCCATCGGCATCCGCGACGCGGCAAAGGAATTGACCCATACGCCTTCAGTTTACCTCAACTAGTTGATATGCGGGGAAGGCCCGCGAGGTTGGCTGTTCCTTCCTAGGAAACGGGCGGGGAACGTCTGCGTGCTCAGGGGTTTACCCGACCTTCGCCAAGGGGCAATTCTCCGTTCACAATGGCCACTCCGCGAGGGAGTTCGAAGCGGAAGAAAGAATCAGGAAGTGGAGGATCAAACTGCCAGTCTTTGAATTTGAACTCGATATGGACACCTCCGCTGCCGCGCACAACTGCGCGAACAAGTTCGCCGGTATCCTGCGCAACTTCGAGAAGAAGTACGTCTCTATTCGAATCAACGGCGCCCTTCCCGAGGGTTTGGCCGACGCTGATGGCTGAGCCCTTGAGCAGACAGGATAGCACCGCGTCGCCATCCTTCTCCGGCTTTTCAGCAACAGCAAGATCAACTCGCTCGCAAATCCGCGACAGTTTCACTTCGCCCGCAAGCAACGCCAGGGGCGTCCGCCAATCCGTGCTCTGTTTCGCGGGAACCCGAGTCACGGTGTGGTCTGCCGGAACATAGAACCAGGCCGATTTGCCGTCGACAAGGAAGAGATTTTTTTCAGGGGATTCGTACTCCCAGCGCATTTTGCCAGGGCGGCGGAAATAGGCTATGCCGGCCTCAGTGCGCGCGATATGCCCGTTTTCGGAGTAGCGCTCAAGAAAAGTTACTTGCAGCGTGCGCGCGCCGCGATACACAGCCTCAAACCGCTTCACATGGATGGCGGTATCGACGAACGGCGGCGTCAGAAGAAGGCAGGCCACGGCGGCACGGATACGAGAAGTCACGTTCCCATCTTACAGAGCATCCGGCTAAGCGGAAAGATATGCGCGGAGCCCGTGCATGACAACTCAAGAAAGAAACGGAGGAAGCGAAACTTCCTCCGTCCATAATGCGGTTCAGCCTTGGAGTTAGTTGACTGGGCCAGATGTTCCGGGAACGTTCGGAACCGCGGCGCAAGCTCCCGCGGCCACGCCGATGGGGGCAGCACCTGGGGTCACAAACTGGATCAGCCCAGTCTGGTCCCCGCAGAACGCGCGCACGCCGGTCACCTGCACCGTACCTGGAGTGGCATTCGTTTCGAATCCGTTGTTGATGCCGGCAATTGGGATAGTTCCGGCGGCGTTGAACACATAGCCGCTCTTCGTGAACGGGGCGACACTCAAAAGGGGGTCGATGATACAAGCTGCAGCCGAAGTCGCAGCCAAGCAAGGGGAAGCTCCGCCCAAAGCGGTCAAGTTGGGCGAAAACCCCACGCCCCAAGTCGATTGATACGTCACTTCCGCCGTGTTGATGTTGCGAAGCGAGGCCACAGCGGATGAGTCGTTCGCGGCAATCTTCGAGCGCAGCAAGTTCGGAATGACCATGGCCGCGATAATCAGAATGATCGTCACGACGATCAGAAGCTCGACGAGCGAAAAGCCTTTCTGTGGTCTTTTCATAGTGACCCTACCAAACTTCAGTGTTCCTTTCACAGCGGACAAAGTAAAAAGCTCTCCAGGGTAAATGGGAGCACTTTGTGGGCCACTTCTCTGATGGCTGGGACAATTCCAGTCCCCTAGGACCACCCGGAATCATAGCAAAGGAGGGGCCATTTGCGCTGTATCGAAAGTCTTGACGTCTTGCGCATTGCTCGCAACAGTCCCGGGCAAAAAAATAGGGAGGAAGCGAAGCTTCCTCCCTTTTTACCGATGGCTAGCTCAGGAGTTAGTTGCCGATAGGACCGGAAACTCCAGGTGTGTTCGGAACCGCAGCGCAAGCGCCCGCGGCCACGCCGATGGGGGCAGCACCTGGGGTCACAAACTGGATCAGCCCAGTCTGGTCCGCGCAGAAGGCACGCACACCGGTCGTCTGCACTGTGGACGGAGTCGCATTCACTTCGAATCCGTTGAGTACACCATTAACCAGAAGAGTTCCGGCAGCGTTGAACACATAGCCGCTCTTCGTATTAGGGGCGACGCTCAAGAGGGGGTCGATTAAGCAAGCTGCGGCCGAAGTCGCAGCGACGCACGGGGAGGCTCCGCCCAAATTCGTCAAACCGACAGCGAAACCGCTGCCCCAACTCGACTGATAGGTCACTTCCGCCGTGTTGATGGTGCGAACCGAGCCCACCGCGGATGATTCATTGGCTGCGATCTTCGAGCGCAGCAAGTTCGGAATGGCGATAGCCGCGATGATCAGAATGATCGCCACGACGATCAGCAATTCGATAAGAGAGAAACCCTTCTGTTTCTTCATGATGCTAAATCTCCTTGAGCTTTTTTTGATGCCAGAGCACACTATTCCTGTCGCAAACTAGGGACCAATTGCCCGGCAGATGATATTTCCGTGTTTCTGTTCTCGCATCTTATTGATAATGGGTACTATATTGGGTTCCAGTCGTGCAATCCCAAAAACGTCATTTGCCCAAGAGCCAGAGAATCGCGCCCAAGATTGACATTTTTTGTCGTCATCCACAGGCATAAATCGTCATAGTCGATCTCATGCGCCCGCACAAGAAAAAGGGAGGAAGCGAAGCTTCCTCCCTTTTGCCGATGGCTAGCTCAGGAGTTAGTTGCCGATAGGACCGGAAACTCCAGGCGTGTTCGGAACCGCAGCGCAAGATCCCGCAGCTACGCCGATAGGAGCAGCACCGGGAGTGACAAACTGGATCAACCCAGTCTGGTCCGCGCAGAAGGCACGCACACCGGTCGTCTGCACTGTGGACGGAGTCGCATTCACTTCGAATCCGTTGAGTACGCCGCCAACCAGAAGAGTACCGGCAGCGTTGAATTTATAGCCGCTCTTCGTGTTAGGAGCAACGCTCAAGAGGGGGTCGATTAAGCAAGCTGCGACCGAAGTCGCGGCCACGCATGGGGAGGCCCCGCCCAAATTCGTCAAGCCGACAGCGAAACCGCTGCCCCAGCTCGATTGATAGGTCACTTCCGCCGTGTTGATGGTGCGAACCGAGCCCACCGCGGATGATTCGTTGGCTGCGATCTTCGAGCGCAGCAAGTTCGGAATGGCGATAGCCGCGATGATCAGAATGATCGCCACGACGATCAGCAATTCGATAAGAGAGAAACCCTTCTGTTTCTTCATGATGCTAAATCTCCTTAAGCTTTTTTTATGGTGCCAGAGCACGCCGTACTAGTATGCACAGCTGTGGCCAATCTGATGACCTAGTACGAGGACGTTGCAGTTCACGTATCTTGCTCATAATAAGGAGCTTAAATAAGTCGCCCTGCTTTGATTCTGGTATTCCAGCCCCAAAGGGCGGACTTGACCTTTTTGGTCGACATTTTTTGTCTGCGAAGCAAGCCACAATTCGTCACATCAAAGCTCGCACTTCATTTGCAAAATGATCGCCGAAACCGGGGCCAAGAAAGCCGCGGACACTTAATTCAATCAGTCACAGCGCAAGCAAAATTTCTCGCTTAGGACATGGAAGACCTGACCCGGGACAATTCTAAATTGATTGTAGAGGATTTCTTCCCAATAGACCTTCGTGTACCAAGGCATCAGATGCGTCTTCCACTGGAAGATCAGACCCAGGTTCCAAAGGACGAACACGAGAGTGAGCGGGACGAGCCGCAACGCAGTTGCCCGTTCATTTCTCCAAAGGCGCTCCGCAAGACCAAACAAATAGCCCAAGCCGAGAATAAACAGAGGCGTCAGGGAGAGGAAGTAGCGATTGCCGGGCCCAAATACTCCACTCCACCAAGGGTAGAAAGCAATGACGCAGTAGAAGGCAATCACGATCGAAACGCAAGTGACTCCTAAGGCCGGCTGCAGCCTGCAGAGATAGACGAGCCCGGCGAGCGCCAGGACCAGAATCGGCGAGAATACCAGAACCCCGTGGTCGGTAGAAAATAAGACAGGTCCAAATGCCGGAGCCTTCCAATTCCAAAGGGAGTAGGCCCCCACCGAGAAGGGGTTTCCGAACACAATCTGTCGCGTTACGAACGTTGGAAGCAGGGCAACGAGAATACCCGCGGCCCATAGCGAATGCCGTTTTGCGGACTCCAGGAGTGCGTGAGGGCCCTGGAACCGCTTTCGCCATGCCTCGACATAAGCGGCAACGATTTCGTACGCTGGGGCTAAAAGAAAAACGACATTAGGATAGTGAACTTCAATGATCAGGCCGCTAAGCAGGCCAAGCAGCAACCATTGACGAGGTGTTCTTGAGCCGCGCGTTCGAAGCCAGTACCAGAGGAAGAGGGAGTTCACAAAAACGGAGTGGGTGTGGGGCCAGGATGGGCACAAATACATAAAGACCGGCAGGGGCGTGGCGATCCATATGCCCAGGGTGGCCCAAAAGGCCCATCGCTCGGCGACGAATCTTCGCGCCACGGCGAAGGAGAGACATAGTCCCGCGAACCCGTATAGCGCCGTTGCGCTGGCCATCGCTATCATATAAGGCCAGGAATGGCCATCGGCTAGGACATGAGCACCCAGGCGCATGGACGCAAGAACCGCAACGTGGGTGACAATCAGGAAGGGGCTCCAGAGCATTGCAGGTCCAACTGGATAGTAATTGGGCAAATGCCCGGTCTTGGTTATGGGATTTTCCACAAAATGGTCGACGAGGAAGAGCATCTGCAGGTCTTTTTTCGGGTTTTCCCAGTCCGACGAAAAACTAAAATTGTGATCGATCAAAGGAGAGCGCACGTAGGCGTAGAACCCGACACCGTCGCCGGCCACAAATGGATCGAGGAAGGGGAGGCTCAGAACAAATACGAGAAAGAGCGCCTTTTCATAGTTCGACACCGAGCGCCATAGCCGCAAAATGAAGTTGGCTTTCATTTTACAGGTTGTGTTTTTTCGCGTAGTGCCGGAACGAACGGTAACTGATCTTCAGGAGCTCGGATGCCCTGGTCCGAACCCCTCCTGCCTTCTCCAATGCGGCTTGCAAATAGCCTCGCTCCGCTTGGGCGATTTCTTTTTCAAAATCCACGCCCTCCGCTGGAAAGTCCGCTACTAGAGCCCCTGGGCCGTGGATGGAGGATCCGCCAGCATAGCCGGCGATCCGGTCCGGCAACACTCTCAGGGAAATCTCCCGGCCAGACTCTAAAGCCACGGCGCGTTCCATGGTGTTTTCAAGCTCCCGAACATTTCCAGGCCAATCGTAGGATTCCAGGCGTGTCATCGCTTCCGGGGAGATGGCCTCAATCGGTTTTTCCATCGTCTTACGGAAATTCTCGAGGAAATGGCGGGCAAGGAGGGGAATATCCTCGCGCCGTTCGCGCAAAGGCGGCACTAATATCGGAATTACGCTAAGGCGATAATAAAGATCCTCGCGGAAGCGGCCCTCCGCAATCTCCTTTTCGAAATCCTTGTTGGTCGCGGCAATGATGCGGACGTCCACGTCCGATTCCTCGGTGCTGCCGATCGGACGGACTTTGCCTTCCTGGAGGACGCGGTAGAGCTTCACCTGCATCGTCAAGCTCATGTTCCCGATTTCGTCCATGAAGAGGGTGCCGCCGTGGGCGGCCTGGAACAGTCCCTGGCGATTTTCGTTAGCTCCCGTAAATGCACCCTTCATGTAACCGAAGAGCTCTGATTCGAGGAGCGTTTCCGGGAAAGCCCCGCAATTGATGGTGATGAAAGGAGCTTGGGAGCGGGCGCTGTTTTCATGAATGGCCCGGGCAACCAGCTCTTTACCGGTCCCGCTTTCTCCGGTAATCAGAACTCGACTGGTTTGAGGAGCGACCGTTTGAATCATGTCGAAGATGGCGCGCATCCGGGTGCTCTGTCCAACGATGTTGTCGAGCCCGGTGAGCCTGCGGAGTTCGCGCCGGAGATATCCGGCTTCCTTCTTCCATCTAAGGCTCTCGGTAACTTCATGAACGGCGCGCCGCAATTGGTCCACGAGTTCGTGGTCCTTAATGACATAACGATCGGCGCCGGCGTTGATCGCGGCGATGGCGGTCTCCAGGGTGGGGACACCAGTGATCAGAAGAAAGAAAGATTCTGGCGCAATCTCTTTCGTGAACTTAAGGAGATCCACGCCGCCCGCGCCGGGCATACGGATATCCGAGATAATAATGTCGTAGATCTGCGATTCGAGCTTGCGCTTGGCGGCATCCACGCTGTGCGCCACTTCAACGCGATGCCCTTCCTTGCGAAAAGTAATCTCCAGCAATTCGCCGATCGATTTCTCATCGTCGACAACGAGGATATGGGGCATCTCGCGTGCAGATTCCTTGATGGCAGGTTTTGTTCCTTGCATAAAACCTCAAGTGATACGTGGCAGCTCTACGATAAACTCAGCGCCACGATCTTTTTCCGATATCACGGCAATCTTTCCGCTGTGAGCCTGCACGATCTGGTAGACGATGGAGAGCCCCAACCCGGTGCCACCCTCAAAACCCGATTGCAGCGGTTCAAAAATCTTGGCTTTTTGGCGTGAGTCGAGGCCAATCCCGGTGTCTTGAAAGGCGATGCGCAGCCAGAAGGGAAGCTGCTCCATTTTGACGGTAAGAGTTCCACCGCCGGGCATGGCGCGAAGCGCGTTGTCGCAGAGATTCCAGAAAACCTGCTTGATTTTGTTGGCATCCACGCGGGCATGCAATTCCCTTCCGTTGAATGCGCGCACAATCCGATACTTGGAACCGATCTCCGGTTTCTTCTCCATCAGCATCAGAGTCTCGTCCAGCAGGCCGCGAACGTCCGCTTGCTGAAATTCATAGGTTTTTTCGCGGGAATAGTTAAGGAAGTCGGTGATGATATTGTTAAGCCGCTCGGATTCCCGGCTGACAATATTGACAAGGTGTTTTTCATCCTCTTCGAGCGGCACAAGACGAGCCAGTTCCTTGACCGCGCCGGCCATGGCCGTCAGCGGCTGCCGAATTTCATGGGCGATGGCGGCGGAAAGACGCCCCAGGGCGGCCATGCGCTCCTTGGTTGCGACTTCCTGCTCGAGCCGGCGAAGATCCGTCAGGTCCTGGAAATTGAAAACGTAACCGTCGCGCTCCGAATCGCGCGAGCGCAGCGGAGAAATGCTGATGCCCAGATAACGGACTTCGCCCGAAGGAGTGTGGAAATCAATTTCCTTTCTAAGTGAAAGCCTCTCGCTACTCTCGTAATGACCGGGGAGCCAGAAATCGTCATTCAGATCCTGAAGCCTCTTGCCGCGTACTTCCGCGAAGCGAAGTCCGAGAATCTCCTCTCCGGTACGATTCAGCAGCAGAATGCGTCCCGTCAGGGACGTGGTGATCAAGCCGCCTCGCATGGAGTGAATGATGTCCTCGGTGAAATCCTGCAGACTGAGCAGTTCCTCGCGCTTTTCTTCGAGCTCCACGCCTTTTTTGCGAAGAGACTGCGCCAGGAGGCTGGCCAGATAGGCCACGGCGAAAAATCCAAGAAGGTTCATGACCAGCCAGGTGCGAAGACCCTCGGTTGTCGCGAGGCTGGAGAACGTACGGGGAATCTTCGCCGCGTATGCCAGCGCCGTCATCCCGGCAAGAAGCAGAAAGGAGCTGGCGGCGGTCAGATAGGCGATGCGCTGGGAAAACAAAATGCTCGCAACGATAATCACCAGCAGATAGAGGGAGATGAAGTAGCTCTCCTGCAGGCCTGTGGAATACACCAATAGCGACACCATCAGGACGTCGGCGGCGACCTGCAGTCCGCCGTGCCAACGCGCCACCGGTAGCCAGCGCAAAAGAATGAGGTGAATGATGCCCAGGGTGAGCCAGAAAATGATCAGTGGGAGAAAAAAGCGATTGCTGCTTAAGCCCGGAACATACTGCGGCCAAACCACTCCAACGGTCAGGATGAGCGTGATCGTCAGAAGACGAACACGCGTCAACCATTCCAGCCATTCCCTTGTTGCGAAGCTCTTATCCATCGCACGCCCGCGCCTTTATCCCGGCATCCCCAAGTCCTGGCAGGAAAGGCGGAGGACAGAGAGTGTGTTTTCTGTCCTCCACAACAGAATAACGCCGTCCGGGCGAAAGCTAATTAGTGATTACTTAGCTTGCCGATGAGCGAGAACAGCGGCAAATACATGGAAATAACCACGCCGCCAACGACCAGGCCGAGAAAGACGATCATGATAGGTTCGAGCGCGGTCAGCAAGTCTTTGACCGCCGCGTCGACTTCTTCTTCGTAGAAATCGGCAATTTTTGAAAGCATGGCGTCCATGGCACCGGTCTGCTCGCCCACGGCGATCATCTGAGTGACCATACCCGGAAACACTTCACTTTCTTTCAAGGGTTCGGTGAGCGATTTGCCTTCTTCGAGAGACCTTCGCACTTGTTGCAAGGCCTTTTCGACGACGGCGTTGCCGGCGGTTTTAGCGGTGATGTCCAGTCCCTCAAGGATCGGAACGCCGCTCGATATCAACGTGCCAAGAGTCCTGGTAAACCGCGCGACAGCGATCTTTCTCATCAAGATGCCCAGTACGGGCAGTTTCAGGACAATGGTATCGAGCACAAAGCGGCCTTGCGGCGTGCCATACCAGGTCTTTAATCCAACAATGCTGCCGACGATGGCAACGAGAAGGAGGAATCCAAAAATGCTGCCAATGAAGTTACTCAACGCGATAACGATCTTCGTGGGCAGCGGGAGATCCACGCCAAGACCCGCAAACAAGGTAGCGAAAATCGGCACGACCTTCCAGAGCAGCAGGGTGATAACGCCGCCGGCAACGGTCAAGACGCCCACCGGATAGACGAGGGCGGACTTGACGGCGCGCTGCAACTTGACGTTCTTTTCGATATAGGTCGAGAGCCGCTGCAGAATGGTATCCAGAATACCGCCGGTTTCACCGGCCTCGACCATGTTTACGTATAAGGCGTCAAAAGCCTTCGGCGAACTGCGCATTGCGGCGGAGAGCGTCGCGCCGCCTTCGACCTGGCCGCGGGTCCCAGCGAGTATCTTTTGAAAGAACTTATTCTCCTGCTGGCTTGCCAGAATCTCGAGACACTGGACAAGAGGCAGACCGGCATCGATCATGACCGAGAACTGGCGCGTGAAAATTGCCAGCTCTTTGGCATTCACGCCGCCACCGAAGGTAGGAATGTTGAATTCCTTCCCCTTCTCGGTCATTTTCGTCGCGGTGATCTGTTGCCGCTTCAGCAGGCCCGCCAGTTCAGTCTTGTTCGAGGCGGTCATCACCCCGCTGACGCTGCCGCCGGAGCGGCTGGTTCCCTGATATTTATAGTCCGGCATTTTCTTGCCTCCTCAGTCTTTCGATTTCTTGGGCGTGTGGCCGTTCAGCCAAAGTCGTTTCTCCTAGCGTTTGGTGCTCACCGGGGCCTTGGATCCGGCGCCAGGCGTTGAAACTCCACGGTTGATCATGTCCTGCAATTCGTCGGGGTTCGATGAACGCGAAAGGGCCATGTCCAAGGTAATCATTTTTTGAAAGTACGCGTTCGCCAGTCCCTGGTTGAAGGTCTGCATGCCCGTTTGCCCCGTGCCGGTCTGCATCGCGGAATAGATCTGGTGGATTTTGTCCTCGCGAACCAGGTTGCGGATGGCGGGCGTCGGCACAAGCACTTCCATGATCATGGCGCGGCCCCGTCCATCGGACCGCGGGAGAAGCGCTTGACAGAGAATCCCTTCCAACACCATGGACAGCTGAGCACGAATCTGCGGCTGCTGGTGGGAAGGAAAAACGTCAATAATACGGTTGATAGTCGAAGACGCCGAATTGGTGTGCAGAGTGGCGAAGGTCAAATGCCCGGTTTCCGCGATGCGCAGCGCCGACTCAATCGTTTCGAGATCGCGCATTTCGCCGATGAGCACGACATCGGGGTCCTCACGAAGCGCGGCACGAAGTGAATTGGCAAAGGAATGCGTGTCAGCGTGGACTTCGCGCTGATTCACCAGGCATTTCTTGTGATTGTGAAGAAACTCGATGGGATCCTCGATGGTGATCATGTGCTCTTCACGTTCGCTGTTGATCTTGTCAAGCATGGCAGCGAGCGTGGTGGACTTACCGGAGCCCGTCGGGCCGGTCACAAGGACGAGTCCACGGGGCTTGTCGCATAATCCCTTCACGACCAGCGGCAATCCAAGAGCGTCGAAGCCTTTGATTTCCCACGGAATCGTACGAAAGACCGCGCCTACAGCACCGCGCTGATTGAAAACATTGCCGCGAAAGCGAGCCAGATTTTTCAAACCGAAGGAGAAGTCCAGTTCCAGGTTTTCCTCGAAGCGGTGCTTTTGCGCGTCCGTCAAAACGCTATAAGCAAGAGATTTGGTGTCTGCCGCCGTCAGCGGGGGCATGTCCAGAGGCCGGAGCCGGCCGTGCACACGGACGCGTGGCGCGCTGTTCGTCGTGATGTGGAGGTCGCTGCCGCCCATCTCGATCATCTTCTTCAGCAATTCACTCAGCGTGATTCCAGCCATCAGTCTCCCTCAGTTCTACAAAACCGTTTCGCGCAGGACTTCTTCCATGGTGGTTTGTCCAAGGGCAACCTTGATCAAACCGCTGCGCCGCAGGGTGATCATGCCCTGCTCGATCGCTTTTTTCTTCAGCTCCAGCGCCGAGGCGCCAACAAGAATCAATTCGCGCAGCTCATCATTAATTTCCATGACCTCGTAGAGGCCCGTGCGGCCCTTGTAGCCGCGCTTGTTACAGGTAGTGCAGCCTTTGCCGTGGTAAATCTTGGTAGTCTTGGCCTCTTCGGGAGTGTACCCGGCGTCGATCAATGCCTGCTGCGGAACCTCCAGCTCTTCCTTGCAGTTCGAACAGATGCGCCTCACGAGACGCTGCGCGCAAATCAGGTTCACTGACGTGGCCACGAGAAAAGGCTCGATACCCATGTTCATCAAGCGGCTGATGGTTGAAGGCGCGTCGTTGGTGTGCAGCGTCGAGAGCACCAAGTGTCCCGTGAGCGCGGCCTTGACTCCGATTTCCGCCGTTTCAAAGTCGCGAATCTCGCCGACCAGAATGATATTGGGATCCTGCCGCAAGAAGGCGCGGAGCGCGGCGGCAAAGTTCAGTCCAATCTGCTCCTTCATCTGTACCTGGTTGATGCCGGCCAATTGGAACTCGACTGGGTCTTCCGCGGTCATGATGTTGGTGTCGACGGTGTTTAGCGTGGCGACGGAAGAATACAGCGTGTTCGTTTTGCCCGAACCCGTTGGACCGGTTACCAGCACCATGCCGTAGGGCTTCAAGATGTTGCGTTCGAATTTCTTCAGCGACTCGGGCTCAAACCCGAGCTTGGTCATGTCCAGCCGGAGGTTTTCCTTGTCCAGCAACCGCATAACGACTTTTTCGCCGTAGAGCGTGGGCACGGTCGAAACGCGGAAGTCCAGTTCCTTTTTCTTGCCATCGGCCTTGTACTTGATCATGATGCGGCCGTCCTGCGGCAAGCGCTTTTCCGCAATGTCCAGTTTGGCCATGATCTTCAAGCGGCTGGTAATTGCGTCCTTCAAGCGCAAAGGCGGAGTCATTACCGTGGCGAGCTGCCCGTCAATACGGAACCTCACGCGCATCTCAAGCTCATAAGGCTCGATGTGGATGTCGCTGGCTCCCCGCTTGACCGAGTCCGTCAAGATCAAGTTCACGAGCTTGATGATGGGAGCTTCTTCCGCCGCTTTTTCCAGAGTGGCAAGGTCCATCTCTGATTCTTCGGCGGCTAGCTCCAGCTCATTCTCTTCATCAACGAGGTCTTTCATCAAGTTGCTGATTTCTTCTTGATTCGTTGATGTCCCGCCATAAAAGCGCGTGATGGCGTCGCCGATGGCCGATTCCGAGGCAACAACCGGCTCGACGTTGAATCCGGTCATGAACTTGATATCGTCCATCGCAAAGACGTTGGTGGGATCCGTCATGGCGATAGTGAGAACGGAACCGACGCGCGACAGCGGAATCACCTGGTACCGAGATGCCGTATCCTGCGGAATGAGTTTGATAACGTTGGGATCGATTTCGTAATACTTCAGGTTTATGGAAGGAACGCCATACTGACGGGAAAGCACGCCGGTGATGTCATCATCGGTGATAAAGCCCATTTTCGTCAGGCAGCTTCCCAGCTTGCCTCCATTGGCGCGCTGAAACTCGAGCGCCTTTTGGAGCTGGTCCTGCGTGATCAGGCTTTCCTTAACTAATATTTCGCCCAGACGGACGGACATCCACAGTACTCCCGGCGGGTTTGCACCCAGCGCTCACCTTAACAAATGTGGACGGGGAAGATAGGCAGAATTTCGCGCTCCGTTCTGAAATGGCTAATACCTGCCCGCAAGGGCAGGTTGCGCGAGCGGAGGACAGGCAGAAATCTTGACTTGCCTCCCCACGCTGGCTATCGTGCCAGAGATATGCCCGCGCGGACAACACTGACACATTTTGCGCAGGACCTGCCGGTGGCGAACAAGAGTATCCGCGGATTTGGCTCAAGCGCTGCCTTACGGAGCCGATGTAAGCTTCAAGGCGTGAGTTGACGACGGTCTAGCCATGAGCCGATTGAACAACAAGCAACGCTGGGGTCTCGCGGTCGGCGGAGTCCTCCTGACGCTGCTCCTCGCGGCGGTCTTTACCTTCGGATCTCTGAATGTGCCTTTTGAGCCGAAGAGCTGGCGCGCGGTGCTGGCCCTCTATTCCGTAACCAGTTTTGTCACGGCTGCCCTTTTGGTGTTCGGCCTGATTCTTGCGCGCAGCATCGCGCGCCTCTGGGTGGAGCGAAGCCATGAACAACTTGGCGCTCGCTTCAAGACGAAGATGGTTGTCGGCGCGATGGCCATATCCCTTCTTCCGATCATTTTTATGTTCATCGTCAGCTATTCGTTGATCAACCGCAGCCTGTTGCTATGGTTTCCGAAACCGCTCGAAATCGCCTCCGACGAGACGCAGAAACTTCTGAACGATCTGGGACGGGCACAATTGCCTCGGCTTCGCGGGCTGGCTTTGCAGGCGCGCGCGGAGGCAACTCGTCCCGAGACGGAATTTCTGCAGCACGCATTCGCAAAGGGCGCGGATGCAGCCTGGATTCTGGATCGCGGTGGCAAAGTGATACGAGGCGGCATCGTCTGTGACGATCAGCCGGAAGATCGCGCTGGCGCGATTTGCGTGCGGCCGGATATTCCAGGACAGTATCTGCGATTGTTAGCGAGCGGAGTGGAGGTTTGGGCGGCGGAAGGAAGGAGCTACTTCACTGCCCGAGTCCCGGCTTTCGAGGAAGGCCCGGCAGGAGGATTTATTGTCGCTGGATATCGTACCAGCCCTGACGTTCTTCTGCGGCTGACTGCCATTCAGTCCCAGACGCTCGAGTATTACCAGGAAAAGCAGGACCTGCGCGCACTGAAGCGGCAGATGCTTCTGATTTTGCTTCTTTTCACCGTGCTCCTGCTGTCCGCGGTGATGTGGGTGGCGTTGTTTCTGGCAAAGCAGGTCACCGTGCCGATTCAGGCGCTCGCGGAAGGGACGCGTGAAGTTTCCTCCGGCAATTTTGAATACCAGGTTCCTGAGCAAGCTCAGGATGAGTTGGGAATCCTGGTGCGCTCCTTTAACACCATGACCACGCAGTTGCACGACAGCCGCTCGCAAATCGACCAATTCACGCGGAATCTCCAGCACGCGGTCCAGGAACTCGAGCGCCGGCGTCAGCTCATGGAGACCGTTCTTGAGAACATTCCCACGGGCGTTATTTCACTGGATGCTGCAGGCGCCATTCTCCGAGTGAACAGTTCGGTTTCAAGGTTGTTCGGCATCAACGGTGCCGATCCTGTTTTTTCCTCTCTCGAAGGATTGCTCGGAGCGGACGCAACGCGCATCGTGCACTACCTGATGCGTAGATCCTTGCGCATGGGAGTCGTGTCGCGGGAAATTGAAACGGTGGCCGGGGGACGCGTGCTGCATCTCGCCGTCACGGTGAGTTCCCTGGGGCCGCGCCGGGCGAACACTGGCTACGTCCTGGTGCTCGACGATCTGACGGAAGTGCTCCGCGCGCAGAAATCGGCGGCATGGCAGGAAGTCGCTCGGCGAATCGCTCATGAGATCAAGAATCCGCTGACTCCGATTCAGCTTTCGGCCCAGCGTCTGCTGCGATTCCTCGAGCGCCGCGACGTCTCCCCATCACCGGCGGTCCGCCATGCGGAATTGGCGAAACTGGTCCAGGAATGTTCGCGCCTGATCGAGCGTGAGGTTTCCACTCTCGCTGCGCTGGTCAACGAGTTCTCGCAATTCGTGCGCTTCCCCACCGCCAAGCTTGTGCCCGTCAATGCCAACACCATCGTCCATCAGGCGGTGGAAGTGTTCTCCGGGCGTCTCGATGGCATCACGCTCAAGACGGCACTAGACGAAAATCTGCCGGCGGTGCGCGCCGACGGCGGGCTGCTGAGGAGCGTGGTCGTTAATCTCATCGACAATGCCGCGGAGGCGCTGGAGAACTCAACGTTTCGGGAAATCCTCGTTTCGACCATGACGCATTCCGATGCGGAGACCGTAGTGATCTCTGTCGCCGACACCGGTTCCGGCATCTCGCCGGAAGACAAGGACAAGCTGTTCCTTCCGCATTTCTCAACCAAGGATCGCGGAACCGGACTTGGCCTCGCCATCGCCGCCCGCATCGTGGCCGAACACGGCGGCAGTATCCACGTCGAGGACAACCTTCCGCTGGGATCGCGCTTCCTTATTGAACTTCCGGTAGCCGAATTGACGCCCGCCTCCCTTGCCGACCACAATGGATCGGACGCGACTCGATGACCCCTGGACCTCATCTCCTCGTCGTGGACGACGAGGCTGGCATTCGTGAATCTCTCTCCTCCATTCTCAAGGACGAGGGCTACCGTGTTGAAGCCGTGGGTTCTGCGGAGGAAGCTCTGGAGTGCGCCGCCGCGGGTAATTTCGAGGTCGTTCTCCTGGACGTCTGGCTTCCGGGAATCGACGGCCTGGAAGCGCTGAGCCGCTTGCAGGCGTCTCCCCGGCCGCCCGCGGTCATCATGATTTCCGGTCACGGCACAATCGAGACCGCCGTGCGCGCCACCAAGCTCGGGGCCTTCGATTTCATCGAGAAGCCTCTCTCGCTTGAAAAGATCATCGTCCTGGTTCGCAACGCCATTCAACAGCGCCGCCTCGAAGAAGAGAACCACCTGTTGCGAAGCGAACTGGGTTACCGCTATCAGGTTATCGGCGACAGCGTTCCCATGAAGGCCATGCGCCAGCAGATTGCCGTCACGGCCCCGACCAACGGCCGCGTGCTGATCTACGGTGAAAGCGGCACCGGCAAGGAACTTGTTGCCCGCGCGTTGCATGCCGCCAGCCTTCGCAACAAGGGCCCTTTCGTGGAAGTCAATTGCGCAGCCATTCCCGAGGAGCTGATCGAGTCCGAGCTTTTCGGCCACATCAAGGGTAGTTTTACCGGCGCGACGGAAGACAAGACCGGTAAATTTCAAATGGCCGACGGCGGGACCCTCTTCCTCGATGAAATCGGCGATATGAGTCTCCGCACGCAATCGAAGGTTCTGCGGGTTCTCGAGGAACAGCGTTTCGAGCGCGTGGGCTCGAATGAAACCTTGAGCGTCGACGTGCGCGTCATCGCCGCAACGAACAAGCATCTCGAACAGGAAATCGCGCGCGGCGCTTTTCGCCAGGACCTTTTCTATCGCCTGAACGTGATTCCCTTTTACGTGCCTGCCCTGCGCGACCGCATGGAGGATATTCCCACGCTTGCAAGATATTTCTTACGTGAATTCAGTTCGGCGTATGGAAAGAAAACGCGCGAACTCGGAGACTCCGCCATGGAGATCCTCATCCGTTATCCCTGGCCCGGCAATGTCCGCGAACTGCGAAACCTCGTCGAACGGCTGGTTATCGTTTGCCCCCAGGCGCGTATCGAGCCGCATCACCTCCCGCCCGAGCTCTTCCGTGGCGCCGCGGAAAGCCCTCACCATCCTTACTCGACGCTGCACGAAGCACGTAGCGCCTACGAGCGGGAATTCATTCTGCGCAAACTCCAGGAGAACCGCTGGAATATGACGCAAACGGCAACGGCTCTTGGCCTGGAGCGCAGCCACCTCTACCGCAAAATGAAATCGTTGGGAATTGCCGCGCCTGATTGAGACTTCCCGCATTGATGGATTCGCTTCTCTCCGTACAATTTCTCTTTTCCGCAAGGCCCCAAATTCATATAGAATCCGTCCCACCGGTGCTTCACACTTCCAACAATGACTGGAACAGCGGTTCTCATCCGCACGCTCTCTGTCTACCGCCGCTTCATTCACTGAAATCCTGAACGCCCTTCACCGGACGGCCAATCGCTTTACAACGCACGTCGGAAACTTGGAGAGTGCTGATGAAGAGAGTTCTTGCCTTTCTGACCGTAGCCTTGACCATTTCTGCTTTTGCCGCGCATGCGCAAACAACCGCCGCCGAATCGGCCACCGTATCCCATTTCGCCCCGCAACCACGGACATTTTTTCCCCACAACTGGATTCGTGGTTACACGGATTTCTCCGTGGCCCCGTCGCACAACGAACCGGATCTTGGCCGTTGCATGTTTCCGCAGCCGGCCAGTGCCGGCGGGACAGCTTCCGCATGCACGGCCTATGCCCGCTATCTCTACAGCGGATACATTGAGTTTCAACCGCTGGGCCGCACTCCAGCGCGGCATTTTTTTCTATTTTTCGAACCCAAGTTCAGCTTTGGAAGAAATATCCCACAGCTCTCCTATACCGCTTCCATAGCGCCGATTGCTTACGAGCGCTCGATTGGAATTGGTTTCCAATTGCCGCGGAACTTCGAATTGCGTGCGACGCAACATCAAGTGGATTGGCTGGGACGTTACAGCAGGTCCCTGGGAACGGCGGACCTTCACACCAATGGCTCTTACGGCCTTTATGCTACTTTTGGCGTGCGCTGGTCTTTCGGAGGCTACGGTCGCCAGGGGGCCCCGTCGGCCTATTAGTCCGCAATTCAGTACACCTGGACTTCTCTGCGATTGCGGGAATGAAACTCGCAGTCTTCAGGTCACACGCTTTCCCTATTCTTTGTCTTCTAGCTCGCCCGCAAGCCCTTCCAGTTGGTAGCGCCAGTCGAGCTCGCGCACCTTCTGGGGATTTTCCCGCCAATCCGGCGCAACTTTCACGAATAGTCCCAAGTAGATCTTGCTGCCGAGGATGGCCTCGAGTTCCTTGCGGGCTTCTGTTCCGATTTTCTTGAGCATCTCGCCCTTGTGGCCGATGAGTATCTTTTTCTGCGAATCGCGCTCCACGTTCATAAGCGCTTCGATGCGCAGCAGTTTGGGGGTCTCCTCATATTTTTCAATCACGACCGCCAGCGCATACGGCACTTCGTGGTACATCACCTGTATGGCTTTCTCGCGAATGATCTCGGCCGCCAGAAATCGTTCGGGCTGGTCGGTTACCTGGTCTTCAGGGAAATACGGTTCTCCTTCCGGCAATTGTTTCAGAATTTCGTCAAGCAGCTCTTGGCACCCGGCGCCGTTTAGCGCGGAGATGGGCACGATCGCCGCAAACTCGAAGGCCTTGGCAAAGGACTCGATGAGAGGCAGAAGCTTTGGCTTGGCTAATCGATCCACCTTGTTGAGCGCCAGAATCGTCTTTCCGCGAAAACGTTTCGCCTTCTCCAACAACAAATCGTCCGCATGCGGAAGCATCCGGCTCGCATCCACCATCAGCAGCAATACGTCGATGCCCTCAAGCGCGGCCGCCACTTCTTGCATCATTTGGCGTCCCAGCGCTGAATCGGCTTCGTGCAGTCCCGGCGTATCGATAAAAACGATCTGCCCCTGCGGCTTGGTCACGATTCCCTGGATGCGGTTGCGCGTGGTCTGCGGTTTGGAGGTGACGATGGCGATCTTTTGCCCGACCAGACGATTCACCAGTGTGGACTTCCCCGCATTCGGCCGGCCTACGATGGCCACAAATCCGGATCGAAATTCTCTGGCCTCTGGCTTTTCTTCGTTCGCCACGGATCTCTCTTCTCTGCGATTGATCGCAACCCCGGTCTCGGAGTCTGTTTATTGCCTGCGTTACGCATCCCGCAGGCATTACCGCTTTGTGGGAACAGCTTTCATCTGCTTGCGAATCCGCACCCGCAGCACTTTTCTCTGGTTTGCTTCCAGGACTTCGAAGCGATGTTCAGCCAAATCGATCTTGTCGCCCGGCGTGGGCACTTTGCCGGAAACATGGCTCAGCAAGCCGGCCAGCGTGGTCACCGCTTCATCCGTCTTGTCGCCGAATTTCACGCCGAGCAATTCCTCGACGTCGCCAATAGGCATGCTTCCGCGCATCACCAGGCCGCCATCCGGTTCGCGCACCACGTCCGGCGACGGAGGCTTTCCATCGTTTCCGCTCTCGCCGACGATTTCTTCCACCAGGTCTTCTACCGTCGCGATGCCCGCCACGGTTCCATGCTCGTCGATAACTACAGCTAGCGGTTGTCCCTTCTGGCGCATTTCACGCAGCAACTCCGAACCAACTTTCGTTTCCGGGATGAAGAGAACGGGCTTGACCAGTTCACGCACCTTGCGCTTCAGCAAGTCCTGGTCGGCGATCTGCAGAAGGTCCTGCGAGTACACCACACCAAAAATATCGTCGAGCGATTTCTCGTACACGGGAATCTTGTTCAACTTCGTCTCGACAACTTTGGCGTGCAAATCTTCCAGTGTCGCGTCCGCTGGCAGCGCCACGATGTCGGGCCGCGGCGTCATCACTTCGCGCACCCGTTTGTCGCTGAATTCAACGACCTGCTCGATCAAGTCCGCTTGTTCCGGTTCGATGATGCCTTCTTCTTCGGCGGCTTCCACCAGAGCCTCGATTCCCTCTTCCGTGCGCTGCTCTTCCGTCTTCTCCACCTCGTGCTCCGAAATTCGCGCCAGTGATTCCGCGCCCTCCAGAAATACGCGCACCGGCCAGACAAGCCACATCGCCCCGCGCACCAGCGGCAAAAGAGGCAGCAGCCACCGCCCTGTCGTGCGGTACAACAACATGTCGGGGATAAAGTGCATCGCAATGACGACTTCGAGCACCACAAACACGCAGAACTCAACAAGAGATTCCCACGTGCCCGGCACGAAGTACACCACGCCTCGCGTCGTCTCCAGCACCAGGAACGCCAGCCAGAAGTGCCCGAGGATTCGAAACGTCCGCCCGCCGCTATGCCGGTTGATCTTTAATTTTGGCTCGATCTCCGCTTCAAAGATCTCCAGATGTTCATGCACGCGGCCCGTGGTCATGCGGCCCAGTTCGCGGTAGATCAAAGTCAGGTAGGAGAAAATCGGCAGGGTGAATCCCACCAGCACGACGCTCAGTGCATAGAGCCAACCTAAATTCATCATGCCAGCCCGAACCGTTTTCGCAGCCTTCGCTCAACCCGCTCCATTTCGCCGCGATCAGTTTCATGATCGTAGCCGAGCAGGTGCAAAACGCCGTGAAGGATCAACACTTGGAGTTCAGTCGAAAGTTTTCGCTCGTGTTTTTTCGCATAACGGCGCGCCGTCGCCGGCGAAATGACGATGTCGCCCAGGTATTCGCCGCGCTTTACCGGTCGCTTGCCGCGCCGCACTCGGACCGGTCTTCGCCGCGCCACCGTGGGGAATGACAGCACGTCGGTAGGACCCTTCTTCTTGCGAAACTTCTCATTCATCCGCGCGATCTCTGCGTCGCTCACCAGGCAAACGGTCAGGCTTTCCTTTTCCAGCCCCAGTTCGTTTCTCACGCGGCGCAAAAACGCTTCGAGCGGAGGCCGCGCCAGGCGCGCTGCCCGCTGACGGTTGTTGACCGCTTCGCGGTCACCCTTAGAGATGATCATCCTTGCTGAATTTCTTTTTCGCGTTCTTTGCCGGACTCTCTCGCCGGCATTCCCGCTTTGCCATTCGCGGCGTTTCCGCCACGCTGTGGTTGAGCTACATCATACTCTTCATAGGCGCGGATAATCTGCTGCACCAGGTTGTGGCGTACTACGTCTTTCTCGCCGAACTGCATCACGCCAATCCCTTCGATCTTCCCGCAGACTTCCAGCGCCTCAACCAAGCCGGATTTTTTCCCTTGGGGCAGGTCAATCTGCGTCACGTCGCCGGTAATCACCGCCTTGGAGTTAAAGCCCAGCCGCGTGAGGAACATCTTCATCTGCTCGCTGGTGGTGTTCTGCGCTTCGTCGAGAATCACGAACGAATCATTCAGCGTGCGCCCGCGCATGAACGCCAGCGGCGCCACTTCGATGATTCCCTTTTCCAGGAAGCGTTCAAGCTTGTCCGCGTCCAGCATGTCGTACAGCGCGTCGTACAGCGGCCGCATGTACGGATCAATTTTCTGCTGCAATGTACCCGGCAAAAATCCCAGCCGCTCGCCCGCTTCCACCGCGGGCCGCGCCAGGATGATGCGGTTCACTTGCTTCGTCAGCAGCGCGCTCACCGCCATCGCCACAGCAATGTACGTTTTCCCCGTCCCGCCCGGACCGATCCCGAACATCATGTCGTGCTTCTCGATCTCCTCCATATAGTGTTTCTGGCTGGCATTTTTCGGCGTGACTTGTTTCTTGCCGAACGCGCGCGTTCGCACGTGCTCAAACATTCCTCGCGGCGATTCGTGCGGCTCCTCCGTCGCCACGCGCATCAGCGATTTCACTTCCGCGGCGGAGAGCGTCCGCCCATGCCGCGTCAGGTGGTTGTACTCCTCCACGATTTTCACGGCCTGGTCGACACAATCCTGCTCGCCTTCGATGGTCAGCCGCGTGTCGTGCAGGTGCGTCCGCACGCGCAGCGAGTCCTCGAGCTGGCGCACATTTTCATCCAGCGTGCCAAAGAAGGGTTCGATTTGTCCGGAAATGTGAACGGTACGTCGCATCCAATTGGAAGGTCTTCCTGCTACAGGGACCGGGTGGCCGATGGAATTCCTCCTGTACGTGCGTGGCCGCTTCGTCAACCACTCAGGGAGAAACTCTTTACACCCTAACGCAGCACTCCGTCGCGGTCAAGTTACGCGTTCGTGAAGAGATATGCCGCTCGTCTCAAATGGAAGCGCTGCTTACGGAAACCGTCCCGTAAGAAATGGAGTACAATAACCTTCGTTTCTGCGCCCAGGTGGAGATCCTGCATGAAGTTTAACCTCGACGAGTTCTTCTCTGACTGCAAAAGGGCTATGAAGGAGAATGCGCCTCAGGTGGCCATCAACGAGGTCTTGGCCCGGGCTCTCTCTGACGGCTCATCGATTCTCCGGGCGCTGGGTGAACCAAAACGAGCGGAAATGCAAAAACTATATCAAGCGAACGATCTCACGATTCTGAATGTGGTCTGGGCGCCTTGGATGACCCTGCTTCCACACAACCACAAGATGTGGGCGGTGATTGGCATTTACACGGGCCGCGAGGACAATATTTTCTGGCGTCGCTTGCCCGGCGACGATGGCCACAAACACAAACTGGAAGCCGCCGGCGCGAAGGCCCTCTGTGCAAAAGATACTGTACAGTTGGGAAACGACATCATCCACTCCGTCACCAACCCCATCCCCCGCTTGACTGGTGCCATTCATATCTACGGGGGCGACTTTTTCGGTGCCCCGCGAAGTGAATGGGACGCGGAAACGCTCCTGGAACAACCCTGCGACGGACAGAAAATGATCCGTCGCTTCGAAGAAGCAAACGCGCTCATAATCAAGACCTAAGCCACAACCCGTTCGCACGCCGCACGCACCCGAAGTCTCAGCAATCTTCCCGTACCTCTTAAATTGCCCTTGACTTTCCCATAATTTGTACTACACTTACCTTGTAGATTACTACGCTTGGAGTGTGGGAGCTTGCTCCTGCTTTTCTTTTTAAGACGGCCGTTTCGGTCGCTGCCAGTCCAAAACAACCAAAGTCGCGCCCTTTAGAATCAATCACTTACGAAATGAAAATTTCATAAGTCTTTTCCTTTGATATTCATGCAAATTGGAGGGAGGTCACCCCACGCCGAGCCCGTGGTAGCCTGGTCCCCGTTTTCGCTGAGTGCCGAAAACGGGGGAAATACCCAAATTCTGCACAATTTTGGTGCAATATAAATCCCTTTAGAATCAACACTTACAAAAGTGTATCAAAACAAACGACTTTATCTCTCTTTAGAATCAACACTTATCAAAAACACGGGGGGTGGGGGGACTCGCTTCCCTGGATCAGCAGTCACACCCGGTCTCGGCCCATTAACGAATAGCTTGCACTTCTTCCCCATCGATGGCCTTGGTTCCAGGCGGCCAGCTACAATGTTTGTCTATGAAGTGCCCTGGCTGCGGAACCGAAATGACTTCCATGGCAATGGACCGCCGCTTAGGCGGACAGGAAACCATCGATGTGTGCACCGGCTGCCAGGCGTTCTGGTTCGATCACTTCGAGAGTCTGGCACTCTCTCCCGGTTCCACCCTGAAGCTCATAAAATTCATCGGCGAACACTCGACGCCGGCGAAGCCATCGCTGCCGGCCCTGCTCCGCTGTCCGCGCTGCGCCACGACGCTGCGGCTGGCGCACGACTTGCAGCGAAACATGCCGTTCACCTATTGGCGATGCGCGACCGACGACGGTCACTTCATCACCTTCTTCGACTTCCTGAAAGAAAAGGATTTCATCCATCGCCTGTCGCCTGAGCAGATCCAGGAGTTGCGGCAGAACGTTCAGTTTGTGAATTGCTCGAGCTGTGGGGCCTCCATCAACCTGGAATCCGACTCTGCCTGCCCCTACTGCCACGCACCCATCTCCATGCTCGATATGAAGCAGCCGCAGCGGATGCTCGAGCAGCTCAAACATGCCGCCGAGCCGAAGCCCGTCGATCCGGCACTCGCCCTGAAACTCGCATCCGTAAAGTCCGGACTGGACGTTTCCTTGGCCGATGAACGCAGCCCCGAATGGTGGAGCGACGCCAGCACGATCGGCTTGGTGGGAGCCGGCCTGACCGTCGTCGCCCGCTGGCTCAGCGACAAGCTGATTGATTGATATGGAGACGCCGCTTCCAATTCGTCGTGCCGTCGAGAGTGAAATTCGGATAGCATTTCGCGGCGTCACCTTAGGTCGAGGCATGAGCCTCAGGCAAGCACAGTTCGCCGACCGTTTCCAAGATGCAGTTTGGAACGCGCATTCCGCCTCACTTGCGCATGGAGAAATTACCGACGATTGGTCTCAGATACCCCTGGACGAATTGGAAAGGGACTGCATTTCCCACCTCGACGCGCTCGGATTTCGATACTACATCCCAGCACTGATGCTGAGCGTGCTCAATCACTACGAATCGTCGTCAATGCGGGTCATCGGAACGCTCGGTGGACTTTATCCCAAGAAAGATAGTAGCTGGGAGTATCACATGCATCGCTATTCTCTCCTCAGCCCTGCGCAGAAGACAGCCATCGCACGATTTCTTACGGCGCTCCCTAAATTGGTCGAGCTTGATTTTCAAGACCAGAAGGTCGTGCCGCGAGCCTTGCGCAATTATTGGGGTGAATACCTGCAAACCGATGCGACCGAATAACTCTGACGTTTCAGCTCGTTTGACAAAGCCATGAGCCTCGTTTAACGTTAGAAGTTTGAGCGATACGCACAAGGAGCAATAGATGGCGCAGGGACAGGCTACCAAAGTTAAGAAGAAGAAAAAGTCAGTTTTGAAGCGTGCGGCGCAAGCTCTTCAGCGCGCCGAGGTCAACCGCGCCAACCGCACTCGCGTCCGCACGATGATGCGCCGGCTGCGCACCGCCATCACCGCTGGCGATGCCACTGCCGCGGGCAATCTTCTGCAACCCACCATGTCGGCAATCGATCAGGCCATTGCAAAAGGCGTGCTTCACGAAAACACCGCCAACCGCTACAAGTCGCGCCTTACCGTGGCTTTCAACGGCGTCAAAGCGAAGGCCGCCAAGGCGTAGGGGGGGGTTCTCGCTCTTCGATTTTGGCGGTTTCTGTAGGGGCGGGCCTCGGCCCGCCCGTTTTTTTTCTTCTTGTGAGGCCCGATGTCAATACAGACTCTCATTTCCCGCAGTTCGCATTCCCGCCTCACGTAAGTCCGCCGGATGAGGTGACCGAAATGAATTACTACGCCCTGTTCTACGAAGTGGTCGATGACTTTGTCGCCCGCCGCGCTCCGTTCCGCCAGGAACACCTACGCCTTGCAAACGAGGCTCGTGAACGTGGCGAAATCGTTTTTGCCGGCGCGCTTGCCGAACCTGCCGACCGCGCGCTGATCGTTTTTCATGCCGCAGACAAAAGCAAAGCCGAGTCCTTCGCCGGCAAAGATCCCTATGTCGTGAACGGTCTCGTCAAGAAATGGGAAGTCCGCCCCTGGAACGTCGTCGTTGGCAATGAGCCGACTGCTTCGTCCGCGGTCTCTTCATCCCCGGCCCTTGCAACAGGAAGTATTTTGCGCCGCTGGTCCGCTCGCACCACTGAATCTCAATTGCCCAAGTATCTCGAACATTTTTCCAAAAACGTTCTGCCCGAGCTTCGCCGCGTCCCTGGTTACTTGGGAGCCACGGTTTCTCTTCGCCGCGCGCAAGGCGAAGTCGAAATCGTCGTCGAGACCAATTGGCGCTCTCTCGAATCCATCCGCAATTTCGCCGGCTCCGACCTCGAAGCCGCCGTCGTCGCCGCCCAAGCCGCCGCTTTGCTCAAGGATTTCGACCGCCGCGTCACCCATTCGGAGATAGCCATCGCCGATCGCCTCTAGCTATCCCGCCCAGACCCGCAAATTCGATTGCTACTCCCGTGCTACTCGCATCACGCGCAATTAACGTGACAAAAATATCCGTGTAACCCGCACGTCCCACTCTCTTCTCGCCCGGGCTCGCCTGCAGTTCAAACTGAGAGAGGTGATTGCATGTCATTGAAGCAAATCGTTTCAAGCTGTTTCCACGGTCTGCGCGTCGCTTTCGTCGCCGTGACCGTGTTTCAATTCAGCCTGGGTGGCCCGCTGGCCGGCTCGCTACAGGCTCAAGAACAAACACACACGCGTACACCCATCAAGCATCTCATCGTGCTCATCGGTGAGAATCGCACCTTCGATCACGTTTTCGCCACGTATGTGCCGAAGAGCCATGATTCGGTCTCCAACCTGCTCTCAAAAGGAATTATCAAGGCGGACGGTACCCCCGGCCCGCATTTCTCCAAAGCTGCGCAATTCCAGGCGGTCGCCCCGTTCAAGAAAAAATTCTTCATTAGCCTGAACGGCGCCGAGAAGGCTCCGTACCAAACACTGCCGGCGCCGACGCTGAATTTTTCGCCCAGCCCCGACGCCTCGATCATAGGCTTCGCCACTGAGCCGCCTCCTTTTCCCGCGGCCACTCCGAAATCTTTCTTGGCGGCAATCGAGCCGTCTTTGGAAGCCGCCGATCTCGGCCTGCTGACCACCGGCGCTTCTGGCCAGAACAATACATTTGTGCTCACGCCTGTTCCCGACTTCGATACGCGCGTCGCGAATTTCAACAACCTTCCGAACGGACCATTTCCGTTGAAGGGCGCGAGCCTTCCCTACGATTCCTACACGGGTGATACCACGCACCGGCTCTTCGAGATGTGGCAGCAATCGGATTGCAGCGTCAAGAACGCCACACGCCACAATCCTTCCGGCTGCCTGAACGATCTCTACCCGTTCGTCATCACCAACTATACGAACCAGATCGATCCTTTTGACACGCCTCCGGCGATTGACGACAACGGCGGCGGCAATTCCATGGCTTTCTATAACGTCCAGGCAGGCGACGCCCCGGTTCTCAAGGGCCTCGCCGATGAATTCTCCATGAGCGACAATTTTCATCAATCGTTCATGGGCGGCACCGGCGCCAACCACGTCATGCTCGGAACCGGCGATGCGATCTTCTGGTCCGACAACACGGGCAATCCCGCCACCGACAAGGGCAATCCCATCAAACCACCGTCGCACATCGCCAATCCCGATCCGCTACCGGGTACCGACGATGTCTACACCGTGGACCTGTTCTTCGAGGGCAATTTCACCGAGTGCGGCGATCCTACGCAGCCCGGCATTGCGCCCATCCGCGATTACCTTGCCTCTCTCCCATATCATCCCGACCCCAAGTGCAAGCCAGGACACTTCTATATGATCAACAATGACTCGCCCGGCTTTCTCCCTGACGGCACGGTCGATGCCGCGGGCATCGCGAAAGGCGGCTCCATCCCCCCGGTCAATACCCGAACCATCGGCGAAGCTCTCAATGAAAAGGGCATCTCCTGGGCCTATTACGGTGGCGCTTACAACGCTGCGATCGCCTTCCAGCACGACCCCAGTAACCCAAGTCCACTCGTCCAGATCGGTCGAGCTTACTGCAACATTTGCAACTTCGAGTCCTACGCCACGGCCATCATGGGCGATGCCGCGCAGCGCTCCGCGCACATCAAGGATGCGACGGACTTCTTCGCCGCCATCGATTCGGAAACGCTGCCGGCCGTTTCCTTCGTCAAGCCGGATGGCTTGCTCGATGGCCATCCTGCTTCTTCGAAACTCGACCTCCTCGAAGGCATGATCAAGAAGACCGTCGATCACCTGATGGCTCGGCCAGACCTTTTCGCTGACACCGCGCTCATCATCACTTTCGATGAAGGCGGCGGCTACTATGACTCCGGTTACATCCAGCCGCTGGACTTTTTTGGCGACGGTCCGCGCATTCCGTTGATTATTGTTTCGCCGTTCACCCGCGGCGGCCATATCAGCCACACCTACACCGACCACGTTTCGATCCTGAAGTTCATCGAACGGAATTGGAACCTGAAGCCGCTAACCAATCGCAGCCGCGATAATTTCCCGAACCCTAAAGTCGACGACGATAATCCCTACGTGCCGCTCAATAGTCCGGCCCTCGGCGACCTCTTCGACCTCTTCAACTTCGGCAACCAAGGCGACAATCAGGACGGCAACAGCCAAGGCAGCAACGACTGAAAATCGCATCACCCCGTAACAAGAAAAGGGCGGCCGTGAGGCCGCCCTTTTCTCATTTCTTCTGCGCTCTGTTCCGAACTCTTCTCCGTGAACTCTGTGTTCTCTGCGCCAGGCGCCTGCCCCGACCTCGTCGGGGTGTTAGATTTCTTTTTGACTGACTAGCCCCGCGCCGCCTTTCCTTCTGTCGCCGTCAGCTGCGTCACCAGAAATTCCATCACTGTCCGCGGCTCCGCGCCGCCGCCCTTTAGCCGGTCATCCGCATCTCTGAGTGCGTGCAATCCCGCCAGCAGCCGCGGCTTCGAAATCTTGCGAGCATTTTGCAGCGCCAGTTCCGCTTGCTCCGGCCGCATTCCGAGGGCACGTGCCGCCTGCCAACCGTTCGCGACGCCTTTCACTTCGCTGGCTTCAATGAGCTTGCGGTACATCCATGCCATTGCGCCCAGCATTTGCAAAGGTTCTTCTCCGTCGCGCAGCAAGCGGTCCAGAAATTCCAGCGCCTTCTTCGGCTGCCGCGAGGCCAGCAGGTCCGCCAATTCCCAAACGGTGGTCGTCTTCTCGGAAATCACCAGCGCGCTGACGTCGGCCCGTGCAATGACCTTTTTCTCCGCAACATACGTCGCCAGCTTGTCGATCTCCGTTTTCAGCCGCATCAAATCCGCGGCCACGAATTCCGCCAAATCCTCCGCCGCGCCCTTTTCGAATTCCACTCCCTGCTCTTTCCCAATCGCCCGCGCCAGTGCCACTGCCGTTGCTTGCCGTTCCCCGGCGTTTTCTCCCAGCCCGCATTCCACTACCAGCGCTTTTTCCGTCAGGAGCTTTCCCAATTTCA
>Ga0210407_10000656_pt1 | contig 37304 bp, 36 predicted proteins | sample IncBWC27MmetaG_FD_150860 | JGI IMG/M metagenome (GOLD analysis project Ga0210407, IMG submission 150860) | Forest soil microbial communities from Barre Woods Harvard Forest LTER site, Petersham, Massachusetts, United States - Inc-BW-C-27-M | ecosystem: Environmental > Terrestrial > Soil >...
CCTTCGCCCACATCCCCACCGGCACAACCACCAACACAAGGATTGATCAAAAGGGTTTTGACGGTAGAGTAACCAGCGCCTCAATGGCGATCGGAGCCGACATCGAAATCCGCGGGGCTACACCTTATATTAAAACACGGCTCCGGCTGTCGCACGATCGGGGTCCACCTCAGAGGGCTCGCTTAACCGGTGATCCTAGTCGACGCGAACCTGCTGATTGAGTTCTGATCCTAAAGCTGCTCCACCCTGAAATTCTTGCGCCGCAATTGGCTCAGGATGCCTTGATCGCCGACCAGATGGCCGGCGCCGACGGCGACGAAATAGGTTTTGGGCGTTTGCAGAAAGCGCTCGATCTTTGCCGTCATGGCGGTGTTGCGGTCATCGAGCAGCTTGGTCATCAACGGCTTGAGTTGCGGATAGTCGCGCACACTGCTGGTGATCACCTCCTGCATCGCTGCGGCGTCGCCCGATTGCCAAGCGCGCGTCAAGAGATCGAAGGCGTCGGCCCATTTCTCCATATCGACCAGGCTGCTCAACAGCAGACGGTCCTGGAGCTCCTCGGACAGCGAGCTGAGCAGTCTGAGCTGCGAGGCGGCGTCCTCCAGGGCACCGATTGGTTTGTGCGATAGCCGCGATTCCTTGAGGAAATGTTGGTCCAACCCGTAGGATGGGTCCACCCCCCTGCGCTTCATTTCCAGTTGCACGACGAGTATGCTGACCAGCCACGGCCGCATGTTCGCGATGGCAGGTTCCGGCAACCCGCCCTTTTTCACATATGCCGCGAGGTGCGAACGGGTGGCCTCGCTGAGATGATTGGTAATGGTATCGCCGTTCGTATAGCCGCCGACCGCGGCGAGCCCCTGCTCGATGCGAGCGGCTTCGCCGGGGTCGCTGGTGTCGATTTCTTCGATCAGCGTGTCAGCCTTTTTAAAGCTGTCCTCGATGACCGACGGCAGCGGATAGAACGCGGCTTTGCCGGCATGGATCGTGCCAAACAGATAGACGACGCCCGTCGGCCCGGTGACTTTCCACAGGAAATGCTTCTGCGCGCCGTCCCCGGCCGCCGGCAGCTCCGCTCCCGCGGACGCAAGACTGCAGAGGGCCAAAGCCGCGATCGCGAGCGCCCGTTTCCAAACCATCATCGATTTGCGCCTTGGATTCCGCGTGTGTCGCGTGGTGGAGCCCCCTCCAGTGGATAGGTTTGCCGTTAAGATGCGGTGAACGAGCAAGCGTAGGGCGGGTAAGCGGAAGCATAACCCGCCGTGATGCTGCCGAAGGAATGGCAGGTTTCGTTTTTCGCTCCGCCCGACTACGAATTGGCCTTGACTAGAACGGATCATGAACATATATGCTGGCGTTTGTGCGCCTCGGAGCCTTGCCGATGCCCGAAGTCATTTGCGATCCGTCTTCGCTCTGCTGTTATCCGCTGCTTTCCAGACCCCGAATCGAGGAATATCAATCCCTTGGTCCTGATCGCTTTTTGCCTCGCGCGCGAGACGCGCGCGGCCGGTTCGTCAAGGGAAACTCGGGCAACCCACGCGGTCGGCCGCGCGGCATCCGCAATCCCAAGTGGCGCGTGCCCGATCTTGTGGCCCGACCGCTGAACCCGCAGGCTTTGCTGCATCTGCTCGAGCGCAAGCCCGATCTGTTGCGGCCCCTCGCCGCGCAGGTGTTGCCGCCGCCGCTCGCCGTCACCGACCCGGCCGAGCGTCCGGGGATCGACTATCGTCGCTGCGCACGGTCGAGGATTTCCGGCAGGTGCTCGCCACCGTTATGACAGCAGTTGCGCGCGGCCAGATTGCGCCCGCCGAGGCCGCGCGCGTCGCACGGCGGGTGCGCGCCCGGTCGCGCGCCCTGCGCCGCTGCGCGCAATTGAGGCACCGGCTGGCGCGTAAAGCCAGTCCCGCCGGGTCGCCGCGATCGTGCCCTCGTGGAGGTCCTGCGAAAGATCGATGCGGGCGATCTCGGCCCCCAGTGCCCCGGCGATCGGACGGATCTGGAAAGAATTGCTCGGCATCGGCTCGACCGGACGGATCGCGATCCCTTGTCGTATCCTAGCAAATCATCGACCCTGCGGTACGCCCAAAGCCAGGAGCGATCGCCATGTCCGAGGCCAAGGTCCCGATGACCGATCTCTACGCCCGCTATACGCGGCTCAAATTCGATCGCCCGCATCCAAAGGTGCTCCGTATTACGATGGAGAACGGGCGGATGAACACCACCGACGAGGCTCTGCATCGCGAGCTCGCCGAGATCTGGCGCGACGTCGACCGGGATGCGAGCGTCAATGCGGCGATCATCACCGGCGCCGGCCGGATCTTTTCGGCGGGCGGCGATTTCGCGATCATCCGGCAGAATATCGAGGATTTCGAGGCGCGCGCCCGGCAATGGAAGGAGGCGCGCGACATCGTCTACAACGTCATCAACTGCAGCAAACCGGTGGTCAGCGCGATGCGCGGGGTCGCGGTCGGCGCCGGGCTCGTCTGCGGTCTCCTGTCCGACGTGTCGATCGCAACCAAAGACTGCCGCATCATCGATGGACACACTCGCCTGGGTGTCGCAGCCGGCGACCATGCGGCGATCGTCTGGCCGCTGCTCTGCGGGTTGGCCAAGGCCAAATATTATCTGTTGTTGTGCGAAGAGGTGCTGGGCGACGAGGCCGAGCGCATCGGGCTCGTCTCGCTGGCGGTCGATGACGCCGAGCTCGATACAAAGGCCGTCGAGATCGCCTCCCGGTTGGCCGAGGGCGCGCAAAGCGCCATTCGCTGGACCAAATACGCCCTCAACAATTGGCTGCGCGCGATGGGGCCGACCTTCGACACCTCGCTGGCGCTGGAGATGCTCGGCTTCAGCGGACCCGAGGTCAGGGAGGGCTTGGCCTCCCATCTCGAAAAGCGCCGGCCCGCCTTCCCGCCCGGCTCGCCGCTCTGACCGGCGCGTCGGACGGCTAAAGTCCCCGCACAGTTTCCGCGATCAGCCAGTCGACGACGGCAGCGAGCGCCTCTCCATGCGTGGCGCCCCCGTCGAACGCCTGTCGAAAGACCGCAAGCTGGCGGTGCGCGCTGGTCCCGCGGGCGAGGATGTCGCGGGTGTGCAACACCTCGTCGAGGCAGCCGAAGTGACGCGCGTCCCGATCGACCAGAGCGATCATTTCGTCGAGCAGCTCGGCGTAGGGGAAGATTGCACCACGGCCGAAATCGACGAGGCCCTGGTCGGTGCCGTAGCGCTGCGCCCGCCAGCGGTTCTCGTCAATCAGCATGCGCGCATAGATGCGCCAGCGCTGGTTCTCACGCTTGAGCCGCCACAGCATGCGTAAGAGGCAGCGGAAGAGTGCCGCAATCGACAGCGAATCTTCGAGTGTGGTGCAGCTGTCGGTGATGCGCATCTCGAGGGTCGGAAAGCGCACACTCGGCCGCAGATCCCACCACAGCTTGGTGGCGTCCTCGATCAATCCGGCGCCGACCAGGATGTCGACATGCCGTCGGTACTCGCCCCAGCTGGCAAAGCGCTCTGGGGTGCCGGTGCGCGGCAGCTCGTCGAAGACCGCGAGCCGGTATGATTTGAGACCGGTGTTGTCGCCCTGCCAGAACGGCGAGGAGGTCGACAAGGCCAGCAGATGGGGCAGGAAATAGGCGGCTTGGTTCAGCAGGTCGATGCGCAGCTCGTCCTCGGGCACCCCGACATGGACGTGCAGCCCGCAGATCGCCAAGCGCTGCCCGACCCCCTGCAGGTCGTCGCGCAGACTGGCATAGCGGCTGCGCTCGGTCGTCTTTTGCGCGCCCCAACGGGCAAAGGGATGCGTTGCCGCGGCGATCGGCGCCAAACCATAACGGGCGGCGGCACCAGCTACCGTCGTCCGCAGCCGCCGCAAATCGGCGCGCGCCTCGCCAAGAGTGGCGCACACCCGGGTGCCGACTTCGATCTGCGAGCGCAGGAATTCCGGGCTGACTTGCCCGGCGAGCAACGCCTCGCATTCGGCCAGCATCTCGGGAGGCGGATCGCTGATGACATCGCGCGTCGCACGGTCGACGAGGAAATATTCCTCCTCGATGCCGATAGTGAATTCCGGCCCCGATTCTAGCACCTTGGACTCACCGCACGCCGAGGATCGAGCCGGTGACCGAGCGCGGATCGCGGCGCGGCCAGCGGCCGCTCTCGACTTGATGGAAGAATTCGGCGCAACTGCGGTTGAATAATTCGGGCTCTTCGAGGTTGACCGCGTGCCCGGTATTGGGAAGGACCACGAGTGCGGCAGTCGGGATCGTGCGCTTCATCAAGAGGCCAGGTTCGAGACAGGGGTCGTCCTCGTCGCCGGTCATGATCAAGGTCGGGACCTCGAGATTGCGCATGCGGTCTGTAAGATCCCACAATGAGGGCCGGCGCGCCTGCACGCCCCGCATCGTCCGTGCCGAGCCGGCGGTCGAATGCTCGGCGAGATGTGCCGCAAACTCGGCCCAGCCGCGCGGGTCCTTGTTCTGGAACTGCACCCGGCTCGGACCGATCGAGTAAGCCTCGGAGGCAACCTTCATCCCGGCATTCTCGATCAGTGCGGCGGTCTTGGCGGTCTCGTCGTGGAACTGCTGGCGCTTGCCCGGTTCGGCGCCATAGCCGCATCCGGCAACGACGAGCGACAATGCCCGGTCGGGATAACCCAAGCCGAAATGCAGCGTCGCAAAACCGCCCATCGAGAGACCGACGACATGCGCCTTGGCGATCCCGAGTGCCTCCAGCACGGCGCGGATGTCGTCGCGGGCGCGGTCCTGCGAATAGCGCTCCGGATCCTCCGGCACGTCGGATGGCGGGTAACCGCGGGCGTTGTAGGCGATACAGCGATAGCGCCGTGAAAAATAGCGGATTTGCGGCTCGAAGCCGCGGCAGTCATCAGCAAACTCGTGGACGAAGACGATCGGGGCGCCTGCCCCGGTCTCCTCGTAATAAAGGCGGACACCGTCATCGGTGGTGACGTGTGGCATCGTCATCCCTCGCTAGCAAGCGAGCCATATCGTAGGGTGGCGCCATGGCGAGCCGCAAGCGGCTCGGCGTGGCACGGTTCTTGAAGGGGTGATTTCAGGTCCGGGCCTGGGCAGCGTGCGCATAGGCCGATCCGGGCCGGGACTGCCGGATCAAGTCCGGACCTCATTCCCGGACCAGCTTTCGCTCGTGGCCAATCGATGAGCAGATGCGTACGATCGTCGCACCAGCCGGCGTCAACAGGCCCCGCAAACTGAGCCTATTGCGGAGCATGGGCCTTCACGAGCTTGTAGCACCAATAATACGGGGTCTGATGTCGTTTGCGAAAGCCGCATCTGACCAGATCGTGCCGTTTCTGCAGAAAGTAGTGGGCGTCCGGCGAATCGCTTTGCGGGCCGAGTACCGAGGTGTCGTAGGCAACCGATTTCAGTTCAAAGCCGTTGGCGACGAAATCGTTCATACTCTGGTCGCTGACGACCTTCCATTTGTGGGGCTGACCTTCCGATAGCTGCTTGGCGCGAAGCCGGGGGTCAGAAGGTCCCCGCGCTGCAGAAGCGCCAATTGGCTCCGTCGAGCCCATAAAGCAGTGCCAAACGTTCCTTTTCGGCATGGGCAACGACAACGGTGAAGCGTTGACCCGTGCATGACGACGCGGGGGCTCCGGGTACGGGCATTTTTTTGGCGGCAGCGCAGCTTGCGGCCGCCTCCGGCAGGCTTGCCGGTGCTGCGGCGAGACGCCTGCCCCCGGCGATCACAAAATAGTCGACCGGCTCGCCCTGCTTGACCTGAGCATGCAGTTCGAGCCTTGCATGGCGCGACTTGTACATTCCGGCCTGCTGCTCGCCGTCGGCCATGCCGGAGGGCACGGCACGAAACGCGATCGCCGCGCAAGTAGGCGGCGCCTTCTGCGCAGCTGGCGGCTTGGTGGCGGCGGTAGCGGTCGCTGCGGCAACGCCGAGAGCGAGGCCGATACCGATCGCGATTTTGGTGCTCATTATTCCCCCCTCTTCTCGCAGAACGATTGCTTATAGCGCCGCCGGGACCTCCGCAGTAGAGTTAACCACATGGCCGCGATCGCCGCGCTGATCGCCGTGATGCTGAAGGCGGCCCCGGCGCTGGGTGCGGCACTTGCTCTGGTGCTCGCCGTCGATGTGTCGGCGAGCGTTACCCCCGATTCCTATTTGCTGCAGCACGAGGGGATCGCTCGCGCCTTTGCCGATCCTCGCCTCGTCGAGGCCATAGCGGGTGCTGCCGGCGGGATCGAGGTGCTCGTCCTCGAATGGTCGGACCCCGACAAGATTGCTGTCACCGTCGATTGGCAACGGGTCGCCGACAGGGCGAGCGCCACTGCTTTCGCCGTTGCGGTGCGGGCGAGCCGGCGCAGCTCCAACGGGCTGACCGCGATCGGCCCGGCGCTGCTTGCTGCCGCTGCAGCCTTCAACCGCCTGCCGGAGCCAGCCGGCCACCGTGTCATCGACCTCTCCGGCGACGGGATGGCCAATTTCGGCTTGCCGCCGGCGGCGGCGCGCGACCAGATCGTGGCGTCCGGGATCACCGTCAACGGGCTCGCCATCCTCAGCGAAGAGCCCTGGCTCGCCGACTATTACCGCAGCAACGTGATCGGCGGCTCGGCCGCCTTTGTCATCACCGCCCGGACGTTTGGCGACTTCGCCGACGCGATGCTGCGCAAGCTGACGCAGGAGATCGTCAGCGCCAGGGCGGCTGCAGCACCTCCGGCCTCCAGTCAGATGCAATAGGTCTGGATCGGCGAGAAGCCGTTGAACCCGACCGAGGCATAGCTCGCGGTATAGGCGCCCGTCGACAGAATCTCGACCTTGTCGCCGACCTCGAGGCCGAGCGGCAGCCGGTATTCGGTGTGCTCGTAGAGGATGTCGGCGCTGTCGCAGGTCGGGCCGGCGAGCACGACCGGTCCCGACACCCCGGCGCGTCCCGGGGTCGTGATCCGGTACTTGATGCTCTCATCCATGGTCTCGGCGAGGCCGTTGAATTTGCCGGCATCGAGATAGACCCAGCGCCGGCCATCGGCGTCCCCCTTCTCGGCGATCAGCACGACTTCGCTCTGGATGATGCCGGCATCGCCGACCAGCGAACGTCCCGGCTCGACGATGATTTCCGGCAGATGGTTGCCGAAATGCCGGGTTATCGCCGCCATCACCGCCCGCGCATAGCCGTCGATGGCCGGCACGTCGTTGCGGTAATGTGCCGGGAACCCGCCGCCGACATTGACCATGCGCAGCTCGATATCGGCCGCGGCGAGCAGCGAAAACATCTCCGCCGCCCGACCGACCGCGCCATCCCACTGCGCGAGGTCGGTCTGTTGTGAGCCGACATGGAATGAGACGCCATAAGGATCGAGGCCGAGGTCGCGGGCGCGGCGCAGCAGCTCTACAGCCATCTCCGGGGTACAGCCGAACTTGCGCGACAGCGGCCACTCGGCACCCTCGCAGGCGACGAGGATGCGGCAGAACACCTGCGCGCCGGGTGCGGCACGCGCCAGCTTGTCAAGTTCGAAAGCGCTGTCGAAGGCGAACAGCCGCAGACCCGATTGGTAGGCGAAGGCGATATCCTTTTCCTTCTTTATCGTGTTGCCGAACGACAGCCGGTCGGGGGCGATGCCATTGGCGAGACAGAGTTCGATCTCCCCGCGACTCGCCACGTCGAAACTGGCGCCTTTGCGGCCGAGCATCGCGACGATCTGCGGCGCCGGGTTCGCCTTGACCGCGTAATAGATGCGCGCGAGAGGAAGGTACCAGCGCAGCACGTCGTAGGCCTCGGCGATCACATCGAGGTCGACGACGAGACACGGAGTCTCTGGACGATTTTCGGCAAGGAAGCGCGCGATCCTTTCGGTCATGTCGGGGGTCATCCTTCGCGCAAGACGGCTGAGCACAAACGCGGTGCCGGGCGAGGCCCCAGGCCGCGCATCCGACGGGAAAAGCCCCGCAGACACAGCCTCGGTTCGACCGCACGCGAACCAAAACAGCACCGGACCTGCCCCATTCGGGGCGTTTCCGGCGAGTGTATGTGGCTTAGCTCAAACTGCTCGGATCGATGACCCGGCTACCGCGCCCACGCAGACGCGTTCCGCGAAGATTGGCGTCAGGACAGGGCACCACGCCCCAGAGTCGCATAGCAACCATACCGGCCTCCCTCTCGGGACCGACCTCGCGGTCGGATGACCAAAGAGGACGCGTTACGTCGTTGCATAACCACCATGGGCCATAGGCACGTGCGAGTGCGTCGAGACCCCGATAGATACGCTTATGCGGCGGGAACGCAAGGGGAATTTCGGAAAAATGACAACCGGATGACGTCCCCGGGGGAATGGTCTAATTCATAGAAAATCACCCGGCTGACGATCCCCGTCTTTCAGGGTATCGTGCGCAATTCGACGATGCCGAGGCGAGTGCCGGTCGTCAAATCGATGACGAGCAGCTGCCGGCTCCCTTCGGGCAGCACCACATCGAGCACGAGGCGGTCCGCCCCGGTTGCCATACCTTCGATCCGCGCGCCGCGCGGGATGTCGATCGCAGTGGCGAAGGACCGCGGAGGGCTATAATGCGAGAGCCTGCCGGCGATGACGGCGACCAGAGCGGCAAAACCGCCGATCAGCATGATGCCCATCACTACCACCAAGGTCTTGAGCGCGCGCATTCGTCCAGCCCGAGATCGATTGGAAATGATCTTTTGTTCTTACAGAACCCCGTGCGCTATTGCCTACGGTTGCGCCGGGGCTGAATCGCAGCGAGCCCATGGGGGTGTAGGAGATCGTGAGATCGGGGGGGCCCCGTGTTGGCGAGGTTGCTTGCTTGACAATTGAGCCTGCGACCGTGAACGGCGCCGCGACGACGATCCGTGCCGGCCCCGACGAGACCGGTTTGCGCCTCGATCGCATGCTGGCACTCCGTCTCCCGGCGCTGTCGCGGACCCGGGTCAAGCGGCTGATCGAATCAGGCCACGTCACATGCGCGGGCATAGCGCTGCAGGATCCTGCGCGGCGGGTCCGCGACGGCCAGAATTTCGTCGTAATTTTGCCCGAGGATAGCGACCCTGTCCCGGTTGCGCAGCCGATGCCGCTGGAGATCAGCTTCGAGGATGAACATCTGATCGTCATCGACAAGCCCGCAGGGTTGGTTGTCCACCCTGCGCCGGGAAATCCGGACGGCACCCTCGTTAACGCCCTGATCAGCCATTGCGGCGCGAGCCTGTCCGGAATCGGCGGGGTCCGACGGCCGGGCATCGTGCACCGCCTCGACAAGGACACCAGCGGGCTGATGGTCGTCGCCAAGACCGAAGCTGCCCACCAGGCGCTGTCGCGCGACTTTGCCCAGCGGCGGATCGACCGGGCCTATGCGGCGTACGTGTGGGGTGTGCCGGCTCCGCGCGGCGGCGAGATCGCCGGCAACATCGGCCGCAGCCCCACTAACCGCAAAAAGATGGCCGTCGTCGGGGAAGGCCGGGGCAAACCGGCGATTACGGGCTATCGCGTCGAGCATTCGTTTCACGCGCAGGCGGCCCGCCTCGAATGCCGTCTGGCCACCGGCCGAACGCATCAGATCCGGGTTCATCTTGCCCATCGGGGCCATCCGTTAATCGGGGATCCCCTTTACGGCCCGCGCCCCGGGCGTGCTGTCGCGCGGAGCGTCGGCATCGGATGCGAGATTGCGGCGTTTCGTCGTCAGGCCCTGCACGCTCGCCTGCTCGGCTTCACCCATCCTGCCAGCCGGGAGCATCTCATATTCGATAGTCCCCTCCCCGCCGATCTCGAGCGACTCGAGGCTAATTTAGAGCGACTTTAAACTGGACAAAGACCGACCATTTTAGTAGGGTACGGTGCCCGCCGTTAAATGAAGGGATCAGGGCGTCTTCGGCGGCGTTCACCTATCGCCAACTTGGAGTAAAAATCGTCGATGGCCACTCTTTCGGTACCCTCCCTCTCATCGGAGGGAAATCTGACGCGGTACCTTCAGGAAATCCGGAAGTTCCCGATGCTCGAGCCCGAGCAGGAGTACATGCTCGCCAAGCGCTGGAAGGAGCATGAGGATCCGCAGGCCGCGCACCGGCTGGTAACGAGTCATCTGCGCCTCGTCGCCAAGATCGCGATGGGCTACCGCGGCTACGGGCTGCCGCTCTCGGAGCTGATCTCCGAGGGCAATGTCGGGATGATGCAGGCGGTCAAGCGCTTTGATCCGGATCGCGGGTTTCGTCTGGCGACCTATGCGATGTGGTGGATCCGCGCCGCGATCCAGGAATACATCCTGCACTCCTGGTCGCTTGTCAAAATGGGCACCACCGCCGCACAGAAGAAGCTCTTTTTCAATCTGCGCAAGTTGAAGGGTCAGCTGCAGGCCATGGAAGAGGGCGATCTCTCGCCCGAGAACCTCAAAAAGATCGCGACCGAGCTCGACGTCCCCGAAGCCGACGTCATCAGCATGAACCGGCGCCTGGCGAGCCCCGACCATTCCCTCAACGCGCCGCTACGAAGCGACAGTGAGGGTGAGTGGCAAGACTGGCTCGTCGATGAAAGCGAAAGCCAAGAGACCCGGCTCGGCGAGCGGCAGGAGCTCGGTCTGCGTCGCGACCTGCTCGAAAAGGCGATGACCCATTTGAACGACCGCGAGCGCCATATCCTGACCGAGCGGCGTTTGCGCGACAACCCGACCACCCTTGAGGACCTCTCCCAGCAATACGGCATCTCGCGCGAGCGAGTGCGCCAAATCGAGGTGCGCGCCTTCGAAAAGCTGCAAAAGGCGATCAAGGCCGCCGCCATCGAACGCCGCCTCGTGACGCATTGAGCGGCGCGTCCTTCGAGACCGCCGCTGCGCGGCTTCCTCAGGATGAGCAATACCTCATGCTGAGGAGCGCCTGAAGGGCGCGTCTCGAAGCACGCTTGGCGATGACGCAGGGTGGGTGCAGGCACCTACCGCCAGTCGTCGAGAACATAGACCCCCAGCCCGCTGTAGCCCGCCTCGTTCGGCCGGTGCATGGTAACGCCTGAAATTTCGGTGCGGAACCCGCACGCCAGCATCTGGCGATACGCTTCCTCGCGGGCCAGGTTGACCCCGGCCAGGACCTTTTGCATCCCTGCCGCCACGGAGAGCTCGCCGCAGGCGTCGAGCAGCCCGGCGAAGCGCTGTTCCGCCCCAAGCCCGGGCCGTATCGCGCCGAACTTCACGAAACAGCAGCCAGCGCCGGCCTCACTCGCCGGCCCCCAATGGCAGATCGCGAAGCCAGCGAGGCGGCTCTGCGTCTCCCACAGCAGTATCGTGTCGCCCAGGCCAAGGGCTGCGACGGTGCGGATCTCCGCGCTCAAATCCAGACCCTCGTAGATTTCCTCGGTCAGCTCGCGGCACGACTTCTCCGCGGCCTCCCGTTCAGTCCCCCGCAACTCCGAATAGCGCGACCAGGACCCCGCTCTCTCAAGAGACCGTGCCGGCGCCGCCATGATCGCGGTCAGAAAGCGGGCGTGGAAACCGAATTTCTGATACAGCGCCAGATGCATGGCGCTCTGCGGGAACGTAAACAGCCCGGCGTGGCGGGTGCCCCAGGCGTCGAGCTGCGAGCTTACGGGCCTCGACCAGGTTTTTTCCGATCCCTTGCGCCTGGCGATCAGGGCGGACCGTGATCGGCCCGAAGAACCCGACGCTGCCCCATTGAGTGGCAAAATTGGACCCGACCAGTTCGCCGTCCACCTCCGCGGCAAAACTGGCGACGTGTTCAGCCGCGAACCGGCCGTGGACATAGTCGAGGTCGGCCCAGAAATTTTCCGGGTCGGGAGCGCCGAGAAACGTGCCGAAGGCGGTGCGGAGGATGCGCCGGGCTGTCGGCAGATCGTCATTGGTCAGCGGTCGAATTATGGTGCTCAGCTCTCCCTCCTGATGATCCCTCGGATGGCCGGAAGTGCAGACCCGGCTACTCGGGGAGCCCCGCCTGGCGCAACGCCTCGGCCAGCATGCTGAGACGCTCTGCGCTGGTGAAGTTCACCACGACGAAAGAGCCGATCGTAAATGTCGGCTCCAGGGAGAGCAATCGCTGTGCATTCGCCTTCGCTTCGTCGATGCGGCCAAGGCTGGCCGAGGCCGCGGCTTGCAAGACCCAGGGTATGCTGAACCGCGGGTTCGCCCGCGCCGCTCGGCTCGCGGCGCTGGCCGCTTCCTCGAAGCGGCCAGCAAAGAGATGCGCATACGCGAGGCCGCAATAAGGAAACCAGATCAGTGGATCGAACGGGCTGAGGCGGATCGCGGTTTCGGCCTGCTCGACCGAAGTCGGGCTGTCGCCCGCCCATGCACGGATGGACGCGCTGAAGCCGAATGCCTGTGCCGAAGAAGGGCTCAGCGCTATCGCCCGGTCGAAGGCAATGAAAGCGGTCTGATAGTCCCGTTCGAGAATTCCGATGACAAAAGCGGCCACCGCGAGAGCGGTGGCGTCGTCGCCGCCGGTCGCGATCGCGAGGCGGGCATGGCGCAGCGCGGCGGCCCGCGATTCGTCATGGACGCCACCGCGCAGATGACGAATCTCGTAGCACCATGCGATGTAGGCATGCGCCACGGCGTAATCGGGCTCGATAGCGATCGCCTTCTCGAGCAAAGGGAGCGCCTGACCCGAGAACTCCGGCATCGCAGTGAAAACCAGGGGCAGGGCTCGCAGGTAAAGGTCGTAAGCATCGAGGCTATCGGGCCGCTTGCGCCGCGCCCGCTCGATCTCCGCTTGGCGCAACGTCGGCTCGATCGCGCCGATCACGCTCGTCGTCAGCTCATCCTGCAATGCAAAGATGTCGTCGAGTGCGCGGTCGTAGCGCTCGGCCCAGACATGCGTGGCGCTTGCCGTGTCGATCAGCTGACCGGTGACGCGCACGCGGTTGCCCGATTTGCGCACGCTGCCCTCAAGCACGTAGCGCACGCCCAATTCGCGGCCGACCTGCTTCACGTCGATCGGCTTGCCCTTGTAGACAAAGGTCGAGTTGCGGGCGATCACGAACAGCTATTTGATCCGCGACAAACCGGTGATGATGTCCTCGACCATACCGTCGGCGAAATACTCCTGCTCCGGGTCGCCGCTCATATTGGTGAACGGCAGCACCGCAATTGAAGGCTTATCGGGCAATGCCAGCAGCGCTGGCGTAGGTGAGTCCGGTGCCGATGTCTCGGTTTCGGTCGCGATTCTGACGTCGAATACGCGGACCGGCCGGGCGATGTTCTTGACCTGCTGCTCGCCCCTGTCCTGAAAGCCGAAATCGAGCTTGTCGCGCACCTGGTCGCGAACGACGCGGCTGACGCAGATCCCGCCCGGCTCGGCCAAGGCTTCGAGCCGTGCGGCGACATTGACGCCGTCGCCGTAGATGTCGCCCCGGTCCTTGATGATGTCGCCGAGATTGATACCCATCCGGAACTCGATCCGCCCTTCCTCCGGTACGCCGGCGTTGCGCACCGCCATCTCGCGTTGCACGTCCACCGCGCAGCGCACCGCGTCGACGACGCTGCCGAACTCCACCAGCAAGCCGTCGCCGGTGGTCTTGACGATGCGGCCGCGATGTTCCTTGATTTTGGGGTCGGCCAATTCGCGCCGCAGCACCTTCAGGCGGTCGAGCGTCCCTTCCTCGTCCGCGCCCATCAGCCGCGAGTAACCCACGACATCGGCGGCGAGGATGGCGGCAAGGCGGCGGGTAGCGGGCATTTGTCGCGGCGGTCGATTGCGTCGGCCGAGTTTACGCCGATACCGGTCGTAACCCTAGCGTTTAGACAGCGGACGGAAAGCATCGTCCCGATGGTGGTTCGACCGCGACTAACTCATTGACAGGCCCGATGGCTCGCCTGTACGTTGATTAATGAAAAATCTGATCATCGTCGGCGACCCGTTCCACCCGCCAGAAACTCAAGCGCCGTCGCTGACCGCGATAATGGCGAGTATCGGCATCGAATCCGACGTCGAGGAAGACGTCGAGGCAGGCTGCCGGAAACTGGCGAGCGGCGAGTATAGTTTGCTGACGTTCAGCGCTGCCCGGTGGCGCATGCTGAACACAACGTCCGGGCCGGTGGATCCCGAGGCCATCCCGCCGCCCTCGGACCCAGATCCGCGTTGGGCGATGTCTCTGTCAGAATCCGGGCGCGATGCCATCCGGAAGCACCTCCGCGGCGGCGGGTCCCTGCTGGCGATGCATTCGGCGACAATCGCTTTCGACGACTGGCCCGAGTGGGGCGAGATTGTCGGCGCCCACTGGGTGTGGGGCCAGTCCGGCCATCCGATGCTCGGCCCGGTGGAGGCACGATTTATCTCCGGATCCACGAGTCCGTTGGCCGCGGATCTACCGTCATTCAGCTGCGAGGATGAGGCCTATGGCGGGATGTGGATTGCGCCTGGCGTGAAACCGCTCGCGGAAGCGCGCGCCGCAGCTCCCGGTGTATCCGGACCGGGAAGCAGCTGGACCCCTACGCTGTGGACGCACCAATGGCAGGGCGGTCGGATCGTCTATGACGCGCTCGGCCATGCCTCCCCGTCACTCGATCACCCTGTGCACCGGCGGGTGGTGACCCGCGCTGCGCTGTGGGCGCTGGGCCGCAGCGACGACGAGATCCGCAAGGCATAGTGCGCCTCGAGTGCACGTAGAGCCGAATTAGGACGCCGTAGCCGCTTCCTGGCTGATGCGCCAATCATCCGACCCTGTTGATCGACCAGTTTTTAGCGATCGTTCCCATCCGGTGACACACCAGATGTCGGGTTGGCATAATTTTGGGGCTTAACCAGGGAGATGCAGCCTTTGTTCGAGTATAACTTTGAACACCTCCTGACTTTCACTGTGGAAATCGCCGAGCCAGAAGTGATCGGCCCGGTTCCGGAAGGTCTGCGGATCAATGGCTATATTCTCGGAGGCGAGGTCCCCGGCCCACGAGTATCGGGAAAACTCCGCCCGGTCGGCGGCGATTGGCTGACGATCCGCAAGGATGGGGTCGCCATACTCGACGTCCGCGCGACGATCGAAACCCACGATGGAGCTCTTATCGGCTTGTCCTACTGGGGCATCCTCGACATTTGCGATAACGGCTACGAGGCGTTTCTGCAAGGACGACCTCCGGCGAGTGGGACACCGATCCGCATGTCTGCCCGCATGTCTGCGTCTCACCCAGGTTATCTTTGGCTCAACCGCCTGCACTGCCTCGGGATCGGGCAGGCATACCTAGAGCGCGCCGCAGTCGCCTACGACGTCTAGGCGGTGCGCTGAGGCGCGCGGCTTGTCGGCTGGTTGGCGTTTTGCAGGACTGCTGAATAGCAGACAGGTACGCAAGGCGTACCCTCGCTGGCCCGCAACCGCGTGTGTTGACAATACAGCAATGATGTGGTATGGTGCGCGCACGTTTCAATCAATTAGGGGCGTTGCAAGGTGCATCCCGGATTGGCGATAGCTGGCCAGCCAGTTTCGACCAAATTGCCGACTCATGAAAAACCACAGGTTGGGCCTGCGCCTGAATCCCACCTGAATTATCAGGTGGAGGAGAGCAGGCTCTCGCGTCATGCACGAAATGAACACGCCGCTGGAACCTCAAATGTCAGGCTGAGCTGGTGGTTCAACCCACAGGCGAGATTTTGCTGCAGATTCGCAGCAGATGCTGCAATGCACGATCGCCAATACAATTCGTGATTGCGGGCGCCGGGGCGGCAATCATGGCACCGTCGCGGGGAAGGCGCGAAACTGGCGCCCGCCGCTGGTCGGCCTTGTCACGCCCGTGGTCGAGGGCAGGCTCAGCGGCAAGCCCAGGATCGAGCGTACCGCGAGATAGGCAAACGCTTGCGCTTCGAGTGCGTCGCCGTCCCAGCCGACCGCCTCCACCGGGTGGACAGGCGCCTGGAGGCGCCGATTGAGCGCCTCCATCAGCGCCGGGTTGTGCCGCCCACCGCCGCAGACCAGCCATTCGCTCGCCGGCGCCGGAAAATGTCGAGCCGCAGCTGCGACCCCCGCGGCGGTCATCTCGGTCAGAGTGGCGGCCCCGTCCTCCAACGAAAGGCCCTCGGGAACGAAATCCCGGAAATCGTCGCGATCGAGCGATTTCGGCGGCGGGCGTTCGAAGAAGGGCGATGCGAGGAATCGCTCGATATGCGGTGCCGAGGCATGCCCGGCCCGGGCAAGCGCACCGTCGATGTCGGCCGCGCCAGCGGTGTGCTGGCGCATCCAATCATCGATCAGCGCGTTGCCGGCTCCGGTGTCGAAGGCGAGAATTTCCGATGGTGCGCCGATCCAGGTCACGTTCGCGACGCCACCGATGTTGAGGACGGCAAGAGGCTTTGGCAGCGCCGCGGCAAGAGCGGCGTGAAACAGCGGAGCGAGCGGCGCCCCTTCACCGCCCGCAGCGACGTCGGCCGAGCGAAAATCGGCAATCACGTCGAGCCCCAGCAGGCGCGCCAGCAACGTGCCGTCGCCCAATTGCCAGGTGCGGCGCTCGGCCGGGTGATGGAGGATCGTGTGGCCGTGGAACCCGACGACATCGGCCGCAGTTGCGGGGTGGTGCCGCAGGAACTCCCCGACAGCTGCGGCATGAAGGCGGGTCAGCTCGTCCTCGACTTCAGCGACCGGACCGACGCCGCCGAGGACCGACCGCAACCTTTTGCGGAACGCTTCCCGGTAGGGGACCGTCAGCGCCGGACCGGGGAATACCCGCTCGCCGCCATCCGTCTCGACCAGCGCGACATCGATCCCGTCGAGCGAAGTGCCGCTCATCAGCCCGATCGCGCGCCACAGCCGCGGGGAGTGTTGTGGCCCCATCTCGACACCTATGTTAGATGACGCAGCCATGCCGGGACCTCGCTCCGCCTTTCTTCGTACCGCGCTCGAACGCGGCTTTGTGCATCAATGCACCGATTTCAAGACGCTCGACGAGCGCCTGAGCAGCGGGCGCGTCACCGGCTATATCGGCTACGATTGCACCGCTGACAGTTTGCACGTCGGAAGCCTGGTCGGCATCATGCTATTGCGCCTGTTTCAGCGGTGCGGGCACAAGCCGATCGTGCTGATGGGTGGTGGCACGACGCGAATCGGCGATCCCTCCGGCAAGGACGAGGCGCGGCGGCTGCTCGACGATACCGAAATCGCCCGCAACATGGCGGGAATTCGCACGGTCTTCGCCAAGTTTATCGATTTCGGCGAGGGGTCGAGCGATGCCGTCATGGTCAACAATGCCGATTGGCTCGACGAGCTGCGCTACATCCCATTGCTGCGCGATATCGGGCGTCATTTCTCGGTCAACCGAATGCTGACCCAGGACAGCGTGCGGCTAAGGCTCGAGCGCGACCAACCGCTCAGTTTTCTCGAATTCAACTATCCGATCCTGCAGGCCTTCGATTTTGTCGAGCTGGCACGACGCTTCGGCTGCGAGCTGCAGATCGGCGGCTCCGACCAGTGGGGCAACATCGTCGGTGGGGTCGAGCTTGGGCGGCGGACCGACGGGCGTGCCCTTTTTGGTCTGACGACGCCGCTGCTGGCGACCGCGTCCGGCGTCAAAATGGGCAAAAGCGTCGGCGGCGCGGTATGGCTCAACGCCGAGAAGCTCTCCGCCTACGAGTATTGGCAATTCTGGCGCAACACCGAGGACGACGATGTCGGCCGCTTTCTGCGGCTCTTTACCGAGCTGCCCCCCGCCGAGATCACCAAGCTCGAACGGCTCGAGGGCAGCGAGATCAACAAAGCCAAGGAGGTCCTGGCAACCGAAGCGACCGCGCTCTGTCATGGCCGAGAGGCGGCCACGGCGGCAGCGGCGACAGCGCGAGCCGTCTTCGAGAGTGGCGGCAGCGGCAGCGAGCTGCCGCAGACCGTGGTGCCACGCGATCTGTTGGCCCGCGGCATTCCCGCTTTCGAATTATTCAGCCGCGCCGGGCTCGCGGCCTCCAACGGTGAGGCACGGCGGCTGATCCGCGGCGGCGGGGCGCGCATCAACGATGCGATTGTCGAGAGTGAGACCAGCACGATCTCGCTCGACCATCTCGACCCAATGGGGATGATCAAGCTCAGCGCCGGCCGCAAGCGACACGCGCTGGTGCGCACGATTTGAATCACCGCGCACCAAGCGATTCCTGGACCGGCGGGGGGATGCCGAAATTGGGCTGAAACAACCGGCGCAAGAAGCCCGGGGTAAGCGCGCTGAGCGGGTTCACCTTGATCTGCGGATCGGCCGCCGATCCGGTGGCTCGATAGTTGGCAGCGAACAGGCCCTGCCCTTCGCCGCCGAGAAGCAATGAACCAATCACCGGAATATTGCCGAGGATCGAGTTCAGCGCATAGGCAGGCACGATCGTGCCTTGCAGATCGAGACGATCTTGACTCAACCGAACGACGCCATTGGCGGTCACGCCGATGGCACCGCCATAGGCTAGCAGATTCTCGACCAGGAGATGATCGTTGCTGTAGCCGAAATCGCCGCGCAGCGTGGTGAACGGTATGCCAGTGCCGGAAAGCATGCTGCCCACACCGCTCAGCGAGGCGAGCGACAGGATCTGCGCGAAGGCTGGCGCTCGAACGAGGCTGTAATCCTCGCCTTCGATATGCCCGCGCACGATGCGCTTGCCGGCTCCATCGGAGAATTGGCCGGTGACGGTCACCCGCCCGCCGACGACGTTGTCGGTAACGTCGAGCAGGCTCAAGGTCGAACCCAGGTCGTCCGAATGAAAGCTCAGAGCTCGCGCGTCCGCTGTGCTGTCTGCGCGCAATTTGAGCTGGCGGCCGTTGACAAAGCGCGCATCGATCCGGGCAGTGCGCCAGTCCTCGCCCTCCCGAAGGAGGTGCGCCGATAAGTCGCGAACCTCGCGCCGTGGTCCGAGGATCAATTGTCCCAGACGTGCGTCGATCAGCAGCGGCGGGTCATTGGAGGCCTGCCGTGACGGATTCTCCTTCCCGGCACTCTTCAGCCAGTGGGTCAGATCGAGTCTCTGGCCGCGTAGATCCACCCGCCAACCGCCTTCCGCCCGGCGCGCGACGCTGCCCGCTACATCGTCGTCGCCGATAACGAGCCGGGCGACGTCGACGCGCTCCAGCTGCTGCCGGTCGGGGGTGAGCGCGAGCGTGAACTTGCCGTAAAGCCCCGCGCTCTTGACCTCGATTTCACGCAGCCCGGTGACCTGCTCATTCGCAAGATCGAGGACCAGCTTAGCCGCGCCCGGAACATCGGGAGCTTTGTTCCAGCCGGCCTCCGCAACCGACAAACTGGTAGCGCTAAGGTCGAGCAGCGCCTCGATCTGGGCGCGCCCCGCATCAAAAGCTGAATAGGTCAGATCGACGCCCATGGGTCCGTTGATCCGGTCGGGCAAATAGTCGATGTCGAGCCGACGCCGCTCGGCATCGTCGAGCCTCAGCGCGACGCGGTATCGGCTCCGCACGCCATTCTTAGGCTTGAACATCACGCCGCCTTCGAGGCTTATCGGAATGCCATCGAAGCGCGCTTTCCCTTGGAGGTGCACGCCTGGCCGGCTGATGTCGACAGCAAAACCGCCGTCGCTTAGATCGCGTTCCATGGCGGCCCTGGCGATCGCCACGCCGGTAAGGTTCGCCTTAGCGCCAAATTCCACGTCATCGAATTTCAGATTTCGCAACAGCGGGAGCTTGAAATGAAGGTTCATGTCGGTTCGCCCCGCGACGCGTGCGGGATCGAGCCCAACATCGTGAGCGTAACGCAGGGGCTTGACGTCGATGACCTCGAGAACGTCCCGGATCGGTCCCGACAAGGCGAGGTCGATCGTTTGCCATTCCACCGGTGCGCCGAGGTCGGTCATACGGATCACGCCTCCGGTGACGTGGACCGATTTGACCATTCCGGCTGTGGGCGTGAATTCGATTTGCTTGTCCGACATGGTGGCGGTGCCGCTCACCTTTCGGACCGGCGCGAGCCCACCGAAATAGCTGATTGTCAGATCGTGGTAGCGCATCGAGCCGCGCGCCGAAACGATTTCCGCCGAGCGCGCCGCCGTATCGACCGCGAGATCGAGCTGAATTGCGGCCTGGTCGAGAACGCCGTCGCGGATGTTGGCCAGCACCCAGCGTCGCCCGCCCGGACTCAAAGCAGGCGGCCAGAGGCTTTGGAATTTTGCCACCGGAACATTGGAGAGCTCGATCGCGAGCTTACCGGGGATGGGGGAGGCGGGCAGATCGGTACCCGCGATCAGCTCCGGCGTAATCGCGTCGAGGCTCCCTTTGACGGCGAGAACCGCGCCGCCACCGAGATCGAGATCGAGCTTGGCCAGCCGCAGCTGGCCGCTCTCCGGCGCGTAGACCGCATGTAGCTCGCCTTGCTTCAAACCAACAGCGCCTTCCGGCAGCAATGCGCTCTTGAGCGATCCCTCGCCGAAGCCGAGATCGACGCGGAACCCCTCCGCGGTGGCGCCCGCAAGGTCGATCCGCGTCCGCACAGTCCCCGAAATCGGCACCTCGACGGCCGCGAGAGGCGCGAAGTCAGGTGTCAGCGCAGCAAATGCCGCAGGTTCGACCGCACCGAACTCGAGCGTGAAATCGAGCATCCGGTCGGTTAACCAATAACGATAGCTCGCATGGATCTCGGGTGTCCGCGCGCCGATCAAAGTCGCCAGCGACAGGTCACCCGCCAACCCGTCCGGGGTGCGTTCAAGCGTGGCATCGACGCTGTCCGCTTGCCAATGCCGACCGGTCCGCTCATCGTCGAGGTGCAGCGTGGCGTCGCGGACGACGACCTTACGCATCGACCCGAGCGCCGTCTGCGGCTGTGGGGGATCGGCTGCGGCGGCGAGGATCTCCGGGCCGAAGCCCGGCGCGTCCGCATCTTGGCCGGCAAAGCGAAACCCGATCTTGCCGTCCTGATCCCGAACGAACCGTAGCACCGGGCGTTCGACGACGAGCCGCGTCGGCGTAAGTCGGCCGCGGAGCAGCGAGCTGAGGCTGAAGCCTGTCGATATTTCGGAAAACGAGGCGATCGGCTCACCATCGGTGCTCGACAGATGCACACCGGAAATTTGCAGCTCGAGCTGTCGGGTGCCTCGGTCAATGGCGAACCGTACACCGGATATTGCGACGTGGTACCCCTCTGCCGACTGGTTGAGCGCTTCCTCGACATAGGGGGTAAGCCGGCCGAGCTCGACTGGGCCTTGGACCAGGCGCCACAGGCCGAACGCGATCACCAGGATGAGCACCGCGGCGAACGATGCCACCCAAATCAGGCAGCGATGCGCCCCACGCTGCATTCGCCGCGCAGAAGGTCGCAAGCGGCTCGCCGATGGCGCGAGCTCTCCCGGCGGGTCGCGCGGCTCTATGGTGTCCAGCCCGGCCACGGGCCCGACTTGACCGAGAGCCTCCGAGTGGCCAGTGTCTGCGCTCCGGCCGGGCATGCGGGATGAACCTCTTATCTCACCTCTCCCCCGAAGGTAAGGGACTCCCCGGACCGGCCGATGCACGTCGTGCAGCCCTCGGTTTCGAGGCTTGGCACGAGGCGCTCGTCGCGGAGCCCAATTCGGGCCCCGCGCCGAGATGGAGCGTAACATCCGCCGGCGAGCGCTTGCTCGCGTCGATCTTTGGCAACAGTCCGTTCTTGAGCGGCGTCGCAGTCAGGGAGCAGGCGTTCCTGACACGGGTCGTCGAGGAAGGCGCCGACCCCGTCTTTGCCGAAGCCGTTGCCGCCGTCGATATCTCCGAAGATTTTGGCGAAGATACGACGGCGTTGATGCGGCGCTTGCGCATCGCCAAGCGTCGGGTGGCGCTTCTCGCCGCCGTGGCCGAGCTTGCCGGAGCCTGGACGCTCGAGCAGCAGATGGAAGCGCTGAGCCGTTTCGCCGAGGCAGCGCTCGGCGCGGCGGTGCGCCACCTCCTGCGTCAGGCGCAGCGCAAAGGCATCGCCGCCCCGGTCACCGCCGACCCCGAGCGCGACAGCGGACTGATCGTCCTCGGAATGGGGAAGCTCGGGGGCTACGAGCTCAATTATTCGAGCGATATCGACCTGGTCCTTCTCTACGACGCGACCCGTGCGCAGGTTGGTGGGCGGGATGGCATCCAGACTTTTTTTGTTCGGGTGGCGCGAGATCTCGGCCGCATTCTCGACGAGCGGACGGCCGACGGATACGTCTTTCGCACCGATTTCCGTCTCCGTCCGGATCCTGCGTCCACCCCACCGGCACTCTCGGTCGCCGCAGCCCTCGCATATTATGAGAGCGTCGGTCAGAATTGGGAACGAGCAGCGCTGATCAAAGCCCGCCCGGTTGCCGGCGACCGGGTCGCCGGGCAACGCTTTCTGCGTGAGCTGGAACCCTTCATCTGGCGAAAAAATCTGGATTTTGCCGCGATCCAGGATATCCATTCGATCAAGCGCCAGATCAACGCCTACCGCGGCGGCGGACGAATCGCCGTCGAAGGCCATGACATCAAAACCGGTCGCGGCGGCATCCGTGAAATCGAGTTTTTCGCGCAGACCCAACAACTGATCTGGGGCGGCCGGATGCGCGAGCTGCGGGTGAGCCCGACTTGCGCGGCGCTCCGCCGTCTCGCCGCGGCCGGGCGCGTCGATCCGGCCACCGCCAGCGATTTGGTCGACGACTACCGGTTTCTGCGCCGCCTCGAGCATCGGTTGCAGATGGTCGACGACAGGCAGACCCATGCGCTACCCGCCGACCGAGCTGGGATCGCCGGCGTTGCGGTGTTTCTCGGCTATTCGCAGACGGATGCTTTTGTCGCCGATTTGCTCGCCCATCTCTCCTCGGTCGAGAGACATTATGCCGCGCTCTTCGAGCAGGCCCCTAGCCTCGCCGGCCCCGGCAACCTGGTGTTCACTGGGGTCGAGGATGATCCGGAAACCTTGGACACCCTTGCCCGGCTCGGCTTTGCCGAACCGGCTGCCGTAGCCGAATTGGTGCGAGGGTGGCATCACGGGCGGCTCCGCGCGACACGCAGCCAGCGGGCGCGCGAGATCCTGACCGAACTCGTGCCCGAGTTGCTCCGCATCTTCGGCGCAACACCGGATCCCGACGCGGCGCTATCGCAATTCGACCGATTTCTGTCGCGTCTCCCCGCCGGCGTGCAGCTCTTCTCCCTATTTTACGCCAACCCGGGATTGCTGGCGCTTGTGGCCGAAATCATGGCCGGGGCGCCGCGCCTGGCCGAGCAGCTGGCGCAGCGCCCCGGGCTTCTCGATTCGGTACTGACCGAAGGGTTCTTCACGCCGCTGCCGGACCGGGCCGGGCTTGCCGCCGATCTCGACCAACTGCTCACCGGCACCGCCGACTTTCAGGACACCCTCGACGCTTTGCGGCGCTGGGCTGGCGAGCGCCGGTTTCAGGTCGGCGTCCAGCTATTGCGCCGCGCCCTCGACGGCTTCCAGGCCGGCGCGGTGCTCGCCGACATCGCCGAGACCACGCTCGCGGCACTGCTCCCTGCGGTCGAAGCGGATTTTTCGCGGCGCCACGGGCGAGTGCCTGGAGGGGCGTTCGCGGTGATCGGGATGGGCCGGCTCGGCAGCCGCGAGATGACCCTCGCATCCGATCTCGATCTGATCCTGATTTACGACGCTCCGGCGAGCAGCGAAGGGTCGGACGGAGCCCATCCGCTTCCTGTCACCACCTACTTTGCACGATTGAGCCAAAGGCTGATCGGCGCGCTCACTGCTCCGACCGGCGAGGGGCGACTTTACGAAGTCGACATGCGGCTGAGGCCTTCGGGTGCATCGGGACCAATCGCGTCGTCCCTCGCCGGTTTTGCCCGTTATCAGCAGGAAGCCGCCTGGACGTGGGAGCATATGGCGCTGACGCGGGCGCGCCCTGTCGCCGGTGATGCGGCGCTCCGTCGACGGATCGCCGAGGTCATCGGCGGAGTGCTCGGCTCGGCACGCGAACCTCGGCGCTTGCTACTCGATGTCGCCGACATGCGACGGCGCATCGCAGAGGAGAACCCGCGGCCCTCGCCCTGGGACCTCAAGAACCGTCCGGGCGGGCTGTTGCACCTCGAATTCATCGTGCAATACCTGATGCTGCGTGAGGCCGCTTCGTCGCCGCAAGTCGTGTGCTGCGGCACCGCTGTGGCGCTGCGGGAGCTCGGCAAGGCGGGAGCGCTGCCACCACAGGCGTGCCGCGACTTGCTGGAAGCGCTGGCGCTGTTGCGCCATGTGCAGACGCTCCTGACTTTGCTCGGCGACTGGGCGTCCGAAGCCCAAGCCTTGACCGAGGCCGACGCCGCCACCCTCGCGCGCTGTGCCGGTGTGGTTGACTTCGCCCGGCTCGACGCAGATATCACCGCCGCCACCGCGCAGGTGCAAGGCTGGTACCGGAGATTGATCGAAAAACCGGTCCGCCGGGCAGCGCTGCAGGCGGTCGAACAAGCAGGAGACAATCGAGAATGAGCGTCGAGCCCGGCGAAAGAGCCCCCGATTTCACATTGCCCACCGACGGTGCGGGCAGCGTCACCTTGTCCAAGCTCAAGGGCAAAAAGGTGGTGCTTTATTTCTACCCGAAGGACGACACTTCGGGCTGCACCGCCGAGGCTTGCGGCTTCCGCGATGCCTTCCCGGATTATGGCGGGACGGGTGCGGTGGTCATCGGCATATCAAAGGACTCTGTCGCCTCGCACGACAAGTTCAAGAAGAAGCACGGATTGCCGTTCATTCTCGCCTCCGACACCGGCGGGGACGTGTGCGAGAAATTCGGCGTGTGGGTCGAGAAGAGCATGTACGGCCGCAAATATATGGGCATCGAGCGCGCCACCTTTCTGATCGACGGAACGGGCGTTATCCGCGGTGTTTGGCACAAGGTCAGGGTGCCGGGCCATGTCGGCGAAGTGCTGAAGGCGGCACGCGCCCTCTGACTATCCCAACGACCTACGGCAGTCTCGCCGGCGAGGCGGCGGCGATCCTCGCCACCGCCGACCCAGCCGCCAAGGCGGCGGCGAGCCGCGTCCTCGCCGACAGCTGGAAAAAGGGCGGGATGTCGCTGGGCCGGGCGGTGCCGCCACCGCATCCCGCGCGGCCCGAGCGTCCGTTGCTGCGCCCGCCCAAGGAGATGCCGAAGCGCCGGGCGTTCGGCTCTATGGCCGGCCGGATCGCCCTCGTTCACGCCCTCGCTCATATCGAGCTCAATGCTATCGACCTCGGCTGGGATCTCGTCGCGCGGTTCTCGGGTCAGAAACTGCCGCATGCATTTTTCGACGACTGGGTCAGCGTCGCCACCGAGGAGGCTCACCACTTCGAGTTGCTGGCCGGCCGGCTGGCCGATTTTGGGGTCGCCTACGGCGATCTGCCGGCGCATGACGGGCTGTGGGAGGCTGCGGCGGCAACCGCCGATGATCTGCTCGCGCGCCTCGCCGTCGTCCCGCTGGTGCTGGAAGCGCGCGGCCTTGACGTGACCCCGGAGATGGCGGCACGGCTCGAGCGGATTGGCGACCTCCGGACCGCCGCGATTCTGCGGCGCATCTATCGCGACGAGATCGGCCACGTCGCCATCGGTTTGCGCTGGTTCGAGTACCTCTGCCAAACCCGCGGCCTCAACCCCGAGGCGGTCTTTCACGAGCGCGTGCGCCGCTGCTTCAAGGGCGACTTGAAGCGGCCCTTCAACCACGAGGCGCGGGCGGCTGCCGGCTTCCCTGCCCCCTACTACGAACCGCTCGCTTGAGCCCGACCCGTGCTGACAGTGGCCCATCCTCACTCGATCAGCATCAGGACGGCGCCGTATTCGACTGGCTGCGCATCCTCGACCACGATCTGCGCGACGCGGCCGGGGCGGTGCGCGCGGATCTGGTTCATTACTTTCATCGCCTCGATAATCAGGAGCGGCTGGCCTTCGGCGACAACCTCGCCGAGATGGACGAAAGGCGGCGCACCCGGCTGTGGTGCCAGATACGCGGTCCCGACCATCGGGGCCTTTACCGTGCCAGGGTGCTCGATCTGGTGCTCGATCGATCCGGCGGCGGCCGGAGGGGGGGAGACGGCGCCGGGCACCCACGCCGGAGGCCCGGCCGCGGTGCGGGCGACGCGGACGCGGCGATCGCCGATCGCGTATTCGATCTCGGTCAAGCCGGTCTCGGTCAGCAGCGCGGCAAGCGTGCGGATCAGTTCGGCATCGGGGAAAGGCGGGTTGCGCCCGCCGATCTTCATCAAGCCGCCCCGTTCGATTCGCCCTCGATCAGGCCGGCGATCGCGTCCAGCGCCAGCTCGTAACCCTTCGCTCCCAACCCGCAGATCACACCCGTTGCCGCGAGGCTGACATAGGAATGGTGGCGAAAGCTCTCGCGCCGGAAGATGTTCGAGAGGTGGACCTCGATGACCGGCAGATCGGCGGCGAAAAGGGCGTCGAGCACCGCGACTGAAGTGTGGGTCAGCGCGCCCGCGTTGAGAATGATTCCCTCGGCTGTTTCACGAGCCTCCTGGATCCAATCGACCAGCTGACCTTCGTGATTGGTCTGGCGGAAGTCGATCTCGAGGTCGAGTGCTGCGGCGCGGGCCGCGCATCGCTCCTCGATGTCGCCGAGCGTGTCATGGCCATAGACCGACGGGTCGCGGACCCCAAGCAGATTGAGGTTGGGGCCATTCAGGACGAAAACCGTAGGCAAGCAAAGCCTCCCCTAGCGATTGCGCGCTTATAGCATGCAGCGAAGCGCGGGCAGAGCGGCTCGCTCATCAGCCTGACATCACTGCCGCTGCTCCCGACGCCGCGAGCCGCAACAAATAGTTGCGTAAAAAAATTAAGCCTCGCTGCACCTGCAGCGGGTCTGCAGCGGCATTTCTCCCTCAAGTTGAAACGACAGTTCGGCCCGGCCCCTGGCGAACCGCCCGCGCCGGTCCCGCACCCCCCTGTTCCCCCTGTTTTATCAGGTCGAGATCAGGCATCGCCAACTCCTATAATGACAATCCCGCACCCGCTCAGGGTACCGATGCCCGTATAGATATAGTGCGACTATGGCAATTCCATGGTTGTCGATATGGGGCGCGCTTCGCGGAGCAGCTTCAGGCGACCAGCGGGATGCGCCAAACAACTGACCCCTGTTGCTCCTTCCTCCGTCACCCCACGAAAAGAGCGTGCGAAGAAATATCGGTTCGGCGACGATCCTGCCCACGGTCATGAAAGCGGCGAGCCGGCGTTCCACTCGAGGTTGCTCCATGGCGCGCTCCCTCCGCGATCCTACACCCGCCGCCTCCGCAACGCATCGCCGTCTCCCCCGCGGTCTGGCCGATGGCCGACAATCTCAAGGACCATCGGTTTCTGCGGTTCGGCGCGCGATGGCCCCGCTTGCGGGACGGAGCGGCAGCTTGGATAATTAGCGGCCGCAAAGAAACATCGTCATTCGCACGGAGGTGCCGTGATGCCATACGGAGGAAATGACTGGCTGGCCTTGACCCAGGAGCCGACGCTGGAGCCGGAGATACCGATCTGCGACCCCCATCATCACTTTTGGGACTTTCGCTCGGAGCGCGTTCCCTACCAGCGGTACCTGCTTCACGAGCTGGTTGCCGACGTTGACTGCGGCCACAACGTGCGGTCAACCGTCTTTATCGAGGCGCGAGCCATGTACCGGCCCGATGGCCCGGCCGAGCTGCGCCCCGTCGGCGAGGTCGAATTCGTCCAAGGCTTGGCCGCCGCGAGCGCCAGCGGTGTCTATGGCCCCTGCCGGGCGGCATCGGCCATCGTCGGCCACGCCAATTTGAACCTGGGGGATCGGGTCGAACCGGTGCTGGAGGCGCTGCAGGCCGCCAGTCCCAACCGTTTCCGCGGGATCCGGCATACGGTCACCTGGGACCCGCATCCGGAGATCGATAACCGGGAAAAGGAGGGAGTGCTCGCCACCGCAGAATACCGCGCGGGAGCTCACGTGCTGGCACGAATGGGCCTTTCCCTCGACACCGGGGTGTGCTTCCCGCAGCTCCCCGAGCTGGCGGCATTCGCGAGGGCCGTCCCCGATCTGACGATCATCCTGAACCATCTCGGCGGACTGACGCGGATCGGTCCCTACGCCAACCGCGACGACGAAGTGCTGGCGACGTGGCGGAACGGCATCGCCGCTGTGGCGCAGTGTCCCAACGTCAATCTCAAGCTCGGCGGCATCGGCATGCCTCGGCTGGGGTTTGACTGGCATAGTCGGACCCGCCCGATCGGCTCGGAGGAGCTGGCCGCGTCGATGGCGCCGCTGATGAGGTACTGCATCGAGCAGTTGGGTCCGGGCCGCTGCATGTTCGAGAGCAACTTCCCGGTCGACAAGGTGTCGTTCTCGCACCACGTGCTGTTCAACGCCTTCAAACGGTTCTCCAAGAGCTATTCGGCCTCAGAGCGCGCGGCCTTGTTCCACGACACCGCGATGCGGGCATATCGCATCGCCTGACGCCCGGACGAACACGGACGAACACGGACGAACGTGAGACAGAAATTCGGCTGGATCTTGTTTGTCCTGTCCGATCTACTCGGAAGCGCTGAGCAAGCGGCTGGTGCGCCTGCCCCGGATCCATCCGTGTCGCGCAGCCTCTATGCGGTCAATCAGTCGGCCGATGCCCGAGGATCGATCTCGATCTACGATATCGACGAGGGGCACCGGTTGATTAGAACCATCCAAACGGTTCCGAGCATCGGCGACGTGAGGGGAGTGGCCGCCAGCGCCGCCACCGGGAAGCTGTACGTCGCCTACCAGGATGTCTCGGGGATCGGGATGATCTATTGTCTAAACATTTACAGCGATGAGATTTTGTGGAATCGAGCAGTCGATCCCGGTGTCGATCGGCTGGCCATCAATCCGGATGGGCAATTGCTCTTTGTTCCGACCTGGGAGGGCGGTTCCGCCGACCACATCAATGTCGTGGACGCTGGCACCGGAGAGGTTGTTCGGAAGGTTTATCTCTCCAATCGATCGCACGACACTCAGTACCCGTTATCCGGGCCGATATTCCAGGAGACAAAGGCGAACGACGGCAGCGGCCATTACCTGTATTTGATCGATCCGAAGAGCTATTCGGTATCAACCATCGGGCCTTATTCAGGGATCCTCGGCCCTTATGCCGTGGACAGCACAAGCAGTTACGCTGTGAACAATGTGAGGAGCCTCTGGGGAATGCAGGTCGCCAACCTCAAGGCGCGCCAGATCGTCACCGCCAATATTCCCGATCACCCACCCGGTGATCCGGGGCTGCTGCACGGCATTGGCTGGACACCCGACGAAAGCGAAGTGTGGCAAAGCGGCGCCTGGGATGACCCGCACGTCTACGTCTGGGATATGCGCGACCGGATGGCGCCGGTATTGAAGGATCGGTTGACGCTGCGAAGCGGGCGGGGATCACACTGGCTGACCTTCGATTTACGGGGAGACTACGGCTATGTCGCGCCCAACAAGAACAGCGCCGACGGCACCGAAATCTTCGATGTCCGCACCCATGCCTCGCTCGGTGTGATCGGCTCCTCGGAAGACCTGCTCGAGATCGACTTCGTCAATGGCGAGATCAGCCAAGTGGGTGACCAGTATGGGATTGGACGACGATAGGATACGGTAAGACTTTTCCAACCGAAGCCCCGACGGAGGAGATAATGGCCATCACCCTTTATGATCTCGCCGGCGCTGACGCGGAGCGGCGGTTCAGCCCGTTCTGCTGGCGCACCAAGATGGCGCTCGCTCATAAGGGCCTCGACGTCGCGACCGTGCCGTGGCGCTTTACCGAGAAGGACAAGCTGCCGCAGCCCAACGCCGGTCGGGTGCCGGTGATCGTCGATGGCGCCGACGTCGTGCACGATTCGACGACGATCGCCGATTACCTCGAAACCCGATATCCCGATCGACCCTCGCTATTCGGGGGCGAGATCGGGCGGTCGCTGGCGCGATTCGTCCAAAACTGGACCGAGACGGTGCTGCAACCGGCCTTGATCGGGTTCGTCGTGCTCGACATCTGCCGTCACTCGGCGCCCCAGGACCAAGCTTACTTCCGGCAGTCGCGCGAGGAGAGGTTCGGCACAACGCTGGAGAATGTCGTCAAGGATAGAGACCAACGTCTACCGGCGTTCCGGGACAGCCTCGCGCCGCTGCGCCGGACGCTCGAACGGCAGAGGTTCCTTGCCAGCGATGCCCCCGCCTATGCCGATTACATCGTCTTCGGCGCCTTTCAATGGGCGCGGGCGATCAGCGATTTCGAGCTGCTCGCCAGCGACGACCCGGTTTCGGCCTGGCGTGGGCGCCTACTCGACGAGTTTGGTGGGCTGGCCCGCAAATCCCCTGCCTATGGCGGTTAAGCAGCGTCCGAGCCGACGGTGATCGCGTCGCTATTGCTGATCCTGCACGCCCTTTCGGCCGTTGTCTGGGTCGGCGGCATGTTCTTTGCCCATCAGGTGCTGCGCCCCGCCGCCGCCTCCCTTGAAACGGGCCCCCGCCTGACACTGTGGTCGCACGTCCTCGGCCGGTTCTTCGCCTGGGTCTTTGCCGCGATCGTCCTGTTGCTGCTGACCGGCTATGCGTTGGTGTTCGGCGTCTTTGCCGGCTTCAGCGGTGTCGGGCTGCACGTCCATCTGATGCAGGGGATCGGCATCGTGATGATGCTGCTCTTCCTCCATCTCTATTTCGCGCCGTGGCGCCGGTTCCGCGCTGCGGTCGCCCGGCAGGACTGGGCCGAGGGCGGGCTGCACCTGGGCCAGATCCGCACCATCGTGACGATCAACCTGGTGCTCGGCGTCATTGTCGTTGCCATCGGCAGCAGCGGCCGATATTGGGGCTGAGGCGCGCCGCGGTTATCGGGCTTCGGCGCGGGAGAATTGGTGCGGGTCGACCCACCGCATACCGGTCGCCATCGAGTTCTTGCCGTCCGGCGAGATCCAAATTGCTTTCAATCCTCCATCGGCGCGCGGGTGAAAACGGAGCGTGCTCTTGCCCTCTTCTTCGAAGACGAGGTCGTCATCGACGATCCGGCCTGTGCGCCGGCTCCATTCGGCGGGCTCGTCCCCTTCGATCCCGGGGCCGATAGCGTATACCGCGGCGAGCCGCTCCCCGTGCTGCTCTTCGATGGCGACGAGAACCTCCCGGCCATTTGGGTAGAACCCATACCAGGCATCGTGCACCGGCCCGGCGCGACCGGGGGTAGAAGCGGGCACGGAGGCGCCGATCGCCGTCGCCGCGGCGGGCGATGCCGCCAGCGGAGGGAGCAGCTCGTCGGGCAAGCGCAACTCGGCACTGGGCGTCTCGCCCCACATCGGCCGGCAAATCAGCTCGCCTTTGAGCGTATCAGCATCGAGAAAATCACGGACGCAGTCGCCGAAGCGGCGCAGGAAAAGACCAGTCGACGACGCCCAATGGCCGACGAGAAATGCCGGCTGATCGACGACCGCAAAGCCGAGCCCATGCTCCGACAGGATCGCCCGCGACCGCTCTCCGCGTCCGCCCGGGTCGAAATCGTCGCCGTGGAAAAAGAACAGCATGACACGCGCCCGCCTGACGCGCTCGAGCAGCGGGTAGAGCCGAATCGCATTGAGGCGCCAGGATTGATAGAATTCATCGAAGCTGCCAAAGGCCGCCGGGGCGGTTGCGACGACCGCATCGACATCGTCCGAGGCATCGGCGGCCATCAGCGCGAGAAAGGCGCCGAACGACTGTCCCGCCAGCGCGATGCGACGGTACCCTTTATGCTTGAGCTCGGCGACGTGATCGACCAGACGTCGCGTGCTGTCGGTCAGCGTGTCACCGTCGCGCGGCCGATCGAATCGCAATACGTCCCAACCACCCTCACGCAGCATGCGCAAAAAGGGCGGCGTCGGGGATTCGGAATCTTCGACAGTCAAGGAGCGGCCGTGGTTCCAGACGATCACCCCCTTTGAGCGCTCCGGGCCGAGCACGTCTTGGTCAAACGCTGGATCGAGCCCCATCGCGGTGGCTGAAGGACTGCACAAAATAAAACCGAGAACGAACTGGCACATCACCGCCAGAAACGATCGCCGCATTCTTGATGCCCCCGCGCCTCGCCTTGACCCAGGCCGCGCGGGGGAGTTTAGCGACGCGTTACCCTTTGTGTCACTTCGTAAACGATAGGGAGGCGCGTCCGTCTCGATGACAAGGCCTTGACCGAACAGCCATTTTTAATGCGCTGCGACGAACTGGCGCAGACCGCGAGGGTTCGACCGCTCACTCCTCCCGCAGCGTCATCAGCACGACGCTGGCAAGAAGCACCCCAAAAGCCTCAAACCCGACGTTGATTTGACCGAAAGCCATGCTCAGCAGGGTGGCCGCGAGGGTGGCGGATCCAATCAGCAGCGGCATGGCGCGTTCCTCGCGTTTGACTTGGGCTTGCGAAACGCGATGTAACGAGTGACGCGTTACCATTATTCCCGAGCAATCGGAGGGGCGGATGGGAATCCTCTACGTCGCGCGCAGTGTCAAGCTGAGCCGGTGGGCGTCTGATGTCGGCGTTGGCAAGCATGTCTACAAGCTCGGCGTCGCCGCGGGCGATCCCAAGCCGCTGGCCGCCGCAGGCTGGGCCGGTGAAACCGATTGGACCATCACCCGCAAGCAGGCGGTCGAGGGTCTCGGCGAGGATGAGGCGCTAGCGCGCCTCGGGCGCAAGGAAAAGATCATTGATCCAAACCTCTACCCGAAGCTGAAGGGCGCTGCGGGCGTATTCCGGCTGAACCCGACGCGGGTCGAGAGCCACATCATCGTGACCCGTGCCCTCGCCGGCGAGAGCGACCGGGTCGAGATCAAGCTGAAGCCGTCCGATTTCGCCGACTACCTGATCCACAACGCGCTGCGCTGAGCTTCAGAGATCGAGGAAAACTGTCTCGGTTTCCTGTTTCGCACCGCGTTGCAGCCGGATGGCGATATGCCAGCTGTCGATTCCGGTCGCGGCCGCGATCAGCGTGGCTCGGCGCGCCGGGTCTTCGATCGAGGACAACAGCGGGTCGGTCTCGTTGAGCGGCTCGCCGGCGAAATAGGCGCGCGTGGTCAGGCCCTTCAGCAGACCGCGGGCAAGGATCGTAAGGGAGAAGTGCGGGGCTTGCTGGGCATTGCCGCGGCCCGGCACCGGCCCGGGCTTCACGGTCTTGAATTGGAACCTGCCTGCTTCGTCGGTGCGCGAGCGCCCGAAGCCTGGAAAATGGTCGTCGGCAGGAGGGTCGGATTGCCACAGCTCGACCGCGGCGTCGGTTATCGGATTGCCGTCGCCGTCGATGATCGAGCCGGTCAAGGTGACCTGCGGGCCGGCGGCCCCGAACCGCGTCAGATCGGCCCATTCCGGGTGCTCGATCAAATGCCAGAAGGGTCCGATCGTCTGGCTCGCGGTGGCGCTCGGCACGGCTCAGCCCTCCATCGGTGTTGACTCGCGGCCGCGCAGCGCGACATCCCAACGATAGCCAAGCGCCCATTCGGGCTCGGTAACACTCATGTCGAGCTTGCAGACGAGGCGGTACCGCGCGCCCTCATCGGGGACCGCCAGGAAGACCGGGTCGAGATCGAGCAGCGGGTCGCCGGGGAAATACATCTGGGTGACCAGCCGCTGGGCAAAGCCCGAGCCGAAAAACGAGAAGTGGATGTGGTTTGGGCGCCAGGCATTGTGGTGATTGCGCCAGGGATAGGCGCCGGGCTTGATCGAGATGAACCGATACCAGCCGTCAGCGTCGGTGTAGACGCGGCCCTCGCCGCGAAAATTAGGATCCGTCGGTGCGTCGTGCTGGTCAGCCGGATGTTGGTAGCGGCCCGACGCATTGGCCTGCCAGATCTCAACGATCGTACGAGGGATCGGCTGGCCATCCTCGTCGGTGATGCGGCCGTGCACGATGATGCGCTCGCCGAGGGCGGCTTTGCCATCGACCACCGAGAGATCGGGCATCGGCGGAAACTGGGCGGCGGCAAAGCGCGGGCCCGCGATTTCGGTGATGGTGTGCGGCAGCCGCACCAGCCCCTCCTGGGGATGCCGCTTGTGGGTGCTGCCGTAGGCCGGCGCGTCATAGGGCGGCTGGGTCCCCGGTGCATACGGCCGGAACGGGACTGTCTCCATCGCTCCCCTGTCCTTCCTCAAGCGGACTCTCCACCAGGCTTCCTCTTCCCCCTCAGCGCGTCGAGCGCTTCGGGCGTGTCGATATCGACAAGGACGGCGTCGTCGTCCATCTCGACCTCGGCGACGAGCTCGGCGTGCTCGCCGATCAGGTGCTTGGCCCCGACATCGCCGGCGAGTGCCGCCATCTCGGGGAAGAACCGGCTCGACCAGAGGACCGGGTTGCCGCGCTTGCCGCGCCGGGTCGGCACGACGATGGCGCGCCCCTCGAGCGGGTTGAACGCCGCGATCAGGCGGTCGAGATGGCGGCCGGAAATCAGCGGCATGTCGCCGAGGCAGACGATCACGCCGTCGAGGTCGGGCGGCAGCGCGGTGATGCCGCGTTTCAGTGAAGTCGAGAGCCCGCCGGCGAATTCGGGATTGTGCACCCGTTCCACCGGCAATTTGCCGAGGGCTGCGTCGACTGCCTCGGCCTGGTTGCCGAGCACGGCGATGATCGGCCGCGCCCGCGAGGCGAGCAGCCTTCTGGCAACGTGGGCGACCATCGGAACGCCGTCGAGTTCGGCGAGCAGTTTGTTGGGGCCGCCCATCCGCCGCGATTGCCCCGCCGCGAGCAAGAGCGCGCCGATCCACGGGCCTTGCGGCTTCGCCTCGGGCTTCGGCTCGGCCGCGCGCGTCGCCTCGGCCCGCGGCAGCGGTCTGGACGGGATCTCGGCGAGGAGGCCGCCGCTGCCCATGCGCATGATCTCCGCCGATCCGACCGACAATCCGGCGACCAGCCGCTCCAGTACCCAGTCAAAGCCGTTGACCTTGGGCGAGCGCGCGCAGCCGGGAAGGCCCAGCACCGCCCGCTCGCCGAGGTGGCCGAGGAGCAGCAGATTGCCGGGATCGACCGGCATCCCGAAATGATCGATCAGCCCGCCCGCGGCGACGATCGCCGCCGGGATCACATCGCGGCGATCGAGGATCGCCGAGGCGCCGTGGATCAGCAGCAGGTCGATCCCGTGACCGATCACATCGCGGATGACCGGCGCAAGATCGGCGGCAGCATGGTTGCAACGTTCTTCGAGGACGAGCCGGCAGCCGAGTGCCTTGAGCCTTCCCTCGGTGACTTCCCGGGTCTTGTCGAGGATGCTCTCCTTCAATCCGGGAAGCCGGGTCTGGATGAGACCGACCGAGCGCGGCAGGAAAGGCGCCACCCGCAACAATGGACCATCCGAGCGCGCCGCGGCGACGCAGCGCTCGACGGCCGGCGCGGGAGCGGCGAACGGGATGATCTTGACAGTGGCGACCATCATGCGCGGCTCGACCACGGCAAAGGGCGGCAAGGTGCCGAGGGTGATCGCCTCGTCGACCAGGTTCAGCCGATCGAGCCGCTCGCGATCGAAAACCAGGACCCCGCGCGTTTTGGCGAAGAGGTTGGCCCGCCCGGTAAAGGGTGCGGCCGCCTCGACCCCGTCACCGGCCGTCGCCTCGGCGAGCCGGCGCGCCGCTTCGTTCTCGCCGACATCGCCCGGTTCGAGGCGGGCGACGATGATCCGCGACAACCCCGAGGCAGCGATCAATTCGAGATCGGCAGGCGACAACACCCGCGCCTTTTTGAGCGCCGTCGGCCCGAGCCTCAGACTGTGCGCGAGGATCGCCCCTTCGGCTTCGGCGACCGGGACCTCGCCGAACCTCATGCCGCCTCCGCCCGCCTGTCCCTGAGCTCAGGGACAAAACCCGTTTCGGCCCTCGGCAAACCCTCACTCTGAGCCGGGAATATACTGCAGATCAATGACTTAGATTCGATCCGGCCAACCCTTTCGGCAGCGGAATTTTGCGCGGTCGGCAGCGGAATGGCAGCGGAATTTGGCAGCGGTTCCATTGATGGCTCTGATCGCATGATATCGCATCGATAATTGTCATTATCTCATATATAGGCAGCGGCGCGGCGTCCGCCAAGGAGGACCGACATCATTCGGCGCGCTCGCCCCGGCGGAGGATCTGGGTCATCTCGGCGACGATCGAGACCGCCACCTCGGCCGGCGACACCGCCCCGATCGCCAGGCCGACCGGCCCGTGGATACGGGCGACGTCGCTGTCGGTAAAGCCTTGCTCCTTGAGGCGCGCGCAGCGCCCGGCGTGGTTGCGGCGCGAGCCGAGCGCACCGATGTAGAAGCAGTCCGAACGCAACGCTGCCGCCAGCGCCGGGTCGTCGAGCTTCGGGTCATGGGTCAGGGCGATGACCGCGGAGCCCCGGTCCGGCTTCAACCGTTCAAGCGCTTCGTCGGGCCACTCCGAGGTCATCTCGATCCCGGGAAAGCGCGCCTCGGTGGCGAAGGATTCGCGCGGGTCGATGACCGTCACCGCGTAATCCGTCATCACCAACATCTTCGCCAGCGGCTGGGCGATATGCACCGCACCGACGATGAAGCAGCGATGCGGCGGTGTGAGCACCTCGACGAACACCGGGCCGGCCGCCGTCTCGATGGTTCGGTTGCGGCCGGCACGCCAAGCCTCGCGCACCCTGTCGAGCGCCGCGTCGTCGAGCGCCAGATCGCCCTCGGCCTGCTCGCCATCAAGCAGCAATTGCCTACCCGTAGCGAGATCGGTGGCGAGGGCGACAGAGCGGTGCTCACGCTCCGCTGCCACGAGGTGGTCGAGAATGCGTCCCTTCATTCCACGCGCTCGACAAAAATCTGGATCTTTCCGCCGCAGGCGAGCCCGACCTCCCAGGCCTGGTCGTTGCTGACGCCGAAATCGAGGAGCCGCGGCTTGCCGTCGCGGATCACGTCGAGCGCCTCGTTGACGACCGCACCCTCGACGCAGCCGCCCGAGACCGAGCCGACCATGGCCCCCTTGTCGTCGACCGCGAGCTTCGCGCCGACCGGCCGTGGCGAGGAGCCCCAGGTGGTGACGACGGTCGCCAGCGCCACACCCGACCCCGCCTCGCGCCAGCGCGCCGCCTGTTCGAGGATTTCCGCCGTATCGCTCATGCCGCCCTCCATTTTCGTCATTCCCGCGAAAGCGGGAACCCAGTGTCCTAGAGCTTCAGCGGTTGCCCTGGACCCCCGCTTTCGCGCCAGGGCACGCATACATCTCGCAGCGCCGTTGAGAAGCCCCTCTCCGCCCTTCAGGGGGGAGAGGGAGGGGCCCGCGCGCAGCGCGGGAGGGTGAGGCGGGCATCGGCGAGCGCTCTGGAATCCCCCACCTCACCCCGGCCCTCTCCGCCCCCGAGGGCGGAGAGGGAGATGCTGTTTGCCCTGCCCGCCCAGATTGACAAGAACTGTGCACGCCCTAGCCCTTCGCGGGGGTGACGGGAACCACGCTCATGCTGCCCTCTCCTCATTCTGTCGCCATGCCGAAGCGGCCGTCCCGCGCCGCGCGATCGGCGCGCTCAGCACCTCGATCAGGGTT
>Ga0210407_10000658_pt1 | contig 37299 bp, 28 predicted proteins | sample IncBWC27MmetaG_FD_150860 | JGI IMG/M metagenome (GOLD analysis project Ga0210407, IMG submission 150860) | Forest soil microbial communities from Barre Woods Harvard Forest LTER site, Petersham, Massachusetts, United States - Inc-BW-C-27-M | ecosystem: Environmental > Terrestrial > Soil >...
ATTGGGGGCCGCGGGCCTCGATCATTTCGTGTTTGGCGAGGCTGACGGAATGGAGGAGGAGCTGGCTGACGTAAGCGAGGAGGCCAGCGTTGCGATGGGGGATGCGATTCTGAGCGATGGCAGTATAGAGCTTGCCGAGGACGGGATTGAGGTCCGCGGCGGTGAGGTAATGGCCGGTGGGAGTAGCGGCGAGGAGATGGCCGATGTGTTCGGCTTCGAGGAGCTGGCGCTCGTCGCGCGAGTGATGGAGGCAGAAGGCATGGTGATCCTGGGCGCGAGGCATACGGCAACGGCGGCCATCGGCGTAAGCAAATTCACAACGTGACGGACGAGGCCTGCGGGCAGAGTTCGACGAGCGATGGGAATGCGAGTTATTCGATTTCATGGAGACTCCAGATGTTTTTTGAGGGAGTGAGGCCGTGGTTCGACCTGGGTGAGAGTATAGCGGAAGGTTAACTGAATGTCAAGCTGAAAAATGAGTTCATTCGAATGGGTCGCCTGTGGATTGGTATGTCAATGATGCGGAAGAAGTTAGAGGGCACAGGAAAGAGGGCACGATCCCGACCGGGTCGGGACAGGTGTATCGTGCCCCTACGGGAGTTGACGATACTCACCGTGGGAGATCACCGCTCACTGCGCTCAAGTGTGATGCTTGCTGCGGCCGAAACGAAGGGGTCCGAGGTTTCGCCGATTTCGCTGCAGACTTTGTTCATGGCCGCGGTGATTTCGTTCGGCGCGTGACGAGCCAAGTATTCCTTGAGTGCGTCGGCGAAGAAGCTGCTCAGAGAGCGCTTAGTTCGGCGGGCATGAGTTTGCACGCTCTTCAAAACCTTGGCCGGAATTGAAACCACAACTTTCACAATACAAGTATGACAACGAATCTTGTAACCAACAATCGAGCTTGGCCTGCTGGTTAGCCGCTAGCGAGCGGAGGCAGCGGGCTGGGGGACCGAGGAGGCGAGGGCTGCGAGGGATTGGGTGTAGGGGGCGCGGGCGACGCCGCGTTCGGTGAAGATGGCGGCGATGTAGCGCGCGGGGGTGACGTCGAAGGCGGGGTGGGCGGCGTGGACGTTGTCGGGAGCGATGCGGACGCCCTGGATGTGGGTGACTTCGGCGGAGGAGCGCTCTTCGATGGGAATGTGTTCGCCGGTGGGGATGGAGAGGTCGAAGGTGGAGACGGGCGCGGCGATATAGAAGGGGACGTTGTTTTCTTTGGCGAGGACGGCGATTTGGTAGGTGCCGATTTTGTTGGCGGTGTCGCCGTTGGCGGCGATGCGGTCGGCTCCGGTGACGATGGCGCCGACTTTGCCGGTTTTGAGGAAGTGGCCGACCATGTTGTCGGTGATGAGGGTGAGCGGGATGCCGCCTTTATGGAGTTCCCAGGCGGTGAGGCGCGCGCCTTGTAAATAAGGGCGCGTTTCGGGGACGAGGACGTGGATTTTCCGGCCTTGTTCGAAAGCCACACGGATCACGCCGAGAGCGGTGCCGATTCCGCCGGTGGCAAGCGCGCCGGCGTTGCACTGGGTCATGACCTGGCCTTCGCGGGGCATGAATTCCGCGCCGAACGCGCCGATGGCTTCATCGGTGGATTTTTTTTCGAGGTGGACTAGCTTGGCTTCTTCGACCATGGCTTGCTTGATGCGCGCGAGGTCGGAGGTTTGCGCGGTGAGCTGCGCGAAGCGGGACTGCATGCGCTGGATGGCCCAGAAGAGATCGACGGCAGTGGGGCGGGTCTTGGCGAGGACGGCGCAGATTTCGGTGAATTCGGCGCGAAGAGCTTCGACGGATTGTGCCGAAGAATTTTGCACGCCGAGCGCGGCGCCCATGGCGGCGGCTACGCCGATGGCGGGCGCTCCACGGATGACCATTTCCTTGATGGCTTTGGCGACTTCGCGGTAGTCGGTGTAGGTGTAGGAGATTTCTTCCGCGGGAAGACGGCGCTGGTCGAGCATGACGACGCCGAGGTCGGTCCATTCGATAGGCTGGGCTACGTACATTTCAGAGTTGTCCTCGCAAACCTCCATTGTAAACGAGTCGCGCTTGGGAAGAAACGGAAGCGAGACAATTAGACTGGATCAGTTTCCGATAACGGCTTATCAGGACTTAGCAATTGTGCCCGCTACAAGTAATACCCAAGGCCAGAAAACATCGTTTTGGCAAAACCGTTTTCAACACTGATCACTTCGAGCCAATGATCCTCGTAAGCATCCCCTGCTAGAACGATATCAAGGTGACCTCGACCACGGGTGTCTGCCAAGTCTAAGAGGCTCCATTCCGTGGTTTTGGGCACGTCGACATCAGTTTTCGTGAACGGTAGTTTTCGGAGAATAGTGATATTTAAGTTCTGGTCAACGAGGGCAATGACTTCGCAAAGCTCAATGTCATCCCCGATGTGATGCGAGTAGTCAACCTCAGCTACGGACCATCGAACTCGATCTGATCGCCATACCTTGAAATAAGCGTTTCCTGGGGCCTCGGCTGGTAATCCCAATTTCTGCAATTCGCGAAATAGAATTGTGCGAAGTTGTGGTGTTATCTGCCCTTGCTGTTTGCAGTCTGCCGCGCTCGTACTCTCATTCCATTCGCAGTCATAGTCCGCAACCGCCGTGATTCCTGAACTGCGTTTTGCTCGGTCTCGAAGGTCGCAGCTTTCGTCAGGACCATTCCCCGCCGGTGACTCCCCGCAATAATGCTTTTTTAGGAATGCCTCGATTTGTTTGCATGACGCATTCGTGCATGCGGGCCGATGCGGGTCTTCCTCAGATTGAACGCTAGTGGTTTCTGGCATCGGCTCAGAGCGGGGCGCTGCGCTGCCCTCGGAATCGTGATTGGCCGTGGGCATCGTTGCATAGTCCAGGTGCGGGTTGGTGTCGGTCGTACATTTTGTGAATCGGTGCCAACCTTCTCCATATTGAATCTCTAGAGTGGTGGCGTTGAGTACCCGGTACTTCTGATCGGTAACTATTGGGGTATTCGGCATCCACTCTCCCGATGCGAAACACCCGCCCGGCCCGCAGAAAGACACCGAGAACAGGTTCCCGGTTTGCTTTTTGATTTGAACTCCGAACGCGTCCGTACAATTCGTCTTCCAAAAGCCCGTAAAATCGGTGGGCTTGTTGCAGGCCGCCACTAGGAAAAAACAAACAGCCGACAAGGCAAATGAGATGTAACGACTTTTCATAGCTAAGGTCCGATGCTCAGTTATTGCCGCACCTGATTGTGGCAGGCAGATCGAGGCGGTCATAGCTGACCTGATGGTCAGACTTGCTCGAAGCGGCACCCCAGCAAGGCACTAAGTCCTGATAAACGCTGCGGGCTTAACCGGAAGCACACCCACTGCCGAAAGAATCAGAACGAGGCGATTTCCTGGCCGAATTGCAGGAGGTAGCCGTTGAGGTCGTGGATGGCGAATTCGCGCATGCCGTAGCCGAAATTTTGGAGGGGATAGACGACGGAGACTTTTTCGCGGAGTTGCTGCCACAGAGCGTCGACATCTTGCGTTTGGAAATAGATGGAGCCGGTGAGGAGGGGCTTGTCGAAGGGCAGATGTTCGTTGGGGAGAGAAAGCATGACCTGGGCGGAATCGCGGCGCAAGGAGGCCCAGCCATCCGTGCGATTGACGCAGGTGAAGCCGAGAATGGCGCAATAGAAACGGATGGACGGCTCCATTTCGGCGACGTAGAGCATGGGTGTTGGACCTTTGAGCTGCATGGAGACCTCAATGTGGGAGAGGGAGTTTTGTGAAGCTGGGAATGGCGGCGAGGGCGATGAGGGAATTGTAGCCGAGGTGCATGAGATAGCTGGCGAAGACAGTGCCGGTGCGGGCGCGGACGTAGGTGAAAGTGATGCCGACAAAAATGAGGAGCGAGACGATGCCCCAGGTCCAGGCGAGCTGCGCGCCGTGGAGGAGGCCGAAGAGAAAGCCGGTGAGCAGAATGCTGGAGACGGTGCCGTTGCGAATGGCCTGGACGGCCTCCACACCAAGGAAACGGAGAATGCCAGAAATGATGCGCACCAGGACGGGATAAAGATAGCCGCGGAAAATGGTTTCTTCGACGAGCGGAGCGATGGCGACGGCCATGCTCATCATGAGCATCGCGCCGAGTTTGCTTTTCAAAAGGAGTTCGATGGGCATGTCGTCGGGAGTGTGAACGCGCGAGCCGACCACGGAAGTGAGAAGCGAGAGAGCGGTGCCGGAGAAAAAATAGAGCCACGGCTTGGCAGGAAGCGCGGTGGGGGCAGCGGAGCCTTCGGGAAGAAATTTACGCCAGCCGAGCGTTCGCCAAAAAGGTTTTCCAGGAAGAACGGAAAGCGTGACGTAGAGGAAAAGAAGAATGGTGGCAAACCAGGTGATGTTGGAGCCGACGATGAATTGCGGGATGGAGAAGAGATATTGCTCCAATTCTTTTTGCGGAAGGGCTTTGTGCGGAGCGTAATAAAGGGCGAAAACGGTCTGCACGAGGATGAGGGAAGCGACACAGAAAAAGATGAAACAAAGAAGATGGACCCAGGACCAGGAGATGCCGAGATCGTCGGGAACTTCCGGCCGGAGAGCGTAAGGAACGGGAGGCGGCGGGGTAAAAGGAAGCAGGTCACTCGTGAGTGGAGGGGTGACCGCTTCGTTTGTAGGAGGAGCGGCGGGGTCAGCGTCGGCGGGCGGGGGATTTTCGCTGTGCTCGGGGGGATTGGAAAAGCTGTCATCGAAGAGAGTCATGATTTTTTGGCGCTCGCAGTCTTGGTCTTGGGCCAGCCGGAGGCGAGCGCGGCGGCGACGAGCGGGAGGAGAAGTTCGTGATGGCCGGTGATGGCGTAGCCGTGGGATTCGGGCCCGCGATCGCCGCGGGCGGAGGCGGTGGGGCGCTTCACTACATTTTGCAGCGGACGATAGTGCTGGATGAAATCGAAGTTGGCAGTGGTGATGGGGCGAAGAGGGACGCCGAGATTGCGAACGACGGAGACGGCTTTGAGGAAAACTTCAGGGAGCAAAACGGCGGAGCCCCAATTGAGATAAACGCCGCCGGGATGCATTTGATGGACGAGGGCGGAGAAGAGGCGGAAGTCGGTGTGCGTGGCGGCGCCGAGGGCTTCGCCGTTGGCGGCGCGGTGCATGTGGGGGATATCGGTGCCGATGGCGAGATGGATGGTGACGGGGATTTTCAGTTTGTAGGCGGCGACGAGGACGCTGGAGGCGGCGTGTTTTGTATCGATGATGCCGCTGGTGAGGAATTGGCCGGCGGCTTCGCCGTAGCCGATGCGAATGCGATGGGCCAGCTTGGCGATCTCGTTGATGTATTGGCCGGTTTCGGCAGCCATGCCGAACGCGCCGGCACCGATGCCGGCTTACACGTCTTCGGAAGTGTTGCCGGCGAGGGCGATTTCGAAATCGTGAATGAGTGCGGCCCCGTTCATGGCGAGGCCGGAGATGAAACCGCGCTTCATGAGGTCTATGAGGATGGGGCCGAGACCGACTTTGATGACGTGGCCGCCGATGCCCCAGAGGATGGCGCGGCGCTGTTTGCGCGCGCGATGGATGGAGGATAGAAGTTGGCGAAGATCGGCGGCGGCGAGGAGGTTGGGGAGTGCGTCAAGAAATTTGCCTAGCGAGGGATTGCTGGCGGAGGGTTTGGCGAAGTCGCGGACGCTGACTTTGCTTTTGCGCGAGGCGAGCGGGTAGGTGTGAACGCCGCCGAGCGTGATGGGCTGAATGGAGTAGATGCTCATCGAGGCTTAAATACTGTAACCCGCGTGAGGCTTGATACCAAATTTTCAAGAGCTGCGCTTGGAGGGGACGCAGCGACCTGCACCCCATTTGGACAGCGCGGCGATGGCGGGGGATTTTTCCGCAATTTTCCAGCCAAGCAAAATCCTTCAGGCAACTTTGGGTTAGGAGAAGGAAGTTATTTGCTTCTCGGCCTTCGCGCTCTTGCCATTGGAGATAGTTCTACCAGTGCGAGCTAACGCGGTAGGTGAGGACGGACGTGCCGTTTTTCTCGACTGGAACCAGGAACTGCGCGGCGAAGGCGGCGGTCTTGGTGAACTTGGCGTTTGGCGAGGAAGAAAGCAATTTCCAGTCTCCGCCGATGGGTTCGTTGACTTGCACGGTGATCGCGGAGTCCTTGTGATTGCGCAGCGTGATTTCGTATTCCATTTCGTAGGTATGCGTGTCGACTTTCTTGAAGTCGGTTTGTTTGCGCTCGGCAACGATGTCGAACGCGTTGCCGATGTGCACGGTGACGGTTTCATCCTTCGGAGTGTGGTCGATGTGATCTTCCCCGATGAAGAGCAAGCCACCCTTGGAATCTTTCTGATAGACGCGCAAGTTGCCAGCGGGCAGCGGCATGCCCAGGCTGGACTTCTCTTCATTCTTGAATTTGTAATAGACCATCACGGGGTCTTTGATCGGTGCGCCGGGGGCTTGTGCGCCGCGGTAGTAGTAATTTTGTCCGTTTACGACGAATACTTTTTCCACGGGAATGCCGCTGCCTTGCAGCAGGCTGATCTGCTTACTCTCTTTGTCTTCGACAGAAGTGCGGCGGCCCAAGGTATAGAGATGATATTCGGAGAAGCTCTCTTGCTGAAACTGAACAGCGCCGTTAGCCCCCATATCCATCGACCGCACCTTCATGGCCATGGGAACGGCCGGAGACGCGACGCGGTTCAAATCGCCGGCGACAAGCTGCAAACGCGCATTGTGAAAGGCGGTGCCGCTGTTGTTGCCCAGTGTGACCCAGCCATCGAGATCGGCGGATTTGTCATCGCGCGAAACGGTAAGAACGTAGTCCGCGTTCCAGGATAAACCGTTGGCGAGATAGGACGCTTCAATCTGCTGCTTGTGCGCGCCGGTGTTTTCCAGGGACATCAAGAGAGTGGGACGGTCGTAAAGATTTGCGGGGACTTCGGGAAAACGGTAGCTCTCCGCGTAGCCGCCGGTGACGATGTCATTTCCAATCTTCCAGACCTGGCCGTTGTTGTCCGAGAGCAGCGTGGCTTTAATTTCTTCATGCTTGGTCGTGCCATTGTCCTGGTAGGAATGAACGAGGGTCACTTCTTTGCCGACATATTTGTGCAACAGTTTGGCGGGCTCGAGGAGATCGTATTCGTAGTTCTGCTCGATGACGCCGAGCTTTTCCGGATCGGTGAGGGAACGGAAATGCACGGTGGCCGGATTTACGGTGGCGGCAATATCCATCAATTTGAGGCGGAAAGAACCGGTGGGCAATGTAATTTGGCGCACGTCGCGAATGAGAGCGATGTTGGAATTATAAACGGTGAGGTTGAGATCGGTCTGATCGCCCAGGCCCGTGGATTGATCGGTTGCAGCCGCGCGGCTGGCCTCTTTTTCCTGCGCGGCGTGTGTCCTTTCACCGCGCATCAAAGAAAACGTGGCTAGCGCCGCCAGGGCAATCAAAGAGATTCGAATAGTGTGCTTGCTAATGGACCGTTTCATGAGCTTCACCTCGACAAGACATTGGCTTCTCGCTTAGAACGATTGAGCTCGAATCTCTTGCAGGAAAACGAGCGAGCCCTCGCCCATCCTTATTAATTGTTATCGGCGCGATTCCAGGTCGCGCCGCCGTCGGTCGTCTCAAAACTTATCCGCCGCGGCACGTCCCAAATGGTGGCATGCAATTCGTCGAGTGCCCGAACGTCGCCCAAATTTTGCTTGATGGGCGAGAGGAGCTTCACCCAATGCGCTCCACCATCGATGGTGCGCAAGACGGTTCCGCTGCGGCCAACAACCCAACAAACGGTATCGCTGGCAGCCGAAGCAGCGACGAGTTCGGTTTTCACGCCGCTGTCTTGCTGCTGAAACGTGAGTCCGGCGTCAACGGACTGCGCGATGAAACCACCGAGACCGACGCGCCAGACGACTTTGCCAGCGGGCGAACTGACCAGGCGCGCACCAGCTTCTTTGTCCTTGCTCGCGGCCTTCATTAGCTGACGATCCGCCAACGATCGTCCGTGCGCTGCGGAATCGTCCGTATCCTGCGTAGCTTCTGACGTTACCTCCACACTCTGCGTCGCGGGCGCGGGCGCCGGAGCGGCACCGAATGCCAGCGCATTTTGTTCCGGAGGGAGCGGAGGAGGAATCGCATGCTGCACGATCTTGGGGGCGGAAGGCTGGACGTTTGTATTCTGCTGGCCGCCCACTGCAGGATAGCCGTTCGATTGCGTCGCTGTCTGCACATCGCTGTAATTGTTCTGTAAAGCTTGCCCCGGAATCGCCTGAGCCCCGCCAGCGATGCCTCCTTGCGACTTGGGGACCAACTGCACGCGCTGCCCAAAATCGCGGCCATTCACGGAAAAGCTTGCCGTCGGCGGCAACGCCGGGGCAGCGTCCTTTTTGAATTGTTTCGCGGGTGGAGGGTTCACTTTCGCATCGGTTTGATCTTTCAAGGAAGGAGCCGCGGCAGCTATTGGCGAAGATACCCGCGCCTCTGCTTTGTCGGCAACTTGCATTTTCTGCCTCGGTGCGGCAGGCCGCATCCCGTTTTCCTGCAGAGCGACCCACACAAACAAACCCGCAGCAATCGCTCCCGCGGGAACAATCCACTTCCGCTGGGGCTTGCTCACCGCGCGCGTTGGTAATGCTTTTACCTCCGCAACAGCGGCTTGAGTTTGGCCAGCATCAGCGGCGAGTCGCACTTCCTGCTGCGCGGGAGCAGCAGCAACGTACTCGCGCTCCCGTTCCGCAAGCTCTTCCATCTCCTGGCCGGCATTCAGCGGAATCGCATCCGTCAGTTCCAATTGCGCCAGAATCTGCTGGCACCGGGCGCATCCCGCGATGTGTCCTTTCCAGAAAGTGAGTTCCCCGGAAGTCAGAACCCGTTCGTGATAACTCGCCAATATTTCCGCATCTGGACAAGCACCCGGTCCGGGATCGGCATTTCGCTGGGGATTCGCTTTCGCAGCCGTGGTTCCCCCGGAGCGCAGCTGCCGCTGCAGTGCTTTTTCAAAGATTCGATCGCGGTCTTCATGCGCCATGGCAGTTTCCATTCATAGAACGATTGCGCATCCTATTCTTGCAACGGGCGTTCATGATTCCTGTCTCCCCGAGGCTGGGGTTTGTGTTTTCCGTTGAGCAAGAAGCTTGTCCAAATCAATGGGCGCATCCGCCGCGGCGTACTCCAGACAAAGTGTGATTTCCGCCTCGCTGAGGCCCGGTTCGGAGGCGAACCCGTTCTCCGCCGCGCTGCCGCGTCCAAGCATCTCTTCGACCGCATGGCGCAATTCTCGGCGGATCCGATCTAGATTTCGCGAGACGCTGGATTCATGTTCCCCAATCGCGCGCCCGCATTCCGCCAGCGTCTTCTCTTCCGCATAATACAAACGAAGCCGTTCGTGATCCTGCTGCGGAAGCGCTTTCAACGCCGCTGCCAGGGCTCGCCGAAAAAGCTCGATGTAGCGTTCGCGGTGAGGATCCGCCGGCTGGATCGGCGGTCCCGCATGAGGGGCGCGGCCATCATCGCGCGTTTCTTCTTCGCCCAGCTCTTCGAACCGCCGGTTCGCGCGAATGCCATCAATGTGGCGTTGCGCCAGCACGGCACGCAGCCAGGTTTTCAGCGAGCTGCGCCCGTGAAAATAACGGAACAAAGAATGCTCGCCGCGCTTGTTCTCATCCAATCCGTAAAGCTCCGAGAAGAGCGAATCGGCAAGCTCGCAGGCTTCGGCGGATCCCGCAGTGCAGCGCAAAATGGCCGCGGCCCCGGCGCGCATATATCCGCGATACGCGGCGACGAAATATTCCCAAGCGGCTTCGCAATTATCCGCGCAGGCAGTTGCAAGCGCGAAGTCCTCGAGATGCAAAGAACCCAAATATTCGTTTAGTTGTTCGGGTGTAAGCGATCCCGTGGCGAGCCGCTTCTTGACGCTGCGTTCCAAAGCCGCGGCAAACTTCGCGCGGGGCAATCCCCAGCGGCCGGCGTTCGCCTGGGCGTACAGCCATTCCGTGGCGCCGACGGATGTCCCGAGCGCAGGAATAGAATCAGCGTTTTGCGAACTTACGCTTTTCCAGACGCGTCCCTTGACCTCTTCTTTCATGCCTATCTCAGGTGTTTCCTGTATCTCTTGGAGACCAACATCTAAGGTATCCTGTGCATCCTAGAGCATACGCTGGCCGGAAAGGAACAGCCGGGGATTTCTCGGTACCCACTTTCCAGCTTTGCGGTATCCTAGTAAAGGTTGCGCGCCCCAGACCCGCAACAGAAACCGCCTCGCCGGGTTAGACAGAGGGTGCGCACGCTGTGCGCTCGCTTGGGCATTAGCGACTTCGCGACGCTAGTACGAAAGTCCTATTCGGGCTCCTCAACCCCCGTCAGTACTCTGGTACTGCTATAGCGAATGTCCCATCTCGCTATCGAACTTGGGGGCGCTTGGCCTACCAAGCTACCCTCTTCTTGAGGGACGGAATCTACCGAGGCGGCACGCGGATGACAACCATGATTTCAGATCCACCGAAAAACACGACGATGGGAGTCGGCTTCGCGGCTAATCGCCGCCGCGCAGGCGAGCCCGAGGCTTGGAAGAGTGCTATCGGCACCAAACAGGTTTCTGCGCGCCTGGCGTTGCTCCCGGAACCCAAGACTCGCTGGGACCGCATCGGGTTGAGCCTGATCGGTCAACTCGTGATCGTTACGGTCGTGGTCCTGATTCCCTTGATTTACCCCGACCAGATCAAAACCGCATTCAATGTGGAACCGCTCACGCTGGCGCAGCCGAGGGTAGAAGTCCCTGTTGCTCCGGAGCCCCCCAAGGTCAAGCCTCAGCCTCGGGCGTTGCCAAAGCCGGAGCCCAAACCGGTAATCGTCGAGCCCGTCAAGCTCAACCCCAAGCAGCCGCACATTTTTATGCAGCCCAAGGTCGTGCAGCCCAAGGTGCAAATAGTTGACGTAAAGGAACCCGAGTTGAAGCCTGTGCTCGAAGCCGCAAAAATCGAAGCTCCCAAGAATGAGCCGAAGCGCCCCAAGGAAGACGTGAAGCTGAACAACTTAGGTTCGGGCAGCGCCGCACCGGCGACGGTAGTCGCTCCGGTCAATAAAGTCCAGACCGGCGGCTTTGGTTCCGTCGATGGCATTCCAGGCAAGGGCGATCCGAACAAAGCCACGACCGTCAATCGCCTGGGTTCTCCCGCATTACCCGGCGGACCTGGATACGGTAACGGCACGGGGGGAGACAAAGGTATTAGGGGAACAGTAGCCAGCACCGGATTCGGGAATGGAACGGCGAATCCTCCGACCGGTGGCGGGAAGCGCGGCACCATACAGTCCTCAGGTTTTGGGGATCAAACCGTGGCGACCGACGCACCCAAGAAGAAGGCTGCTTCCGCGGAAGGCGCAACAACCCAAGTCGACATCCTGGAGAAGCCAAAACCGGAATACACCGCGGAAGGACGCACCTTGCGCTTGGAAGGCGACGTCGTTATCGATCTGGTGTTTCTCGCGAACGGCACCGTTCAGGTAAACCGCGTTGTCAGTGGTTTGGGTCACGGGCTCGACGAAGCGGCCACCCGCTCCGCGCAGCAAATCAAGTTTAAACCAGCAAAACGCGATGGCCAGCCGGTGGATTTTCCGGCGCGCGTGCGGATTGAATTCCGTTTGGCCTACTGAGGAGATAGAAAATGCGTAAGTTAGTAGGAGAATCTTTGGGGGCCGCAAAACGGTCCATTTTCCTGGGGCTCGCGCTGAGTGGTCTGGCGATTGTCGCTTCTGCCGCGACTCCCGCTGCGGCCGACCAGCCGCGGACTATGGATGAAGTCATCGACCGCGTGGTCACCAATGAGAACCGGCTCGATCAGCAAATGCACCAGTATTCCCCGCTGGTAGAGACCTATATCCAGAACCTCAAGCCCGATAAGGACCTTGGCTACGCCCCGGCCGGCGATAAATATTTCCTGGGCCGCGCCGATTTCTCAAAGGGCGTGAACCTTATTCCCCTCAGCGACTCTCAATCGAAGGGCAAAAAGATTTTCACCGGGATTGGCAACTTCTTCTCCTTCGCCATGCAATTCCTCCCGGACGGCTTCCTGCAGATGATTTTCATCGATACCAATGGGTTCGACAAGCAGCACTATAAGTTCGACTACGTGCGGCGCGAATTCCTCGGCGAAGTGCGCTGCCTGGTATTTGACGTCACACCGCTCGAGAAATCCGGCAAGGGCCGTTTCCTCGGCCGCATCTGGGTCGAGGACCAGGACTACAACGTGGTGCGCTTCAACGGCGCCTACGGCGGCGGCGGCCACTCCAGCTGGTATTTCCACTTCGATAGCTGGCGCAGCAACGTCCAACCAGGACTCTGGCTGCCGGCATTTGTTTATAGCGAAGAAAAGGATCTGCACTACGCCCTGACCAAGAAACTCGATTTCAAGGCGCAGACGCGCCTCTGGGGTTACAACCTGGGTCACGCTTCGCAGGAGCAGGAACTCAGCAAGATTCTGGTCGAAACTCCCGTGCAGGATGACACCAAGACCGCCAACGATCTCTCGCCCGTGCAGGCCCAGCGCTCCTGGGACCGTCAGGCGGAAGACAACGTCATCGACCGGCTCGAGCGCATCGGACTGATCGCGCCGAGAGGTGAAGTGGACAAAGTCTTGGAGGTCGTAGTCAACAACCTGGAAGTCACCAACAACATAGACGTCGAGCCGGATGTCCGCTGCCGCGTCATGATGACTTCGACGCTCGAATCCTACACCGTGGGTCATACGATCGTTCTCAGCCGCGGTTTGATTGACGTTCTACCGGATGAGGCCAGCCTCGCAACGATGATCGCACACGAGCTGAGCCACGTCGTTCTCGGCCACCGGCTGGATTCCAGCTATGCCTTCTTCGATCAATTGCTGATCGACGACAAAGAAACGTTCCGCCACTTTGGTTTTGCCCGCACCCCAGACGAAGAGAACGCCGCCAATACCAAAGCGATTCAACTGCTCAACAACTCGCCTTACAAAGGCCAGCTCGGCAATGCGGGACTTTTTCTGACCGCGCTGCAAACCCGCGAGAAAGAAATTCCGAATCTCATTAGCCCGCACCTCGGCAACCGCGTTCCCGTCATTGGCGATCTGCGCTCCTCGACGCCAGTGGATCAGAAGCAGAATCCCCAGATGATCGCCGCACTGCCCATTGGCGGCCGCGTCAAGCTCGATCCCTGGTCCGACAAGCTCGAAATCATCAAGAGCAAGCCCGTCGGAACCGTGGCGGAACGCGAAAAGATGCCTTTCGAGGTGACGCCCTTCATGCCCTATCTCATGCGCTTTGGAGCGGATTCCGGGAAGCCCATCGCCGCCAGCGCAGCGGCGCCCGCTGACCCTAAGCCGGGTGACCCTCCCGCTACCGGCAAGCCCTAAACTTCCGAGATTCTGTTTGGCAGTTTTCCGGCCCGGTGAAGACCTCTTCACCGGGCCGCACTTTTTTTGGCGGCGTTCTGGCCAAGCCCTCTCGCCCGCTACGAAGGATCCTTTGTCGTGACGCAACTTTATCCTGAGCTTCCGCAAAGGAATGCTGGTCCCATCTTGCCCAGGCGTTCTGGTGAACCTACCTTACTCTCTGTAGCATGTCGGAATTAGTGCTACTTGTGCCTCGATTCGCACTACTTCTCGGCACAATTGGTGCTATGCCCGGTATTTCCGGGGGTTGCTATTCAGCCGAGTGGATTCCGAACGCGAACTTCCCAGAACGCGACCCTGTTGCAGAAACATTAACAATGAAGCAACAGCCACCTAATGAAGGCGTCGAGATCCCATTCTCGGCTCGAGGGCTTGAATTGAGGATTTCGTGACCAGATTCATTTTCTCCAGCGCTCTGCCTCGTCGCTCTCTCAGATTGGGCAATCGGAAACTGCGCCGCCTTTGGTACTACGGTAGTACTCAGTGTCTTATTGAGGACAGAACTAAATTACCCCCTGAGATAGTCTTCTTACGAGTTGCGTACCACGATGTCCAGACGGTCTTGCGCGCGGCGAGAACTGGCTCTATGGCTTGATGAAAGGCTCAATGACCACCACTATTCTGCCCCGCAAAATACTTCTAATTGAAAATAATCCGGTCTCAGCCAATGCGATCCGCGCAGCACTCGCCGGGGCAGGCAGCGGTTCGTTCGATCTGGAATGGGTTCGCCAACTCTCCGAGGGTCTTGCACGCCTGGGCGAAAAAGGAATTGATGGCGTCTTACTTGAGTTGACCCTGCCCGATAGTCGAGGTATCGAGACGTTCGACAAGGTGTTTGCCGCCGCGCCCGAGGTCCCGATTCTGATCATCGGCAACGGTGACGAAGCCCTGGCGAAAGAAGCCGTGGGACGCGGCGCCCAGGACTATCTCCTGCCGGCTCACCTCGACTATTCCCTGCCGCGCGCACTGCGCAACGCCATCGAGCGCAAGGCTGTCGACGATGCATTGTACTTAGAAAAAGAACGCGCGGTGGTCACGCTCAACTCGATCGGTGACGCCGTTCTCTGTACCGATATTTCCGGCAATATCACCTATCTTAATCTCGTCGCTGAAACCATGACCGGTTGGCAGCGCGAAGAGGCCACTGGCAAACCCCTCCCCGAAGTCTTCCGAATTATTGACGGCCTCACGCGCAAGACGGCTCGAGACCCCATGGAGATGGCCGTCGAGCAAGATAGGGCGGTGGGACTGACCGTGAATTGCATCCTCATCCGCCGCGACGGATTTGAATCCACGATTGAAGATTCTGCCGCGCCGATCCACAACCGGGCAGGCCGCGTCATCGGAGCGGTGATCGTTTTCCATGATGTGAGCGCGGCGCGGGCCATGTCGCTCCAAATGGCGCATTCCGCGCAGTACGATCCTGTCACGAACCTGCCCAATCGCCTGTTGCTCAACGACCGAATCACTCAGGCGATTATCTTGGCTCGCCGCCAGAACAGACCGGTTGCCGTGATCTTTCTGGATTTGGATCGTTTCAAATACATCAACGATTCGCTGGGACATGTCACCGGCGATAAGCTTCTTCAGTCTGTTTCAAGACGATTGTTGATTAGCGTGCGCGCCTCCGACACGGTCAGCCGTCAGGGCGGAGACGAATTCGTTATCCTGCTTTCCGAGATCACCCATCCGGAACACGCGGCCACCAGCGCTAAGAAAATACTTCTTTCGCTCAACGCACCCCACTCTATCGGGGGACAAGACCTCCATATCGATGGCAGCATTGGTATCAGCGTCTACCCGGAAGACGGCGAGGATGCCGAAACACTAATCAAGAATGCGGACACGGCGATGTACCACGCCAAGGAACACGGACGCAACAATTTCCAGTTCTTCACGGCGGAAATGAATCTCCGGGCGGTAGCGCGGCAATCTCTCGAAGGCAGCCTACGCCGCGCCCTCGAACGAAAAGAGCTCTTGTTGCACTATCAGCCGAAGGTAAATCTCAATACGGGTGAGATCACGGGAGTAGAGGCGTTGATACGCTGGCAGCAGCCCGATCGAGGACTCGTCCCTCCCGCCCAGTTCGTGCCCATCGCAGAAGATTGCGGCCTGATTATCCAGATCGGCCGTTGGGTGCTGCGTGAAGCATGCAGGCAGGCGCGCGAATGGCAGGACGCGGGACTGCCGTTTAAGCGGGTTTCCATCAATGTTTCTGCCGTTGAGTTCCGCGATAAGACTTTTGTAGAGAGTGTCCGCGCGATACTCGCGGAAACCGGCTTGGCAGCGCGCTGTCTGGACCTCGAGCTCACCGAAGGCGTCCTTATGGAGCATGCCGAATCCACCGCCGCCGTACTTCAAGCGCTCAAAACGATGGGGGTACACCTTGTGGTGGATGACTTCGGCACCGGCTATTCCAGCCTCAGCTATCTTCAGCAGTTTCCCATTGATGTCTTGAAAATTGACCAGTCCTTCGTCCATCGGATCACTGCCGATCCCGATGCCTCTCCCATCGTAAGCGCTATAATTGACATGGGCAAAAACCTCAAGCAGCGCGTGATTGCCGAGGGCATCGAAACTCAGGAACAGCTCGCATTCCTTCAGGCCCACCATTGCGCCGAAGGGCAAGGCTACCTCTTCAGTCGGCCCTTGCCCGCCGCACAATTTGCCGATTTACTTCAGATGGGCCTAATAGAAACTGTCGTCCATTGAGGGGTCAGACCCCCTTGCACCACTGGCGGAGCCTGGAAAATAGTATTGATTGGCCGGCTTTTTGGATCTGAGGGGAGCAGTGAAGATGGAACTCGAGCGTCGTCGATGGTCTCGCTACCCATTTATTGCGGCCGCCGAAGTGACCGAACCAATATCGGGCGCCCGACTCAAGGTCTCTACAAGCGACCTAGGACTCAATGGTTGTTATCTAGATACGATTAATCCGCTGCCGAAGGGCACTATCATTAGTATTCAAATCGCCTATCAAGGCGAGGTCTTCGCGGCTGGAGGTGTGGTGGCCCATTGGCGCTCGAACAAGGGAATGGGCGTGGAATTCATTGTCCTCGAGTCGGGTTGCGCCTCCTTACTTGAGACTTGGCTGCACGAAGCAGCCTTGGTCTAGGGCACGTCCAACAATTAGGATGGCCTAGTTTGCTTGGTACTCGCTTTCGTGAAAGAGCTGCAATTCGATCGGTGGAAGAGGAACCAGGCGGCGGAATTGGACTAAGGATCGAAGATGAGATTAGCCAAAGATGAAATGGACGCCACGGCACCCGACTTCAAGGTGCTGGTAGCTGACGATTCACCAATCTACCGTAAGCTGGTCGAGCACGCTCTATCTGAAAAGCAATACGCGGTCCTGTTCGCAAAGAGTGGGAGCGAAGCCATTGATCTTTTTTCCGAGCATCAGCCTTCTCTGGTCATTACAGACTGGATGATGCCGGACCTAAGCGGAATCGAGCTTTGCCAGAGCATACGCAATCATCCTCGACTAACCTACACCTACATCATCATCCTGACGGGAATCACGGAGAAGAACAAGCTTGTGAAAGGGTTGGCGGCTGGTGCCGATGACTACCTGACGAAGCCGTTCCATTCCGATGAACTGCTGGCTCGCGTGGGAGTGGGTCGCAGGATTGTGGAACTCCATCGGCAACTCGAAGCCAAAAACCGATTATTGGAAGAACTCGCACTCACTGATCCGCTCACAGGACTGCCCAACCGTAGGGCGATTGAAGACTGGGCGACCCGGCAACTGTGCAGCGCGGCTAGGTATGGCTTTTCCTTTCTGGTGGTCCTGGCAGATTTGGACCATTTCAAGGCCGTCAATGATACGCATGGACACGATGCAGGCGACACAGTCTTGAAGAAATTTGCTGAAATTCTTAGGGCTAATTCCAGACGGAGCGACATCTGTGGCCGTATAGGAGGAGAGGAGTTTCTCTTTGTTTTGACGCATACAACCCAAGAGAACGCGAGGGTTGTAATTGAGCGGATCCGTACAGAGCTTGAGGCCACCAAATTTGATTTCAATGGAGGCAGCCTCACCGTGACGGCGAGTTTTGGCCTTGCTGGCTTCGAAGGGACACAGGCCCCAGATTTCAATTGCTTAGTCAGCCAGGCCGATGCGGCTCTCTATGCCGCCAAGCGCACGGGGCGCAACCGGGTTGAAATCGCAGCGACGAAAGTTCTCTGACCAGGAGCATTATTTGTGAGCAAGCAAGAGGAACCAGCAGTCACGCGTCCCTGATAATTGCCCTGTGGTCGCGATGTTTCGGCACTCTAAGGAAAAATGTACTAGTACCAAGATTCTTTCTCCGTTTCTCCTTTCTGGGTGTTCCCGGAACACCGGAAAACTTCAAGAGCTTCGTAATCCCTGGCGCGCGTGGCAAGGGCGGAAAGAACAACATAAACCTGCTCTCACATTTCTCCGTGCGCCAACGCCAGCTCCTTGATGAACTTGTAGTTGAATTCCACGCCGTCGTAAAAATCCTGCACCCCCACGCGTTCGTCCTTCCCATGCGCGCGCGTATCGTCCATTTCAAAAAACATGCAGGAGATGCCGTAAGTAGGTATTCCCGCGATGCGCAGGAACTTGCCGTCGGTCGCCCCGGTGGACATCGTCGGCACCACGGGCACGCCGGGCCAAACCACATTCAACGTCCTTTCCAGAGCGCTCGTCAATTCCGGCAGCAGCGGTGAAGGCGGCACGCTCACCTGCGGAATCAGCTTGCCGTCCGCCGTTTTTTCCGGCACCACGGTCACCGCCACTTTGGGATCGCCGGCCACGCGCTCCAGCGTCTTTCGTACTTCCTCGGGATCTTCACCGGGAAAAATCCGGCAATTCACATTGGCGCGCGCCATTTGTGGAAGCGCATTGGGAGCGTGGCCGCCAGTCAAAAGTGTGGCCACGCACGTCGTGTGCAGCAGCGAATTGTAATAGGGATTTGCCGAGAGCCGCTGGATCGCGGCGTGATCGGGTGGCTGTTTGGCGGCGGCTCTTAAATCGGCGGCCACTTGTCCCGTCGCGATCTTGGCGGTTTGTTCGAAATAGTTGCGCGTGATTTCATCGATCTTCACCGGAAACGAAAACGACTGCAGCCGCGTGAGCGCCTCGGCCAGGTGATAAATCGCGTTGTCCGGACTCGGCAGGGAGCTGTGGCCCCCGGGATTCAGCGATTCGAATTGATAATCGGCGTACACTTTCTCGCCTGCCTGAATTCCCGCCAGCAGCCTCTTTCCTTTATCCTTTTCAAATTCCCCGCCGTCCAGGTTGATCGAGTATTGAGCGTCGATCCAATCGCGGTGTTCCTTGGCGAGCCAATCGACGCCGTTGTAGTTGCCGCCTTCTTCATCGGCGGTGAGCGCCAGGATCAGGTCCCGGTCGGGCGTGAATCCTTCCTTCTTCAGCCGGATAAAATTGGTTACCAGGATGGCGTCGCCTTCTTTCATGTCTTCGGTGCCGCGCCCGTAAAAGTAGCCGTCTTTTTCGATGAATTCGAACGGATCGGTCGTCCAGTCTTCGCGCCGCGCTTCCACCACGTCCAGGTGCCCGATAAAAAGTATTGGCTTGCGCTTCCCCGTGCCATGGATGCGCGCGACGAGGTTTTTCTTCCGTTCGTTCGGCCCGGCGACGATGATGTCCTGCTCCGGAAACCCCGCGTCGCGCAGACGCTTGGCCATCGCTTCCGCCGCCGTCGTCACGTTGCCCACGGAATCCGTCGTATTGATTTCGATAAGCTGCTTGAAAATCTCGCGCGCTGTTTGGTTCGTTGGCCCGGCGTTCTGTCCGTTAGCCATCGGCGCAAGACATGCCGGCAAACAGAGCACTGCGATCCACAGCCTTCTTCCGCGCATTCGGATATCTCCAGTTTCCTTCACGTTGTCGTGATGGTTGGTTCTTGAAGCGCCCGCCCAAGGCAGGCCGACAAATACGACGCCGCCCAAAATAGCAGGATCATTCCCAGTCCGCGGTCCAGCAACACAAAGAAAAAGAATGCGACACTTACCAGCCAGCCGGTCCTACCGGCTTTCATCAGCGGCGCGTTCAATCGGGCATTCACAAACTTCGCCAGCTCCCGCGGCCACCTGTACGCCCAATAGAATCCGTAGATCGGAATCAGGTGAAACCACGCAGCCCGCAGCGGCTTCGTCGCGTACTTTCCGCCCGTAACGTACTCCAGCACCTTGTGATACTCGTAAACGCACACTAGCCAATACACCAGGCTGATAAAGTTGGGCAGGAAGAGATAAAGTGGAGGCGCGAGAAGCGGCCCCTTCAACAATTCTGGATGCTGCTGGATGGCCACAATCTCGGCAACCGAGGTCGCCAATCCCAGCAAATATCCCACCCAGACCCGCGGAAGCCGGGGAATACCCCCAGTTGGCGTCTGTCTCTCCGGCAACTCCTCCCGCGAACCATCCATTCCGCCCCCGATCCGTTCCACTTTCCAGCCTATCGGCCTTCCCGCCGCTCCGTCAAACGGTCCCCGCTCAATAAGGGGCATTCCATCGTGCCGCCGCCTCTGCGAACCCCGCAGGCATTTCTCCCATCCCATTACCCCCCTCTGGCCCGGCTCCTGCCCTCCGTTAAGATCTTCCAGTCGCCCGCTTCCTCAATCTCCGCGCTCCCTGGCAAATCCTCTTCGTGTCAAACTCTTGAGTTGGCACAACTTAGCTACTCGAGCGCTTTCGTCATCTTTTTCCTTGACAATAGATAACTACTATGGTAAGGTACTCGCAGTTAGTAGTGTGGCTCTTCAATCGTTGATCTCCGGAACAACCCAATGCGTACTCGCACCTCAATCGCTGGTCTTTCGCGGGTAACTATCTGCTAAATACCAGAACTGCGCTAACTTACTTAGAATCAACACTTCCAAAAGTGTATCAAAACAAAGAACTTGAACTCCCTTTAGAATGAACACTTACGAAAAACCCGGGGGGAGGGTCCCCCTTCAGAAACCGTGGTTTCAAAATGGAACCGCTCTGCGAAGTTGCCCGCAAGGCCGCGCTGTGCATAAACTGAGTGCGACACATCGAAGGAGAATCTTGATGAACTTTTCCAGAAAACGCGCCGCACAGATCGCACTCGGCGCCGCACTCTTCACTGCCGGAACGCTCGCGGGTTCCCTGCATGCCCGCAGCGTGGAAGCACAGAACCGCTTCGGACAGCCGAAGACCGTCCTGCACGTGGTGATTTATAAATTCAAAGACACCGTCTCTGAGTTCGACAAAGAGCAAGCGATCAACGGTATCAAGGACGTCGCCAGAAAAGTCCCAGGCGTCAAGAACGTGTGGTTAAAGACGCAGCGCAATCAAATCAAGGATTTCAGCGGCGTTTACGCCATCGAATTTACCAGCCCGGAAACCGCTGCCGACTACGCAGAAAGCCCGGCCCACGAAGCCTGGTCCAAAAAATGGCAAGAGCTCCGCGAGAACAGTCTCTCCTTCCAGATCTCGAATCCGTAAAAAGCCGCGATCGGCGGGCAGATCGCAGAAAGCAGCTGTTCGGCTGATTCAACTCGCGCGCTTCACGCCGTACCTGCGCCGGAGCATCGCATCCACGGCGCTATCTGTTAGAAAGCGCTTCGCGAGTTTGACCATTGTCGCTGTCGGCGTCACTCCGTAGCGCGGCTTCGGGCGCGGCGCTTCAATCGCCCTCAGCATCACCTGCGCGCAGTCTTCCGCCGTGGTCTTCGACGCTGCGCGGCTGCTCTTTGCGCTCGTCCACGCACGGCCATAAAGCCCCGCGTAGGGCCCTGCCTGAATCTTCTCCTGATACGGCTTCGTCAATTCGACGGCGACTTGCTGAATGTTGGTCACGATATAGCCCGGCTCGATCAGGATCACTTCCACATGAAACGGATAGAGCTCCAGCCGCAGCGCGTTGCTCAATCCTTCGATGGCGTGTTTGCTGGCGCTGTAAGCCCCCTGGGTGGGCGGCGTAACCAGCCCCGAAACCGAGCTCATCATCAATATGCGGCCGCGGCGCTGCTCTCTCATGTGCGGCAACACCGCCTGCGTCACGCGAATCACGCCGAAGAAATTGGTCTCGAACTGGCGCCGCCAATCTTCCAGCGTCATGTCCTCGACGGTTGCCACGTACGACATGCCGGCGTTATTGATGAGCACATCGATCGTGCCCGTCTGCGCGAGCACAGTGGAAACGGCGTGCTGCACGGAAGCGTCATCGCACACATCCAGCTCCAGCGTCTCCAGCGGCAATTTTTTATCGTGCGCGATCGCATCCAGCTCTGCCCTCTTCTGCGCGGAACGCCCCGCTGCAAACACGCGGTAGCCCCGCTCCGCCAACAGCAACGCCGCAGCTTTCCCCAGTCCGTCCGTGGCCCCGGTAATCAGGACGGTTTGCTTTCTTGGTTCTGCGCTCATTTCGGCCTCCGGACAGCAAGATGGTATCGCGAATTGGCCTCCGCTGTGCCCAACCATGCAAACGTCCCGCTTTCGGCACAGCCCACCGGGCCCGGCCTCGCGCTTGCAAGATTCATTGCTAGACTCGTTCTATACCTGTTGTCCGTGGTGCAATTCTCGAATGCGCTACTATGCCCGCTGACGAAAATATATCTGCAAAAACGGCCGGACGGGACTGGCGACTCGGCTTTTGGAGTCTCATCGCCACGCAGTTTCAAGGCGCTTTCAACGACAACGGCCTGAAATTCTTCGTTATTTTCCTGATCCTGGGCTCGAATCCTACCGAATCACAAAAAGATTTATTGGTTTTCGTTATTGGAAACCTGTTCGCTCTCCCTTTTCTTCTGTTTTCGATGGCGGGTGGTTTTCTGGCCGATCGTTTCAGCAAGCGGTCCGTGGCCATCGCCACGAAAATTTTTGAAGTTTGCGCGATGCTTTTCGCCATGTACGCTTTTTCTCACGGCAATTCTCGCATGGCGTTTGCCGTAATTTTTCTCGCCAGCACGCAAGCCGCTTTCTTCGGCCCGGCAAAATACGGACTGCTCCCTGAAATTCTTCCTGACGACCGGCTGTCCTGGGGCAACGGAATTCTGGAACTGACTACCTTTGCGGCCATCATCTCCGGCGCCGTGCTGGGGCCGTTGCTGGCGCAAAGATTTCATGGTGACGAGGCGATTGCCGGCTTCATTTTCGGCGCGTGCTCGGTCATCGGTTTGCTGGCCAGCTTCACAATTTCGCGCGTTCCGCCTGCCGATCCGGCCAAGAAGTTTCGCGTCAACATCTTTGGCGATTTGAGAAAGCAATTTCAGTTGGTGCGGCCGGACCGCGCTTTGAAGCTGGCCGTTGTTGGAAATACCTATTTTTGGTTTCTTGGAGCGCTGTTGCAATTTGTGATTGTTTTTTATGGACGCGAAACGCTGCATCTGGATGAAACCCGCGGCGGGTATTTGCAGGCGGCGCTGGCGATCGGAATTGGCGTGGGAAGCCTGGCCGCCGGATTCCTTTCTGCCGGAAAAATCGAATATGGATTGATTCCACTTGGCGCCATCGGCATGTCCGTGTTCGCCCTGGCCATTTCGATCCACGGCTTGACGTTTCTGCAAGTGATTCTTCTTCTGGGAGCGCTCGGATTCTCTGGTGGCTTCTTCATCGTGCCGATCAATGCGCTGATTCAGCATCAGCCCTCTGAGGAAAATAAGGGCAGCGTCATCGCTTTTGCGAACTGGCTGTCGTTCGTCGGAGTCATTGCTGCCTCGGCAATCTACTCCGGATTCACGCACTATTTGCATGTCAGCCTGGCGTCGTTTTTCTTGTGGACGGCGCTGATGTCCGTGGGCGCCACAATCTACACCGTGCAGTTGCTGCCGGACTCGATGCTGCGGTTGCTGCTGTGGATCGCCACGCACACTTTGTACCGCCTCGATGTCGCCGGCAAAGAGAAAGTCCCCGCGCGCGGCGGCGCGCTACTCACGCCCAATCATGTGTCGATGGCGGACGCCGTCTTTCTCATCGCCTCGCTGGACCGGCCCATTCGCTTCCTGATGTTCAAAGGCTCCTACGAGCATCCGCTCGTAAAGCCATTCGCGAAAATTATGGGCGTGATTCCCATCGCTTCCGATCAGGGGCCGCGCGAGATGATTCACTCTTTGCGGGAAGCCACCGAAGCGCTTGAAAACGGAGAACTCGTTTGCATCTTTCCCGAAGGGCAGCTGACCCGCATCGGCCAGCTGCTGCCCTTCCGCCGCGGCATGGAGCGCATCATCAAAGGCGTCGACGTTCCCATTATTCCGGTGAATCTCGACGGCGTCTGGGGCTCGATTTTCAGCTTTGCGGGCGGGCGCTTCCTTTGGAAGTTTCCCCGGCATTTCCCTTACCCCATTCGGGTGACGTACGGCGAACCTTTGCCGCCCACAGCAACCGCGCAGGATGTGCGCCGGGCGGTGCAGGACCTTGGCGCGCAAGCGTTTGAGCGCCGCAAGAAGCACATACAAACGTTGCCGCGTTCTTTCATTCATACGGCGCGGCGGCATCCGCGGCGTTTTGCGATGGCCGATGGGCAAACGCCACATGTGAATTATTTTTCGGCGCTGGCCAAGACGCTGTTCCTCGCCCGGCGTTTGCGAAAGCATTGGCAGGGACAGCAGATGGTGGGCGTGCTCTTGCCGCCGTCAGTCGGCGGAGCGCTGACGAATTTCGCCGCGATGTTGATGGGCAAAGTCCCGGTGAATTTGAACTACACCGTCTCAAATGAAACGTTGGCCTCCTGCGCGGAGCAGTGCAACCTGAAAACGGTGATCACCACGCGGCTGCTGCTGGAAAAAACGAAAATCCAGCCGCCCGGCGAAATCATTTTCATCGAAGACATCGTGAAAGAGCCGCGATTCAGTGAACGCCTTGGGGCGGCGCTGGCAGCGGCCATTTTCCCTGCAAAATCCGTTGCACGTTACGCGGGCGCCGAGCGCGTGGCGCAACTCGACGACACCGCGACGATTATTTTTTCCAGCGGCTCGACCGGCGAACCCAAAGGTGTCGTGCTCTCGCACTACAACGTCGCATCCAACGTCGCGCAGCTCAACCAGGTTTTCATGCTGCATGCGAACGACCGCATCATGGGAATTCTTCCCTTTTTCCATTCCTTTGGTTTCACTGGAACGCTTTGCTTGCCCGCTGCTACGGGCATCGGTGTGGTCTTTCATCCGAATCCGCTCGATTCGCGCGTGATCGGCGCGCTGGTCAACAAATACGCGGTCACCATGCTCCTGGCCACCCCCACTTTTCTGCGCGCTTACACCGCGCGGTGCGATCCCGAACAGTTCGGAAGTTTGCGTTTCGTCATGGCAGGTGCGGAAAAACTCCCCGAGCGGACGTCTCAGGCATTCGAGGATCGCTTCGGCCTCCGGCCGATGGAAGGCTACGGTTGCACGGAGTGCTCGCCCGCGGTCACCGTGAATACCATCGATTTTCGCGCCGCTTCGTTCCGCCAGGTAGGAGCAAAGCGCGGCAGCATCGGCCACCCGCTGCCGGGAATGAGCGTGAAGATCATCGATCCGGAAACCCTGCAGGCGCTAGGGACCGATCAGCCCGGGCTGCTTTTGGTTCGCGGCCCAAATGTGATGCAGGGTTATTTGAACAAGCCCGAAAAGACCGCGGCGGTTCTGCAGGATGGCTGGTACAACACCGGGGACATCGCCATGTTGGATGAGGACGGTTTTCTTCGTGTTACGGACCGGTTGAGCCGTTTCAGCAAAATTGGCGGCGAGATGGTGCCGCACGTTAAAGTCGAGGAACTCTTACAAGAATTGGCCGGAGCGACGGAGCAGATGTTCGTGGTCAGCGCCGTGCCCGACGAAAAAAAGGGCGAGCGCCTAATCATCCTGCACACCTTAGAGGAAAAACCCCTCGAAGAGACGCTGGAGAAACTGGCCAAGAGCGATCTTCCCGCGCTATGGCGGCCCCGTCCGGATCAATTCGTCCGCGTCGAGGCGCTTCCCTACCTCGGCACGGGAAAACTGGACTTGCGCAAAGCGCGCGAACTCGCCCTGCAGACAACGCAACATGTTTGAACTTTACAGACGCGATGAATCGGCGCAGCCCAGATGCGTACGCTGACTTCACCTGAAAACTCAAATGGCTGGCGCAGAATTCTGCTGAGGATCACCGTCACGGCTCTCATCCTCGCCATCTGGTTCTGGACGCAGACTCTCATCGGCACGCGCCCGGCTCCCTCCTCCGGAATCGGAGACACACTTCATAATTTAACGGCTGGATGGAATGCGTATCTTTATCGAACCCCGGCGGCGGCGAACGCGCTCCTGATCTCGAGCTCCGCGCTGATCGACTTGCTAGGTCTGTTCCTTTTGGTTCGATGGTTATTTGGTCCGACCATCCGTCCCTTTTTTGGCCTCGTCGTACTGATAGCCCTGCGCCAAGTGATGCAAGCCCTCTGCTCGCTGCCCGCTCCGCCAAATATGATCTGGCACAACCCGGGATTTCCTTCTCTGCTTGTGACCTACAACGTTGCGAACGATTTCTTTTTCTCGGGGCACACCGCAATCGCGGTCTTCGGCGCGATCGAAGTGTCACGATTGCACAAGAAATGGCTAACCGTCGTCGCCGCGCTGGTTGTGATATTCGAGATTGCGGCGGTAATCGTGCTCCGCGCACACTACACAATGGATATTTTCACCGGCCTGCTCGCCGCGCTGTGGGTAGCGCAGATGAGCCAACAAGTAACTCCAAAGATCGACCGCATTTTCCCCCGCACGGCCTGACCCCCGCCTGCTCTTGGGTCCGCGGCTGTAAGACGATGAAGCAAAATATCATTCCTTGACCAATACGGTGCGTTGTACGAGACTCGCAGCCAGTGGCAGTGTCCGCAGTGACGGAGCTTTCCAGCTCTATTTCTGTTCGGCTCCCCAGCACGCCAGTGGGTGAATTGTGTCCGTCCTAAAGCGTTCAATCAACATCGGGCTAGGATTTTTACTAGTCCTGCTTCTTCTTTCCGGAGCGTCCGCGTCCGCTAGTCCCATCAAATCGCTGGCGTTTTTCCCCGTGCCGGGTGAAAACAGCGGAGGTGCCAGGGTTACGATCGAACTCCTGGACGAAACCGGGCAAGCCATTGGCACCATGGCTATCGTTCACCTCCGGCACCATAGAAAAGAGGACGTCGCCTCGTCGTCTACCGGCGATGGACTTGCGGTGTTCCAGTTTGTTGCCGCCGGGAACTACCTGCTGGTTGTCGAAGCCCAAGGTTTCCAGACGACTTCGCAAGAAGTGCAAGTCGAACTCGGTAGCGCCGAAATGCACATTAGCCTGACCGTGAGGCACGAGGCCACCGGAGGTTCCTCCTCCAAGCCGGGTGGTGCCGTGCTTTCTCCAAAGCTCCAAAGGGAACTCTCGAAAACGCTTAAGGCCATGCAGTCCGGCAATCTCGATGAAGCGCAAAAACACGCGGACGCGGCCTACACGCTGGCTCCCGCGAACCCCGATGTGAACTACATGCGCGGCCTCGTGGCACAGAACCGGGGAGACCTAGCCGGCGCCCAGGCCAGCTGGGAAAAAACGGTTTCGCTCGATCCCTCCTACATTCGCGCGCTGCTGGCGATTGGCAAACTGAAGATAGAAAAGGATGATTATGCTGGGGCCAGGGGCTATCTGGAGCAGGCCTTGCAAACTGACGCGAATTCGTGGCGCGTTCATGAACTTTTGGCGGAAGTTTCTCTGAAACAGGGCGCCTATCCGGATGCCATTACGCGCGCGGAACGCAGCCTGGAGCTGGGCAAAAATTTGGCCAACTCCGCCCGCCTTCCGCTGGCGCAGGCGCTGATTGCCGAAAACGATCGGGACCGTTCCGCGGAAATACTGCATGCATTTCTGCAAGGCAACCCGTCCCGGGAGCAGGCCGCTCTCGCACACCAACTTCTGGATGGTCTGCAGGGACCGCAAACCGCTGCGGGCTCTTCATCGGAGAGTGGCGCTGCTCCTCAAGCATTTCATTTCACGGAGTTGCCGCCTCTTCCCGTGGCATTGCCAAGCTGGATTCCGTCGGGTGTCGATGACTTCATGCCGGCGGTCCAACCCGGTGTCGCGTGCCCGCTGCAAGAAGTTCTCGATGGCGCGGCCAAAAACGTCCGGGATTTCACCAAAGCAGTGGATCGGTTCACTGCTACGGAAACGCTAGATCATCAACTGGTTAACGAATGGGGCTTTCCGATTCGCCACGAGAAGCGCCAGTTTAACTACGTGGTCGAGATTTCCGAGCTGCGCGAAGGCTTTCTGGACGTCGAAGAGTACCGCGACGGCACGCAGGATCTGAGCCGCTTCCCTGACGATATCGCCACGCTCGGCTTGCCCGCTGCCGTGCTCCTCTTTCATCCTTATTATCGCGATGATTTCGAAGTTACCTGCGAAGGATTGGGAAGATGGAAAGACTCCTTGGCCTGGCAGGTTCATTTCAGCCAGCGTCCCGGGAAGCCAATACGCCTTCGCGGCTACCGTATTGGCGCGCGCGGTTCCACGGTCGGGATTGCTTTGAAGGGCCGGGCCTGGATTCAAAAAGACAACCTGCAAGTGGTGCGCATGGAGACCGATCTCGTCGCCCCACTGCCGGAAATCAAGTTGGCGGCGGAACACCAGGACATTGAATTCGGCCCAGTCAAATTTCGCAAGGAGAAGGAAGCCTTGTGGCTGCCCGCTTCGGCGGACATTTATTTTGACTTGCACGGTCACAAGTTCCGCCGCAGGAATTCGTTCAACGACTATTTGCTTTTCGCCGTCGATGACAAGCAGAAAATCACTGTTCCGAAGGTGCCGAAGGAAACTTCGGCTTCCGACGAAGCGCCGCAAACCGCGGGCGACACCGCGAAGCCCTGAGCCGGCCAAAATTCTCGCTGCCGCCGCACGGCGAGCCAGCAGGCCCTTCTCACCGTTGGCGGGAAGGGATCGAAAAAAGAAAGCGACAAAAGGCGGTCCAAACAGCGCGGTGAAAAAGACCAGCCGGAGCGTACGCCTGGGCGTGACCAGGCGCAGCATGCTGCGCCACTACAGGGGATTGTTTCGTTCCGTGAATTACGGGGGAGAAAACCGGGCTACAGCTCGAGCCCCCAGAACGTCGCATCGGGCTTGACCAGTTCGAAGCCTGCGTCCCAGCCCTCGTGTCCACGCCATACGACTTCTGCTTCGGCCTTGCGCCCGCTTTCCGGATGGATCAATCTCACTTTTTGGTGCAGATGCAGGTCAGCTCCCACCACCGCCATGCAGCCGGAATAGCTAACATCCACGGTAACGGCATTCACGCGCTGCGGCGCCAGCCCATTGCCCACTTCGACCAGCAACTTTACCCTTGAAATGATGCGCTTATGAGAACGTAGTTTTGCCCAGCGATCCTGCAAAGAAGGAACCATGGGAGCGGCTGCGATTTTTACATTCTTTACGGCCATCGTTGACCTCGCGTGCATGGATTTCCATAGGGGAAGGGTACATCAAGCTTATACCGGGGACCCCCGAGGTCAATAGTACTTTTCCAAATCCACAGGCAGTTCGCACCCCCCGTAAGAGGTTGTATGGGCGGCACTTGCACGGTTCCAAGGACAGTATTTATGTTCGGGTATCTTTATAAATAGTATCCGTTGCAAGAAGCCAAACCGCCGGATCGCCGCCGGACAATCCGCGGGCAATCAATTTCTCGATGCGTGCAATGCGTTAATTGCCTTTGACTCACTATCCCTCTGAATGCACCATGCACGCAACGCGGGCCACATTGGCCCAGGCCATTTTTATTTTCAGGGAATGTACTGGTGGCAAGAACGGGGTGAACATGACTCTGACATTCATTTTTATCTCATCCTAGAATTCGGGTCTCTTCTCTGGCAGTGAACCGCTCCGGGGGCGGTGTTCAGCTGTCATTTTAATTTCACTTAACAAGCTGCTTTCAGGCGGTCAAGGGGATGTGTGTCTCTAAATTTCGATAACGAGGTGATGAAGATGAGACGTCTGCTTTTTGCTTTCGCATTGCTTCTATCGTTTGTAGCTTCGGCCAACGCTCAGACGTTTCGCGGCGCCATTAACGGCACGGTGACGGATCCTTCGGGCGCAGTGGTTCCAGGCGCGCAGGTGAAAGCGATGGAAAAGAGCACGGGAATCGACCACGCCACGATCAGCACGAGTGATGGTCAGTTCGCGTTTCAGGATATTCCGGTGGGGACGTATACGGTGGTGGTGACGGCCGCGGGTTTTCCGGTGATGACAGTCGATAACCTGCTGGTGACGCAGGGCGCAATCTATACGTTGCCGGTGAAGCTGACGATGTCTCAGCAAGCGACGACGGTGGAAGTGTCGGCGGCGGCACTGGCCCTGGATACCACAACGGAAACGCAGACGACGCTAGTGGGCGGCGGTGATCTGCAGACGATGCCGTTGAACGGCAGGGATTTCACGCAGTTGATTGCTGTGACGCCCGGATTCGGAGGCTACTCGGCTGGTGGTTTTGGTTCGTTGAACGGCACTCGCGCGAATCAAGTCAACTGGCAAATCGACGGCGTCGATAACAACGACCTCTGGCATAACGTGCCCGCTGTGAATCAGGGTGGCGTTTCCGGCATTGCTGGGATTGTGCTGCCGATCGATGCGGTGGATCAGTTCACCGTGCAGACCGAAGCCGCACCGGAATCCGGCAGAAACCCTGGCGGCACTGTTGACTTGGCTCTCAAATCCGGCGGCAACGCAATTCACGGCACAGCGTACGACTACATGCGCAACGAAGCGTTTGCGGCGGCCAGCCCTTTCGTCGCTTCGAAAAAAGAGAACCGCAATTACAACTATGGCTTCTCCGTCGGCGGCCCTTTTATCAAAGATCGCCTCTTCTATTTCGCAACGTTCGAGAAGCAGCGATTCACCATCGGCTTGCCTGGATTGGCAACGGAACCTTCGGCGGCTTACCAAGCGGAAGCAGTGGCTCTCCTGACAAAGTACAACGTGGCCGTCAATCCAGTTAGCAGCGCTCTGCTTGCCAATTTGTGGCCAAGCTATGCTCTGACAGGACCGGCGTCTTCGAACAATTACTCGAGCCCGGACCCGGAGTTTGGTTATAGCTACAATGGCCTCGCAAAAATCGATTTCAAGATCAACGACAAGAACAATATTTCGTTCCACTACTTTATCGGGCAGGGAAGCCAAGTCGCCCCGGTTGGGGGCTCGGCCCTTTCCGAAGCGGCTTCCGAATTGAAGTATTACTATGAGGTTGCTCCAATCCACGTATCGAACTACGCCATCGTTTGGAACTCCGTGTTTACGCCGCGGCTCTCCAACGAATTGCTGGCTGGCGTGAACTACTTCCGGCAGATTTTCAGCGATGAAAATAACGGCTTCGTTGTCTCGAAATACGGACTACTCTTGTCGCCAAACTTTGACGCCACGGGCCTCACCGGCGCTCCGAATATTCAAATAAGCGGATTCGACGGAGTCGGGCAGACGCCGCCGGAAGGCCGCGAGGACATCACTGGACACCTCTCGGACGTTGTCTCGTATACGGTAGGAAAACATCAATTCCGCTTTGGCGGAGAATTCCGGCGGGCGCAATTGGAGGAGTTTTATCATCGCCATGCTCTGGGAAATTTGAAGTTTGACGGTTCCGGTGGAATATGGGATGCAGATACCGTACAGACTGATAGCAGAGTCAAGAGCCTTGCAGATTTCCTTGCCGGAACGTTTAACCCGACAACTTCGAGCATTGCGTTAGGAAACCCGACGCGTTTGGTGTTCGTAAAGACGTTTGATCTATTCGTCCAAGATGCTTGGCAGGTCTCGCGAAAGTTAACGGTCAACTATGGCTTGCGTTGGGATTACGAAGGTCCACTGGGAGACGACAAAAAGGATCTCTCGGTCTTTATTCCGAGCAAAGGCGGCCTTGTATTCCAAGGAGCAGGTATTTCCCACGTGTACCCACCCGACTACAAGAATTTTTCGCCGCGGCTTGGCTTCGCCTATAAACCGAAAGAAAGCGGGGACTTGGTCGTCAGAGGTAGTTTCGGGATCTACTTCGACACTCCAAACCTCAATCCGTTCCTCGACAACCGTCCCGCCAACGGCGCACCCAACGGCCTGGAGGGAAATCCTGCCGGCCCCAGCCCAGTGGACACGGTCGCTCCAACTTCCTCGGTGATCGTGGCAAATCAGCCAGTCTTTCCAGCGGGCGGCGCGACTTGCCCGACGGGAAATGGCTGTGGTCAAGTCTATAATATTTTTTCTGTAAGCCAGGATTTCCGGAATGCATACAACTACAACTACAGCCTAAACGTGGAGAAGGGATTTGGAAGATCACTTCTGCTGCAGGTGGGCTACGTGGGCAGCGCTGCCCATCGTTTACTGACCACGCAGGACATCAACCAGGCCGCACTCAGTGCAACCGGCACTGGAGCGCGCCCTTATGCGACGCAATTCCCGGATTTCGGCATCATCAACCAGATTGAAAGTAATGGAAACTCTAACTATAACTCGCTGCAGACGGTCTTGAAGATCCGCGAATGGCATCGTTTCACCTCACAATTCACCTACACTTGGGCGCACGCCCTGGATGACATGACTGCTTATCGTGGCGCAACTCCTCAGAATAGCTTCAATATTCAAGGAGATTACGGAAACAGCGATTTCGACACGCGCCATAATTTTACGGGATTACTGACCTACGATCTTCCAAACGCGTCCAGCTGGAGACTTCTGCGCAACGGGTGGCAATTGAGCAGTCTGCTCTCTGTCCACACTGGCCAGCCATTCAACATCACAACAAACGTGGATACGACGGGAACGGGCGAAGGGGTCCAGCGAGTCGACCTGATCGGTAACCCGTATGCTGGTGTTTCGCATGCGTTTAATAGTGCTGGAGTTTCTTGGATCAACCCCGCTGCTTTTGCAGCCCCCGCTCCTGGAAGCTATGGGACACTACCGCGAAACTACCTCTATGGTCCGGGTTACGGCGCACTTGACTTCTCCGTAGTCAAGAACACAAAGATTACGGAGCGAATCAGCACTCAGTTCCGAATCGAGCTTTACAATATGTTTAACCGTAAAAATCTGGCTCCCCCCAGCACCGGATGCGGCGTCGTGAAGGACCCTAACTCCCTTATTCAAGCTGATCGCGTGTGCAGCGCTGCTAGCGGATTGGGAGTCACCGCGGACACCATCGGCGACTACAACGGCGCTCCGGGGATCGGTCCTGGAGAGGCTTTCAACATGCAACTGGCTTTGAAAATTATTTTCTAGAACTTCGGCCTTTTGCGGGAGCGTGGTGCGGAACATTCGTGCGGCGCTCTCGCAAGAGCTTTTTTATTTGACCTGCCTGTTGGTTAATCGGAGAACTTCTTCCGGGAGCATTTCACCATGACCACGCGGCGCGGATTTCTTTCACAGGTTGGGCAAGCGGGCGGCTTTGGCGCCGCTTACATGATGATGCAGTCGTTGGGCCTGCTGCCCATTTCGGCGAGCAAAGCAAGCACGGTGAGGTTGGCGGAAAATTCCGGCAAGGGCAAGAGTGTAGTGATTCTCGGCGCGGGGATCGCCGGCATGGTTGCCGCGTGGGAACTTCAGAAGGCCGGCTACTCCTGTACCATTCTCGAAGCTCGGTCGCGCGCCGGCGGGCGCAACTGGAGCATCCGCAATGGCACGCGCGTCGAGATGACCGATGGCACCACGCAAGTCTGCAATTTCGCCGACGAGCATTACTTCAACGCCGGTCCCGCCCGTCTCCCCTCTCAACACCAAACTATCCTGGGCTACTGCCGCGAATTCGGCGTGCCGCTCGAAGTGGAAGTGAACAGTTCGCGTAGTTCGCTGCTGCAAAACGACTCGCTCAACGGCGGACATGCCGTCGAGCAGCGCCAGGTCATCAACGATACGCGCGGCCACGTCGCCGAACTACTTGCCAAAGCCGTCAATCGCTCAGCTCTTGACGAAGATCTCACCGCGCAAGACAAAGAGCGCATGCTCGAATTTCTGCGCAAATACGGCGACCTTTCGCCTGACAATTTCTACAAAGGCTCCGCGCGCTCCGGATACAAAACGCTTCCTGGAGCCGCCGAACAAGCGGGAGTCTTGCGCGATCCGCTGGACATGCACGCGCTGCTCGACGCCAATCTGTGGGATGGCGCGCTCTTTGAGGAAATGTTCGATATGCAGGCCACCATGTTCCAGCCAGTGGGCGGCATGGACCGCATCCCCGCCGCATTCGAAAAGCGGCTGCACCAGGCCATCCGCTTTGATACTCCCGTCGAGCAGATTCGCAAGACTCCTAAAGGCGTGCGTGTGGGCTTTCGCGACCGCAAAACCGGCACGTCCGGAAACATTGAAGCGGATTACTGCATCTGTGCGATGCCGCTCTCTATTCTGAAGACCATCGACGCGGATTTCTCGCCTGATGTTCAGCAGGCCATTCAAGGCGCGACGTACGACTCCGCTTACAAGATTGCCTGGGAATCCCGCCGGTTCTGGGAGCAGGACTATCACATTTACGGAGGCATCTCTTTTCCCAAGCAGACCGTTAGCGTGGTTTGGTATCCCAGTGCGAAGATTTTCTCCGATACCGGAGTGATCGTCGCTGGATACGGCGTTGAAAATCGCAGCGACATCGGCAAATTGGAGCTCGCGGGAAAGCTGGAGGCCTCTCGACTGGCAATCGAAAAGCTGCATCCCGGCCATTCGAAGGAACTCACCAAGCCGGTTTACGTCTCCTGGGGCCACGTTCCCTACAATCTCGGCTCCTGGATCAGCCATTTCGGCGCGAAGAACTCTCTTGCGGGCTACGACCGACTCACCGAGCCGGATGGCACCATCTATCTTGCCGGCGATCATGTGAGCCATCTTGTCGGCTGGCAGGAAGGCGCGGCGCTTTCCGCGCATCGCGCGGTTTCCAAAATCGACCAGGCCCTAAGCGCAAAGGTCGCGGCGGCCGCTTGAAATAGTTTGGCCTTGCTCGAACGAGTTTATTGCGGTACTACAGCGGGCACAGGAGAGAGCGACTCATGCCAAAGAATATGGGGAGACCCGCGGCGATCGCCGCTGCACTGCTGGTGGTGGCGCTGTGCGTGGTAAAAGCGCAGACGCCCGCGACCGGCCCTGCGATTACGAAAATTACGCGCATTCCCATTCCGAATTCCGATTTTCCCATCTCGCAAGGCGTCTGGATTCCCGCCGCTTCGGACACGCTTTATCTCAGCGGCAGCATTCCGCCAGTTGCCAATCCCGCGGCGCCCAAAGGCAGCGTCGAGTCTTTCGGTAACACCGAAATGCAAACCACGGGCGTGCTCCAACGCATTCAGCAGGCGCTGGAAGCGCAAAAGCTCACGTTATCCGACGTTGTCATGATGCATGCCTATCTCGTCGGCGATCCGTCCAAGGACAATAAGATGGATTTCGCGGGCTTCATGGCCGGCTACACCAAATTCTTCGGCACCAAGGAGCAGCCCAATAAGCCGGCTCGCAGCGCCATGCAAGTTGCCGGGCTGGCCGCGCCCGGCGCTCTGGTTGAGATCGAAGTCATCGCCGTACGGCCGCATCAGTAAGCCGCGAGCACCATGAACGACAGTTTTTTAGTGGCCGGGCGTTAAGTCAGTCTGCCGCTACGCGTTAATAGGAGGGACTCCGATGTCTGACAATTCTGTTGTTTCTCGACCATCCCGTCGTTCATTTCTGCAACTCTCGGCTGTTGCTGCTACGGCCGCTGCCGGTTTTCGCATCGTCAGCGAACCTATGCTCGCTGCGGCTGAAATGAAGGCCTTTCCCAAAGACGCCGTGGTCATCAATGCGAACGAAAATCCCCTTGGGCCTTCCGAATCGGCGCGTTCCGCGGCATCCTCCGTGGTTTCGCAAGGCGGCCGATACTCGACCTGGCTGACGGAAGACTTGGCGAATACATTTGCCGCGATGGAAGGGCTGAAGCCGCAATACGTTCGTGCATTCCCCGGTTCCAGCGAGCCTCTGCACTACGCCGTGCTCGCGTACACTTCTCCCACAAAAAGTTATGTCACTGCCGACCCTGGCTATGAAGCGGGCATGCATGCCTCGAAGATCTCGGGTGCGCGCGTCGTAAAAGTGCCGTTGACGAAAACTTACGCGCACGACGTGAAAGCCATGCTGGCCGCCGCTCCCGACGCCGGCCTCTTTTACATTTGCACCCCAAACAATCCTACGGGAACTCTCACTGGCCACAGCGACATCGAATTCGCGCTTGCCAACAAACCGAAAGATGCCATTCTGCTCGTCGACGAAGCGTACATTCACTTCTCGGACGCCACTTCCGTTCTCGATCTCGTCAAAGCCGACAAGGACGTCATCGTGCTGCGCACTTTTTCCAAAATTTACGGGATGGCGGGTTTGCGCTGCGGATTTGCGATCGGCAGGCCGGATCTGTTGGCGAAAATCGAAACGTTCAGCGGTTGGAATGCCATGCCGATCACCGCGGTGGCCGCGGCTACGGCCAGCCTGAAAGATCCTCAACTCGTCGCGGAGCGCAGAAAAACGAATGCCGCGATCCGGGAACAAACTTTCGAATGGCTGCGCAGCAACGGCTATTCCTTCACGCCCTCGCAATCGAACTGTTTCATGCTGGATACCAAGCACCCGACGAAGGACGTTATCGCTGACATGGCGCGCCAGAACGTCTTCATCGGCCGCGCCTGGCCCGTCTGGCCCACCTACGTTCGAATCACCGTCGGCACCCAACCCGAAATGGAGCGCTTCCAATCCGCCTTCGCCAACACAATGAAGGGCACCGCCGCCTATCACCTGCCAGCACCGTTCGTCCGACCGTCGCATCTCGACGGCTTGACTTTACCGCGAAATCTGGCTTAGAGACCCTCGCGAATTTTGAGCGCGAAGCCGTGACTGGGGTAGGCGTCAGAAGCCTTCCGGGACCTTCCCGCTTTCGATAGCCGGGATGAATTCCTTAATTAGATGAGAAAGGTACTCATCATAGTTTTTAGCCCGCTCGTCTACGGCTAGCGGGCTTAGAAGTGGCAGTTTATCGGCGGACTTTAATTCCTGTAGGGCTGTTTCATCATCGCCAACGAAGTGATGCATGGAAGCGGAAAGGAAGAGTAACTCTTTCTTGTGGCCCTCATTGGCTGGGTTAGTCAGCATCCGCTGAGTGATCTCAAGCGCATGCTGGCGGGCCTTTTTCGCTTGCGCCGGCTTCTTTTCTTGCGCGAAATGGTATCCGAGGACTCGGTAGAAGCGGGACCAAAACTCGTCATCGCGATCCATGGTTCGGTAGACCTTTTCCGCAATCTGCAGCTTTTCCGAAACTGGAATGTCAGTATAGGATTTAAATTCCCCGCTGAGCTTTACGTCTTCCAGCAATTTTCTTGTACTCTCAACTTTATCTTTGGGAAATTCCTTAAAATCCCACATGAACAGGCTGAGATGACATTTCTTGCAACTATAGATTGTCGCGCTCCAGGTGTGTGGCCAAAAAACGAGTTGAAACTTGGATGGATACTGATAGATGTAAGAACCATAGCTGGCGTATTCAAAGAACTCGTTTTCAGTACCGCATATCGGACACACGACTTTGACCGGGACTGTAGTGATGGCCAATACCGGCAACGCTAAGGCAAGAGCAAGAAGCACTGCACCCGAGAGAAGAGAGCCCCGAGTCTTCATAAAACCTCCAGGAGCGCGCGACTAACTAGTATGGACACCGCTTGGATTCTGAAGTGCCAAGATTCGTAAAGAAACGCCGAGGTTGTCTGAGGATACTTAGAAAAGAAAGAGGCCGTTCATTTTTGGGGGGGCAATCAACAAATTAAAAGTGGCAGTGTCCGGGACAATAGCATCAAGTCAGATCAAAAACAAAAAGGCCGGTCTCGGTGTTATCCGAAACCGGCCTTTTGATTTTAATCCCGGCGACGACCTACGTTCCCACACAGTTGCCCGTGCAGTATCATCGGCCCGGCGAGGCTTAACTTCCGTGTTCGGGATGGGAACGGGTGTGACCCTCGCGGTATGATCACCAG
>Ga0210407_10000659_pt1 | contig 37257 bp, 30 predicted proteins | sample IncBWC27MmetaG_FD_150860 | JGI IMG/M metagenome (GOLD analysis project Ga0210407, IMG submission 150860) | Forest soil microbial communities from Barre Woods Harvard Forest LTER site, Petersham, Massachusetts, United States - Inc-BW-C-27-M | ecosystem: Environmental > Terrestrial > Soil >...
TTGTTCGGCGGAGAGTTCCAGATCCAAACTGGCAAGATTATCCTGGAGTTGAGATACCTTCCGCGCTCCAATGATCGGGATTACTGGCACGGTTTGGTAGCGCAACCAGGCGAGTGCGACTTGCGCCATGCTGCGACCGGTTTGTTCGGAAACCGACTTTACAGCCGATATCATCAGCGCCGCGCGTTGTTCCCTCTCAGGATAGAAGGCTTTCACTCCTTCATTGGTCATCCGCCCGCCGTCGGGCTTGCCTTCGCCGTGATATTTCCCGGTTAGAAATCCACCCGCCAGAGGAGAGAAAGCCAGAACCCCCAAGTTCAAAGCTTTGGCCATGGGAATCAGTTCGCGCTCGACCGTCCGCTCAATCAGGCTGTACTCGAGCTGCAACCCGATGAACTGTGTCCAGCCTCGAAGCTCCGCAAGGGTATTTGCCTGGGCGACCCACCAGGCGGGAGCGTCCGAGATGCCGGCGTAGAGAATCTTTCCCTGGCGAACGAGATCGTCCAGTCCACGCATGACTTCTTCCACTGGTGTGATCCCATCCCAGATGTGCACCCAGTACAGGTCGATGTAGTCGGTCTGCAACCGCTTCAGACTGGCTTCCACTGCCTGCATCATGCTCTTGCGGTGATTGCCCGCCGCATTCGGATCATTGCCTGGCGCGGCGTTGGAGTACTTCGTGGCTAGAACGACGCTCTCGCGATGGCCCTGCATGAACTCACCCAGGAATTTCTCGCTCGTGCCGCCGGTGTAGAAATTTGCTGTGTCAATGAAGTTTCCGCCTGCCTCGCGGTAGGTCTCATAGATTTTCTGCGCTTCAGCCTTTGGTGATCCCCATCCCCACTCGTCTCCAAAAGTCATGGTGCCTAGCGACGCTTCGGAGACCCGAAGTCCGCTCTTGCCGAGTAATCTGTATCTCATAATCGTGTTCCTTTCGGGATTCAGCAACTCAGGAATTGGTTCCGCTTTTTTCCAGATACAATCGGCCGTCGAAGCGCCCATCTTCAAAGACCGTTGAAACAGTCAGATGTCGCCATTTTTCGGCCTCGCTCGCTCGCGCAGCCTCCGCTTCTTGCACGCGCTTTTCCGCATCGACACCGAGGATCAGCCGCACGGGCACCTCGTCGCTGTTCGCCAGTTGCAGGATGACATCGGCGATCTTCCGCGGATCCCCCCGCACTGCAACGAAAGTGTGAGCATCACCAGAACAACAGCTGCGCTGGCTGGTCGAGCAAAGGTTATTGGCAAGAGGAAGACCTTTCGACCGAGATTCTAGTGAACCGAAACATTCCCACCCTTACCCAGTTCGTTTCTCTTCAGAAAGAATGAGCCCGCAAACATAAGTACCGAAGCTAAGGCAAGCAGCCAGTACACCTCGACGTAAGAGAGAACTGCAGCTTGAGCCTGAACCATAGCGTACAGCCGGCCCATTGCCTGCTGTTGAGCGGCATACACGCTTAAGCCGGCGCGCGTTAGGCGCATTGCAAGAGCCGTGATAGATGCGTGAAACGGGCCAGAAGACGTGTGTGCTGCCAGAACGGATTGATGATACTGGCTGCGTCGTGCAATGAGGGTCGTAACGGCGGATGTCCCGATGCTCTGACCCATGTTGCGCATGAAATTCATGAGCCCGGCGGCAGCGTTGGTTTTTTCCGCTGGAAGGCCTATGTATCCGGCAAGCGTGAGTGGGACGAATAGAAAGGCCACAGGAATGTACTGCCACACACGTAATAAGGTGGCGGAGCGGAAACTCATAAGCAGATCAACTTGTTTGCTCGAAATATACATGCTTACGGCCAGACCTATCCAACCAAAGGCGATGATGTGACGTGCTTGGAATCGTGTCGTTAGTTTGCCTACCATCGGTAGCACGACCAGCACCACAAGGGCGCCAGCGGAGAGCACCATCCCTGCCTTTTGTGCTGGATATCCCATAAGAGTCTGCAGGAGTTGCGGCATGAGCACCGTCGAGCTGAATAATGCCGCTCCAAGCATCAGGAACATCAGGTTGGTTGTTGCGACATTGAAGTTCTTGAACAAACGCACATCCACGATGGGCTCTTTCTGAAACCATTCCCAAATGACCAGAGCAACAAGACCCGCAGCGGCGATTACAACTAACGTAGTGATGAAATTAGAACCGAACCAGTCGTCTTCCTGTCCCTTGTCGAGAGCGATCTGCAACGCGCCGACGCCCAGGGTCAAGAGAGAAAATCCGATGAAGTCGAACCCGGATAGCTGCTTCTTCAGGCGAGCTAGATAAGGTGGGTCTTCCACAAGTTGATAGACAAGAGCGAGTGCCAGAGCTCCAACGGGGACGTTGATGTAAAAAATCCAGCGCCAGGAATAATTGTCGGTGATCCAGCCTCCCAGAGTCGGACCAATCGCGGGTGCGCAGATTGCGGTGACTCCATACAAGGCAAAGGCTAGCCCGCGCTTCTCTGGAGGAAAGGTATCCCCCAGGATGGCTCGCGCCATCGGCTGCAAACCTCCCCCGAATGCGCCTTGCAATACTCGAAACAGAAGTAGAAGCCCCAGGTTGGGAGCGATCCCGCACAGTAGAGAACTAACTGTGAAAAAAACGATGCACGTCAAAAAGAAACGCTTCCGCCCAAGCCATCCGACTAGCCATCCACTTATCGGCAGAACGATTGCGTTCGAGACAAGATAGCTTGTCAACACCCACGTGCTCTCGTCGTTGCTGGCGCCAAGATTGCCCGCGATATGGGGCAAGGCCACATTGGCGATGCTGGTATCGAGCACCTCCATGAACGCCGCAAGCGAAACCGCGGCCGCGATGATCCAAGGGTTGCCTTTAGGCTGCCAGATATCCTCGCCCGAGGTGCCAGGTCCAGCGTCGCTCATCGGACCCTCACATCGGGTTCAGCGGATAAACCCGTTCTCACCCTCCGCCGATACCGCATCCGAACGACTCTGGCGCTCAGCGAGACAGCAATTACGCAAATTGTTTTCCGATTGTGCAATCTCAAGCTCCCCGTTTTGTTTCCTCTGTGGCTCGCATAGCAAACCCGTTTCCTCTAAGCTCCGCTTCGGCCTGGAGCCAATCATCCACTTCATTGCCACCGAGGCCGTCACGCTCAAGATAGATTTCATATGCGCGGCGCCTGAGTTCTTCGTAACTCGGCGCGTGGTTTGCGGCAGAATTCAGTGTTAGAGGCTTGATTGGGTTTGTTTGAAGCTCCAAAGTTTCATTTTTCTTGTCTTTTCGGCTCATAAGAGGGTCCTTTCCCTTCGCCGTTGAATTTCCCTTTGTCCCAGCATGTGAACCTCTGAGACCTCCGCGCCACGAGTCCCGATGGGGTAGCCGGGACTCGTAGCCAGACTGACGGTATCGCCGACTCACAAATGAAACGCAATACCGGCGGAGGACTGGAGTCCGCTGCAAGCACGCTTGGTCGGCGAACTGCTCTAGCAACGGAATGGCGTCGTCGGGCAACCGATTCAGTGACGATGCCGGGGCCCGTTGAAGCCGCCGGGTCCGGTGAAACACAGAAATCCCAAAATCGCCAACACCGCAGCGAGCAGAAGCGTCTCCATGAGAGCCTCCTCCCATCCCTCATCAGCCGTACGCATTGCGCGCGGCCTGATTTTGCGAGATACACCTCGCGTTACCGATCGATCGTGAAGTGTCCCTTCCAAACGTCCAAGCCGATCCGACAAAGTGCTCCAGTCTCTTTCGCAACCTCTTTCTTCCTTGGAATATTCGCGCCTTTACCGCGCCAACGGACATTCCCATGATTCGAGCGGTCTCTTCCGTCGAACGCTCGTCAAGATCACGCAACTGTATGGCTCGTCGTGTTCTGCGCGGCAACTCATTCAGAGCAAAGGACAGCATTCGTCTCCATTCTCGCTTTGAGTAAGCAGCTTCAGGATCCGGAGCTGAATCTGCGATCTCCAGCGGAATTACGGTTACCGCATTCTCGTTCAGGTCGTCGATGGACACTTCGCGGGTATTGCCACTTTTCCGATACAACATTTGCGCTTCGTTGATTGCGACGCGCGTTAACCACGTGGAAAAAGAGGATCTCCCTTCAAATTGGTGCAGGTGGAGGAAGACCTTTTGAAAGCTCTGCTGCACGATATCCTCGGCGTCCTGCCGAACACGAGTACGACGCAGCGCGATGGCGAGAACTCTTTGCTGGTGACGCGCGATCAATGCTTCAAACGCCCGGGGATTTCCCCTTTTAGCGGCAGCGATCAAAGCGGAGTCATCCCCTCCTGCGCCAGTGCGGACAGGAGGAACATCTGGTGCTCGTTTGTCGAAATCTCCTACGAGTGGCGGCACAGTGTCCCTCCGGGTCCGTACGTAAAATCAGATGTGCTCGTGTTCAATGTTTCGTTTTGCTCTACGTGTGCTCCGAATTCTTGTTTCGCGTTTCTCTTTTCAACTTCTGGCTTTTCTAGCATTGACGGTGAGCAGGCGATGGCACTCGCCAGCAACACAGCAAACAACCAAAGAAACCAAATGAACGGACCGAGTCTTGCGCCAGCTTTCAGTTGTTCAAGCACGTGCTTGGTATAGATACCCGTGGCGATAAATTGCGTGCCCTCCTTTGACATGGAGCGCAAGAACCGTAGCCCGCTGTTGTCGATGAACGTGACACCACTAAGGTCGACAGTGCATGTTCGTTCGTTCTGCGAACGGTGCCTGTTTTTCCAGCAGGTCTTCAGCTCGCCGACCCACGGTTGCACCAAGCGACCTTCGAGAGTCCATCTTTGTTCCGTGGCCGTCTCAGCGATCGTGATCCGCAACATTCGCGTGGCTCGCTTTCTTTGCCCCAATGGCGGTGGTCCGTTCGTCCGCCGACCGATTTGACCCTCAATTTCAACCCGTGCCCAAATCTAAAGCGTCATGAACGGGACGCAGTTCGCAGCCGCTTGCGCATATGGACTTCCGACCCGCCCCGTTCGAAATGCACATTGTCCATATACGCCTTCATCAGATGGATACCCCGGCCATGCTCGGAGAGTGGATCCGACATCAGTCCGTAATCGGTTGCTCTTTCGAAGTCGAACCCTTTTCCCTGATCCGTCACGACGATGGAGATTTCCTTGCCGGGCCAACAGCGGCACCGGATTTGTATTTTCGCTTTGGGATGTTCGTGATTGCCGTGCACAACGGCATTCGTCAGAGCTTCGCGGAGTGCCATCTCAACGTTAAACTCCTCACCCGGCACACATTGCGAACCTTCAATCAGCACCATCAGGCGTTCCACCATTGGGGAGATGGCTTGAACCCTGCTTGACATCCAGGAGTCAATTTCCAGGACGGAAGAAGAAGGGGTGCTTTTTTGTGAGGACCGCGTTTGAGAATCAACTGCTCCGTTCAGGCTTCGCATCTCTCGCATGACGAATCCCTCATGCTCAGGAGAAATGCATGAGGGGGGCCAGACTCCGGAGGGATGCGAAAATTTCGGAACTTACTGATTTGTACCGAGATGGCGCGCCGCGTGAAGCTGCTTTATATCGCCCTGCCAACGTGGCACTGCCGCATTTGTGGTAGGGTGCCAGTTTTGCGGCACATGAGACAAGCGCAGGAAGAGGCGACGGTTTTGAATTTAACGGGGTGAAACTGCGGTGCAGCCTGGTCAGGCCGGGCGGCGGGCGATGCCGAGTTTGCGAATTCTCTGCTGGAGGGTGGAGCGCTTCACTCCAAGCTGCGTCGCGGCGCCTTTCGGACCCGCCACAACCCAGTTGCTCTGCTCTAACGCCTTGAGGATCTGCTGACGTTCTGATTGCTCCAGGGCGTCTTGAAGTGCCCCGTTGGCCGGCGATTTGGGGGAGACACCTTTTTCTAGCTCGCGGCCGGCCTTAGGAAAATTCAGATCAGCCAGATCGACGGATAGAGCAGGACTTCCAGAGACAATGACGGCGCGCTCGATCACATTCTGCAGTTCTCGTATGTTTCCCGGCCAATGGTATCGGCATAGGGCATCCATCGTCGCCGACGGAATTGTTTCAATCACCTTTTTCATGCGCCTGGAGAATTGCTGTGCGAAGTGCCGCGCGAGGAGCGGAATATCCCCTTCGCGCTCTCGCAAGGGCGGCACGTGGACCGGAAACACGTTGAGGCGAAAAAACAGATCGGATCGGAATTTCTGCTCGCTTACCATCGCTTCCAGGTTGCGGTTCGTCGCGGCAATCAAACGCGCGTCTGTCCGGAGCGTGCGCGAGCTTCCCAACCGCTCGAATTCCCTCTCTTGCAACACACGGAGCAGCTTGGTCTGCAGTTCGAGGGGTACCTCCCCGATCTCGTCCAGAAAAATCGTGCCGCCGTTCGCCACTTCGAAGCGGCCGAGGCGCTGCGCGATCGCTCCTGTGAATGCGCCTTTTTCGTGTCCGAACAGCTCACTTTCCAGCAAGCCAGTCGGAATGGCCGCGCAGTTCAGCTTGACGAAGGGCTTCGAACGCCGCGGGCTCAAATCATGAATACCTCGCGCAATCAGTTCCTTGCCCGTGCCCGTTTCTCCATAAATCAGCACCGTCGACTCGGTCGGCGCAACAGTTTCCACTCGCTTGAGGACCTTGCGCAGGGAAGCGCTGGTTCCCACGATCTGGGCAAAATTCATTTCGCTACGGATTTCATCTTCGAGATACAGCTTTTCCTGGGCCAACTTGTCCTTCAGTTCTCGAATCTCCCCAAAGGCGAGCGCATTCTCCACGGCGACGGCAACCTGATTCGCGATTTGGGCAAGGAACTTGATATCGTCGCCGGTGAACGCATTGTCCTGATATGTGACCACTCCGAATACTCCCAGCACGCGGCCTCGGCTAACGAGAGGAAGGACGCAGACCGTTCCAACTTCGGCTTGCGCGGTGTCCTTCATTCCCAGTCGCCTTGCCTCCTGGACGCTGCCACACCAAAGTTTGCCGGTGCGAAAAACCGTTCCAGAGATATCTTCGTCAAAGGGAACAAGGCTCTCCTCTTGGATGGATTCGACGCTAAAGGGAAAATCCATTGCGTAGATCCGTAAGTGCGTATTGTTCCTATCGGGAAGAGTAATGCCGGCGCCATCGCAACCCATAACGCGGCGGGTGCCCGCCACCACGGCTCGGAGAAGATCCCGGAAGTCGAGATTGGAAACCAAGTGATTGGTCAATTCAAGGAGAAGTCCAACACGCTCGCTCTTCTTCAGCAACTTCTGTTCTGAAGCCTGCGCTGCGTCAAAGTGCAGCGCATTATCGAATGCGAGAGCAATCTGCTCAGCCACCACCGAAAGAAAGTGAACTTCTTCGGCGGTATAGATATCGGCAGTTTTACTTGCAAAGGTGAGCGCTCCGACTTTGCTGTGGGCTGTGGTTAAGGGCAGAGTGCACACACTGCGGATTCCATGCTTCTTCAAAATCTCCCGGAATTTGCAAACCTGGGCATCCTGCTTTGCAAGCGAAGTGACCATAGGCTCTTGGTTCTGGTAGACCCACCAGGCGTCGGATTCTTCCATGGCCAGTTCCGGATCCGGAGGGATAGCTGCCTCTGTCACTGCGTCGAGGAAATGCCGCTGAAACGTATTCGATTTCTCGTCATAAACAGATACGCCGACATGATCAAACTGGACGACACGGTGTAGTTCCCCCACTAGCGCGCGAAACAGATCCTTCGGATCCCGATACGTTCCGATAGCGTTCGATACGCGAATGAGAGTTTCGTACCGCGTCTCAGGCACCGGAACTGCAAGGATTTCTGAACGGTTGCTCATAGCCTGTGCACCGCCGGAGTAAGTCTGGATTCTTCTCCATGTGATGCCCGACGCAGCGCATTTGGTGCCACAAAACGGGCACGGTACCGCAAACGCGGCAGTGCCGTCTTGGCAGTTTGACTACGCGGGTTGCCGCTCCACACCTCATCTCACGACAAATCAACAAGTTCGGCCCTTGTTGGAGCTCATTGCTCTTTGGCAGACGCGCTGCACTGTTCTCTTCGCGGGACATGTGCGGTTGTTTAAAAACCCAGAAAAATAGCTTGCCGAATTTCGATTCGAAAGATAGGCCATGAATAGTCTTCTTAGACACAGTCTGGTGGTAGGCGGAGTGGTTGGTCTGATCGTAATCGCTCTGGTCACTGGAGCCTTGCGCCCAAAACATGCGTCAGGCGCTGGAGCGGCAGTCCCTCCGGTAGTCACGGTGGCGCAGGTTGAGCAGAAGGATGTTGACCTTTACAGCGAATGGATCGGTACGTTGGCAGGAGAAGTGAATGCCAATGTTCAGGCACAGGTCACGGGGTACTTGCTCCGGCGGAATTACCAGGAAGGGTCGTCTGTAAGGAAAGGGCAATTACTTTTTGAGATTGACCCAAGGCCCTTTCAGGCGGCGCTCGACCAAACCGAAGGACAGTTAGCGCAGGCCACCGCGCAGCTTGCTAACGCCGAAGCAGTCCTAGTCCGCAACCAGCTCGACGTGGAGCGGTACACACCTTTGGCGAAGGAGCAGGCAGCGAGCCAGCAGGACCTCGACAATGCCAACCAAAATTACTTGGCAGCGAAAGCTACCGTGGCTACAGACAAGGCGCAAATCAAAACCGCCGAAGCCGCCGTCGAAACGGCAAAGCTCAACCTTGGCTTTACCAGAATCGCTTCGCCCGTCGACGGCATCGCCGATGTTGCAAAGGCGCAGGTCGGCGATTTAGTCAGTTCGAATAGCGGAACGCTGACAACCGTTTCGACGCTTGACCCCATCAGGGACTACTTCACCGTCAGCGAACAAGATTATCTCCAATTGAAGAAACAGTTTTCAGGCTCCGACAAACAGCGCTGGAAACTGCAGCTCATCCTCGCTGACGGGTCAATCTATCCCCGCGAGGGCGTTTTCTACTTCGCGGGCCGCGCCGTCGATCAAAACACTGGTGCGATACAGCTGGCGGCACTCTTTCCCAATCCGGGCAATCTTCTTCGTCCCGGACAGTACGGCAAAGTCCGCGCCGTAGTCCGAACAGAGAAAGGCGCCTTACTGATCCCTCAGGCTGCGGTCACCGATCTGCAAGGGAGCTACCAAGTGAATGTTGTGGGCGCAGACGACAAGATCGCCGTCCGGTCGGTCAAAGTTGGGGATCGCATCGGCACCATGTGGATTATCCAGGACGGACTGAAGCCTGGTGAACGCGTTGTCGCGCAAGGCCAGCAGGCTCTCCGCCCGGGCACGGTCGTTCAGGCCAAGCCATTTCAAGTGCAATGAAGGCGAACAGTGTGGCAGCGAAACAGAAGCAATGCGAGTGTTGCACACGAGGACTAGCGTAGCCGGGACTTTTCCCCTTTACCTATTTTCCCGAAGAAGCGAGCACAGAGCGCTCTGAGTTTGATCGAAAGGAATCAAGATCCATGTCGAATTTTTTCATAAGGCGGCCCATCGTGGCGATGGTGATCGCCATCCTGATGGTGATTGTAGGCGTGGTCACCATCGCAACTCTGCCCGTGGCGCAGTTTCCGAACATCGTTCCACCGGAAATTCAGCTGCAAGCCTCTTACGTCGGCGCGGACGCTCAGGCCCTGGAGCAATCCGTTGCCACGCCTATCGAACAGCAAATCAACGGCGTGGACAACATGAATTACATGTACTCCCTGAACGCCACCGGCAATTCGCAAACTACCATGGTGGTGGACTTCGACCTGAAGACCGACCCGAACACCGATCTCATCCTCACGCAGTCGCGCGAGCAACTGGCAACTGGACAGCTTCCTCCGGACGTTAACACCTATGGGGTCACGATCAAAAAGTCCGTGACCGCTCCGCTCATGCTGGTCGGCCTGTTTTCTCCGAAGGGCACGTACGATACGACGTTCCTCGGCAACTACGCCTATATCAATCTTAACGACCCGATCGCGCGCCTGTATGGCGTCGGCCAGACGCAGGTTTTCGGCGCAGGGCAATATGCGATGAGGCTCTGGGTACAGCCTGACAAACTGGCGAAGCTGGGCATCACGGTCACGGACATCGTCAATTCTGTGCAACAGCAGAACACGGTCAACCCTGCCGGTCAGGTGGGTGGTGAACCAGCTCCCGCGCACCAGCAATTCACGTATTCCGTGCTTGCACAGGGCCGCCTGACGTCCCCGGAACAGTTCGAAGACGTGATCGTGCGCGAGGCACCCGATGGCGGGATCGTTCGCGTGAAAGACGTAGCCCGCGTCGAACTCGGCGCACAGGACTACAGCATTGTCAGCCGCTTGAATGGCAAGCCCGCTATCGTAATCCCCGTTTACCAGTTGCCCGGTTCCAACGCCGTGCAAACCGCCGCCGGCGTTCGCAAGCTGATGGCGGAGATGAAGCAGAGTTTCCCAGAAGATATGGATTACGCCATTTCGCTGGACCAAACACTAGCAGTGACAGAAGGCATGAAGGAGATCGTTCAAACTCTGTTCATCGCGATTGTGCTGGTCATTCTTGTCGTGTACCTCTTCCTGCAAGACTGGCGCGCTACTCTGATCCCGCTGCTTGCCGTGCCCGTCTCGCTGGTGGGCACTTTTGTTTTCTTCCCGCTCTTCGGCTTCTCCATCAATACACTTTCGATGTTCGGATTGGTGCTGGCCGTCGGCCTGGTTGTGGATGATGCGATCGTCGTCGTCGAGGGCGTCCAACGCCACATAGAGGAAGGTCTCGGTCCCAAGGACGCAGCGCGAAAAGCAATGGCAGAACTCTCGGGTCCCGTCATCGGTATCGCTTTGGTGTTGTCCGCCGTATTCGTACCCACCGCTTTTATTCCCGGCATCACCGGGCGGCTCTACCAGCAATTTGCCGTGACCATCGCCATTTCGGTTTTGCTCTCGGCGTTCAATGCGCTGACTCTCAGCCCGGCGCTTGCGGCTCTATTGCTGCGCCCCAAGAAACAGAACACAGGGTTGCTCAACCGCTTTTTTGATTGGTTCAACCGCGTGTTTGGGCGTGCCACGGACGGCTATGTCCGTTTGTGTGGTGGGCTGATCCGGAAGAGCGCCGTTGCTATGGTGCTTCTGGCGGTCCTCAGCGTTGCGGCCGGTTTTTTTGGCAGCCGCTTGCCTTCGAGCTTCCTACCCGATGAAGACCAGGGCTATGTGTACATCAACATGGATCTTCCGAATGCCGCTTCGCTGGAGCGCACCAGCGAAGCAGCGAGACAGGTTGAGGAGATCCTCGCCAACACGCCAGGCGTCGAATACACCACGAGCGTGGTCGGCTTCAGCTTGCTCAGCTTTGTGCGGACCACGTACAACGGCTTCTTTTTCGTCACGCTGAAGCCCTGGAGCAGCCGCGAAACACGAGCGGAACAGTTTCAAGAAATCAAGCAGCGCTTGAACCAGCAGCTCAGCAGGCTTCCGCAAGGGACTGCGTTCAGCTTCTCGCCGCCAGCGATCCCCGGCGTTGGCACTTCGGGCGGATTTCAGTTCGTGCTGGAAGACCGCGCGGGGCGAAATGTTGCGTTTCTGGCGGGCAACCTGGATAAGTTCATGGCCGCCGCTCGCAAACGGCCCGAAATTGGGTATGTCAGCACCTCATTTCTGCCGAGCGTTCCGCAAGAGTACCTGGAGGTCAACCGGGAACGGGTGCTGAAGCAGGGTGTGGCCATCAGCGATGTTTACAGGACCATTCAGTCTTTCATGGGTGGCCTGTTCATCAACTACTTCAACGATTTTGGCCGTACCTGGCAAGTGTACGTCGAAGCCGAAGCGCCTTACCGGGCGAATATGCAAAACCTTGGGCAGTTCTACGTGCGCAACAGCGGAGGCCAACCGGTTCCGCTTTCCGCGCTGACGAAGTTTGAGTCGCGTTCCGGCCCCGAATTCACGATGCGCTACAACGAGTATCGCTCCGCGCAAATCAACGGCAGTGCCGCGCCCGGTTATAGCTCGGACCAGGCCACCGCGGCTCTGGAAGAAGTCTTCAAACAGACTATGCCCCGCGAAATGGGCTTTGACTACATGGGAATGTCGTATCAGGAGCAACAAGCACGCAAAGGAGTTCCAGCCTGGGCAATCTTCGGATTGTCGCTGTTGTTTGTCTTTCTGATTCTGGCGGCGTTGTACGAAAGCTGGTCTCTGCCATTCAGCGTATTGCTGAGCACGCCGGTCGCGGTATTCGGTGCGTTCGCGGTGCTGTGGCTCCGTCGCACGGTGCTCGGCATGTTCTATCCCGCTTACATGGTTCAGATAGAGACTGATGTGTATTCGCAAATCGGGCTGGTGATGCTGATCGGCTTAGCCGCCAAAAACGCGATTCTTATTGTCGAGTTTGCCAAGGAAGAGCACGAAAAGGGTAGGCCTATCGTGGAGGCCGCGCTCGAAGGCGCCAGGCTCCGCCTGCGGCCAATCCTAATGACTTCGTTCGCGTTCATTCTGGGTTGCGTGCCCCTGTGGATCGCCACCGGCGCCGGTTCGGTAGCTCGCCAAATTATGGGGACGGCCGTGATTGGCGGCATGCTGGCCGCGAGTGTAATCGGGATCTTCCTTATCCCCGTGATTTTTTATCTGGTTGAGAAATGGTCGGGCGCCGGCAAGGAACACGCTCCGGCTGTAGTCCCGGCAACCCCTGCTCCCGTGCCGGGAGATTGAGCTGGGTCACAAACTGATCGAGGAGCGGAACGCACAGTGAAACGATTCATGAAGAAGTTTGTGCCCTTGATTTCCATTATCCTGGCAACGAGTTTTGGCGGCGGGTGCATGGTGGGCCCGAAGTACCGTAAGCCTGCCGTGCAAACTCCCGCGGCATACCGCGAGTTACAAGAAAGTTCGCAGACACAAGCTCAAGCGGCTTCTTTCGCGGACCTTCCCTGGTGGCATGTCTTTCAGGACCCGCAACTCCAGGAGTTGATCCGCATCGCCTTGAAACAGAATTACGACATGCAGCTGGCCACGGAGCGCATCAAAGCCGAGCGCGCACAATTGGCGATCACGCGCTCCTATCTTTTCCCGCAAGTGCAAGGCAACGGCAATTTCACAGGCGGCAAGGAGCAGAATTTTCAATCGAAATCAAATTTCTTCGCGCTCACCGCTGATGCCGCCTTCCAGCTGGACCTCTTCGGCAAGCTGCGCAGAGAAACCGAAGCGGCGCGCGCCCAGCTTCTGGCAACGGAGGATGCGCAGCGTACCGTCATGCTCACGCTCATCAGCGATGTGGCGAGTGACTACTTCACGCTCTTGCAGCTTGACCTCCAACTCCAAATCACGCGCGACACCGTGAAGACCCAGCAAGACTCCGTCAAACTCACTTCGCTCAGAGTGGACCACGGCGTCGCCACCAGGCTGGATGTGCTTCAGGCGCAGCAAGTGCTCGACACCGCCAATGCGCAGATCCCGGACCTCGAGAGACTGATCGGCCAGGAGGAAAATGCCATCAGTATTCTCATTGGTGAGTACCCACAAGGCGTGCAGCGTGGACGCCCCCTCACAGAGCAGCCGCTTCCTCCTGAAGTGCCGCCGGGATTGCCTTCCGCGCTGCTCGAGCGACGCCCCGATATTCACCAAGCCGAGCACATGCTCATTGCCGCGAACGCGGAAATCGGCGTCGCCAAGGCGTCGTTCTTCCCTCAAATATCGCTAACCGGTTCGGGCGGTGGCGCGTTTGGCCGCAGCAGCGTTTTCACCAGCATGATGAGCTCGCAAGCAAGCATCTGGTCCTACGGCGCTCAGGTAACCCAGCCCATTTTCACGGGTGGTGCACTTCGCGGAAACCTGCACCTGGCCGAATCGCAGCACGAGCAGGCTTTGATCGCCTATAAGCAGGCCATTCAGCACGCCTTCGGCGATGTGTCCGACGCACTGATCGGATATCAGAAATTGCACGAGGTGCGAGTTCGCCAGGAGCAGGCTGTAAGTGACTTGGCGGAGTCGGTCCGCCTCTCCATCCTGCGCTACGAGGGTGGCACGACTACCTATCTCGAAGTGCTGGATGGCCAAAGATCGCTCTTTACCGCAGAACTCACCCTGGCGGAGGCGCGAGGCAACGAGTATCAGAGTCTCGTGCAACTCTACCGGGCTCTTGGTGGAGGTTGGCAGACATAGCCGTTTTATACAGAATTTCCTTCTTCGAACACGGAAGGAAAGTTTTGTCGACGAGAATTCTCGATTTCGTTGGGACGGTGAGTGTGGAAGGTTGAATGCGATGTCACCAATTCAAAATCGACATCTTTCAGACAGATTAATCAGAGCCATCGAAAGCCATGCGGAGGAATTCGCCCAGAGCACCGTCAAGAAGATACGAAGCAATCCAAGAACAGAGTCGTATCGCAAGGTTCCAGATAAGGATATGTACAATCGATGTTATGAGGTCTACCACAACCTCGGCCGCTGGTTATGGGAGAAGTCAGATCAAGCGGTGCAAGAGCGATTCAACGAGCTCGGGGAGAGACGTTGCGAAGAGGGTATTCCTCTAGCCGAAGTCTTGTGGGCACTGGTTTTCACAAAAGATCTTTTGCTTGAGTACCTGGGCGCATACGGGCTAGCAGACTCGGCAGTGGAGCTGTATCAACAGCAAGAACTCGATAGATTGATTTGTCATTTTTTTGATCGAGCTGTTTGCTATACGGTCGCAGGTTACGAGGGCCAAGTATTGAAAAAAAAGACATCCGGAGAGGACCGCGAATTAAGACGCTCGCGAAGCTTTTGGCCGCAAGGCGGTCTTTTCCGGAATGGTCGTAAGCCATGACTGATTGTATTTCAGCACTCGGGCAGAATCACCCTCGCGCGGCGAGTTTCGCTAGCTCGTGTCGGACTCTTCGCGCCTCTTAGAAGGCCGCCCGAGAGGAGCCTGACTATGCCTTCCACTGAAAAAAAGTATTGAAGCAACGCCTGGAAGCCATGTTGGACAACGAGTGGGCCCAGCTGCTCAACCAACTAGAGAAGACTCGCGGGTCGCGAATTCGTTCTTCTCCGTTGTGCTTGGCTCGATCCTGACAGATTGTGGGAAACCGGGAGTTGCTCGCCAGCCTGGCATGGCTTACAAAGGGCGTAAGACACATAGCGATGAGAGAACTTCGCGTCAGGGTGTGTGTTTGACCAGCTGAGCTCCCCTTTCAATGGTGCCGGCGGGGGGAATCGAACCCACGGCCTAGGGATTATGAGACCCTCGCTCTACCACTGAGCTACGCCGGCTTAAACGCAATCCTTTATGCTACGGATGAACCGTCGAAAGTGTCAAGTTGCGGCTTCGCAGGCACCTGTAAGCTTCCGCTGCAAGATACGGTACTGGTTATCGGTGCCAGGAGCGCATCCGTACGCGGTTCAGCCCGATTATTTTTGAACCAGTAACTCGAAGCAAATAAACGCCTCGCGGCCCGAGTAGTACTTCCGTACCATCCAACTTGGAACTTAGGTACCCTTGCTGCTATGCGTTCTGGAACACTACACTCTCCCCTGTCGGAAGCGGTCCTCACTCTCACTGGGCGAAGGCTCGGCGAAAGTACTAGGCCGTGTTCCGTTGACGGTTTTGCACAGGGCCGTGGTGTGCCGTACTTGACACTGTCCTAATCTAGGATAGAGTGTCTCCGTTCGTAATCCCGCTCTCGGAGGCACTAAATGTCACGTAAACTAGGCGCATTGGCTCTTGCTTTGGGCATTCTTGTTGGCGCGATGGAACTGAAGACCTTGGTGACGGCTCACAGCAATACCGTCGTCATCATGGCCAATGGCGTCTCTCCCGTTCCCAAGCTGCCGCCACCGTCGAATTAATTTGGCCCGGTCACAGTTTGATCGTCTGATTCCCTGACCGGCCAGATTGCGCGAGGAAAATGCCTAGCGGAATCGCACTGGTTATCTGGATTGTGGGAATGGGCGCAGGGGTGTGCTTTATCACTTTTTCGGTGAAGCGCTCCTGTTTTCTGAAATATTTCTTCCTGAATCTCTACGTGATCTTCTCCCTGTTTGCGGATCTGATCCGTCAGGCGGTTCTCCGCTTCTACGGGCTGGATTCACGGGAGTACATTTATCTGTACTACTACACGGACTGCTTGCTGACGATCGCTTTGTTCGTCGCCGTCATAAGCCTCGCTTCTCGTGTGTTTGCCGAACTAAATCTGGCCCGTTACGTCCGCTTCGTGGCGGTATTGTTGCTTTTAGGGACAGCAGGCTTCACCTACGCTGTCGTTGCGCAGTCTGCAGATCGCCTCGTCTCCAGGTTTACCGTCGAGCTCTCTCAGAACCTCTATTTTGTTGGTCTGGTACTGACTTATCTGCTGTGGGGGGCCGTCCTCAAATTGCAGGAAACCCGCACACGTCTTGTACAGATGGTTCTATCGCTGGGTCTTTATTTCAGCGCCTATGCCGGCAGCTATGCCCTCCTGAATCTGGCACCCAACTCTGAAATCGTACAGTATCTCGCCCCGATCCTCGGTTGCTTCCTGCCGGTCTCATGGGCGCTGACTATCATGCGCTACTCTGAAGATTCGCGACTTACCCCGGCTCGCCTTGTGGCGGTGCCCCGATGATGGCCGCCTTTATTCTCGCCTTCTCGTTGTTGACCTTGCTGATGTTTTTCGTTTCCTATTGCCGGTCGCTGACGGCCTCGTCCCTGCACACGTCGATCTCCGAGGATGTGCGCGACGTTACTGGAATACAGACGCGGGCCGCTGGCCGGGACTATGCCCGCGTAATACAAATCCTTCATCTGTGCCCGGACCGGCCGGAAGACCGTTCCCGCCTGCAGATTGTCGGCGCCTACTACTCTTTCCTGAATCTTCTCGATCAGAGCTTTGCCAAGATTTCCCCCTCCGTGCGCGAATGGGCCGAAGAAGAACGCGCGGGTTGCGCCCATTTTGCGGCTGTAGCCCTCGGCCGCCGCATCGCCCTGAACCGCGAGATGCTGGCCCAGCAAGTCGAGCTGTAGCCCTGCCCCTGCTAACTCTTTAGCTCCATCACTTTCACTTTGTGGCTGTCCTCTGCCGCCTCCAGTGCTATGATTTTCGTCTCTGCTCCTCACCGGAGTATGAGCGTCCGCAGCGCAAAAACTACCGGTGAATACAATATGCTCGCAGTGTGGCGCGGTGCTCTCCACGGGAGAGCGCGCCTGTCATTTTTGTGACCATCCTGAAATCTCTTCCCTGGCGGAATCTCCTGCCTCCACGCGGGGCAATCTCGCCTTGCGTTCCTCGGGTGAAGAGGAATGGCGCGGGGAGCTGAACCAGCGCCTTCAGGCCTACCGTGCGCGTCGCAGAAAGGCCTTCCCCAACGAGGCGCAGACCGAGCTCCCTTTCGAGAGCCGCCACGCGGCGGCCGCAGTGGCTGTTCAAACGGAAGATCCGAAGCCCGCAGCCCCGGATCCCAACGATGATTTCGCATTCACCATTGCGATCGGCCGGCCGCCGCAAAAGGCCGAACCCGACGACGCACGCCTGCTCATCGACGTCTCTCTGCCTCCATTACCGGAAGAGCCGGAAGAAGCCCACGAGGCTCCCGAGGAGCCGCCTTCCGACCTCTACCCGGTCGCCACGCTGCGCGAACGGCGCCTCGCCGCACTGATAGATGCCGCTTGCCTAGCCTTCGCCTATGGTGGATTCCTCGCTCTATTTGGCTCTCTGGGCGGCCAATTCACGCTGAGCAAGCTCAGTGCGGTCGTCTGCTTTTCCACCTTCGCCTTCGTCTACGTGCAGTACTTCGGTCTCTTTACTATTTTTGGCGGCACCACGCCGGGAATGATGCTTCGCGGCCTGCAAGTGGCAAGTTTCACCGGCGAGCCTCCCACGGCGAAACAACTCTTCTGGCGCACCGCGGGCTACATGATTTCCGCGAGTACGTTTTTCCTGGGATTTTTCTGGGCACTGTGGGACGAAGACGCCATGACCTGGCACGACCGGCTCTCACGCACCTATCTGGCCGTGCCGGAAACCTTCGCCGACGCGGAGATTTCACACGCGTCGCCGGTCCGTTAAAACAAAAATCATTGTTGAATCAGCGGGGAATTCGGGGAGCTGCCAGCTGCTTCTGAGCCTACTTCTTTACTACTTTTTCGTCTGAAGCGATTTTTCCGTCGCGAATAAAAATCACGCGATGCGCGTGCTGCGCGATATCCATTTCGTGCGTAACTAGGATAATGGTGTTCCCCTGCCCGTGCAGGTTCTCGAATAGATTCATGATCTCTTCGCCGGTCTTCGAGTCCAGGTTTCCCGTCGGCTCGTCCGCCAGCACGATCGATGGATTGTTCACCAGCGCCCGGGCAATCGCCACGCGCTGCCTCTGGCCGCCCGAAAGCTCGTTTGGCTTGTGATGCATCCGCGGCACCAGGTCCACGCGCTCCAGCGCTTTTTTCGCCCGCTCGATGCGCTCTTCCGCCGGCGTGCCGTTGTAAATCAGCGGCAGCTCCACATTGTGGAGCGCTGTCGCTCGCGGCAGCAGGTTGAACGTCTGAAACACAAAGCCGATTTCCTTGTTCCGGATATACGCCAGTTCGTCGTCGTCCAGCTCGCTCACCAGGCGTCCCGCCAGCCAATAACGCCCGGAACTCGGCGAATCCAGGCATCCAATCAGGTTCATCAGCGTGGATTTGCCGGAGCCCGACGGCCCCATGATGGCTACGTATTCGCCCTTGCGGATTTCCACATCGATTCCGCGCAGCGCATGCACTTCTTCGGCGCCCATCTGATACATCTTTGCCAGCGCTTCCGTTCGAATAACGATGCCGGCGTCCACCAGATCTTGCCGGTACGATTCCGATGTTGCGATCTCTGCAGGCATCCGCTTCTCCTGATCCCCGGGCGAACTCATTCTTTTTCTTCAATCTTCTTTGGCGCTGTGTTGTCCACTTTCACTGACGCTTCGGGCTTCAGCGTGCGCAGCGCCTTGTAGCTTCCGACAACGATTTCGTCGCCCGCTTGCAGTCCCTTTGTGACCTCAATGTCCGTCACGCCGGAAATGCCGGTTTCCACGGGACGAAACGTCGCCTTCTTGCCGTTGACCACAAAGATGCCTTGAATCTCATCCTTCTTCGGATCGCCCGTCGTAACCGGCGCCGGCGCGGCCAACGTTACATTGCTGTTCTTTTTCCCGTTCTTCGCCGCTTCATCCAGATCTTTGCGCGAGCGGACCGCCAGCGCCTGGATCGGAATTGCAATCACGCCCTTCTTTTCCGCCGTCCTGATTTTCGCCGTCGTTGAAAGGCCGGGGCGCAGATTTTCCGGAGGACTGTCCAGTGTTACCACTACCTTGAAATCTTTTGCTTCCTGGTTACTCGTCGTGGTTTGCGTGGTCGCCAGGCCGGAGCTCCGCAGAACCGCCTGCGAGCCGATTTCCGTCACCTTGCCCTTGAATATTTTTCCCGGAATCGCATCGATCGTCACGTCCGCGTCCTGGCCGATTTTCACGTTTACGATGTCGGTCTCGTCCACCTTCACTTCCGACGTCACGATCGACATATCCGAAAGCGTCATCAGGAAACTTCCCGTGGCGTTCTGGATTCCCGGCACCACATACTCGCCCAGCCGCACCGGCAGGTAGCTCACAATCCCATTGATCGGCGAAAAATAAGTCGTCTTCTGCAACACGTCTTTCGTCCGCACCAGCACAGCTTTGCTCTGGTCCAGAGTTGAACGCACTTGTTCCAGTTGCGCCTTCTGCATCTGCATGCGCGCGCGCGACGCATCCACTCCCGCCACCGCCGCATCGTACGCGGTCTTCCGCTGGTCGAAATCCTGCTTGGGAATCAGCCCGTCCTTGTAGAGCCCCTGCCCGCGATCGTAATCCAGCTTGGCTTTTTCCAGGTTGGCTTGTTGCTGGATCAAATCCGATTTCGCCGCCGTAAAGCTCGCGTCAGCCGCCTGCACTCCGGATTGCGTCGAAGTAATCGCCGCCGACTGCGCCTGCACATCGGCGTTGGCCTGCACGTTTTCCTGCAGCAGCAGCCGGTCGCCCTTCTTAATGTGGTCGCCCTCTTTCACCAGGATTTCGGTGATTCGCCCGAATCCCTGTGCGGTGATGTTGGTGTAGGTCGTCGGCTTCACTTCTCCCGACGCTGTCACTTGCGAAACCAGCGAATCTACTTTCGCCACTTTCGCCGTCTGCACCGTCACCACACCCTTATTTGCCTGGTTCACGCTGATCAGTACAATTATGCCCAGCGCGGCCGCTCCGCCGAGTCCTATCCCGACCTTTTGCCACGTCTTCATGATGCTTTGCCTTTCGCGGTTCCGCTGCGAACCACTCGCGCGGAGGGACACTGCCAACCCACAAACCTCTCGCCTGCCTACCACTAATACGCCTGGACACACCGAAATGTTTCGTGGCCAGGCCGCAATCTGAATTGTACTTCGGGCGGGTAGCTCAATAACTTGCTGCTCGCTGCAACTCCGTCCAATCAAGGACCTTCTCGTCCTTATTGTATTTCGATGTTAAGCAAAAGAAAAGACTTGAGCCAGCTCTCTCGCCTTTGGCCGACAGCCGACCCCGCCATTTTGTTTAGACGCCGAATCCCCCGGTTTGGTCGTTCCACCGTCGCCATTGAGCGCACCTTAAGGTCTCTGTTTCGTTGTGGCGCGAGATCGCCGCTCTTCTATGCTCGTCCCCTCATAGCATTGTCCCAGCCTCCGGCGACCCTCATACATAATCACATGGGCTGGCTCCGGAATGCCCGCAAACACGGTTCTTTACGGTGCCATTTTGTCGTACTGTTTGGCCTATGCTGGCATATAATTTTTGAGCGGCACAGTCATCCAAGAAAGACTTCCAAAGGCGCCAACCATAATGTTCGATACGTATAAGCCCCGGTTTCCCCTGGAGCGCCTGCCGTGCGGATGATCGGGTCCCTACCCTCCTTCCGATTCTCCCGCAGTCCGGGATTGACGCTCGTTGCCTTCGGCGTCGTCCTCCTGCTTGCCTATGAAACTGCCCAACTCGTTCTGGAAGGTGACATCAGCACGCTCGTTATGTGCGGAATGGCTTTTGTCGGACTCGCCGTCGTGGTTGCCATTCTCAACGACTGGCGGCGTGGCCTCTACCTGCTGCTTGGCTGGATTCTCTTTGAAGATCTCTTTCGTAAGTATCTGGGCAATAACATGGCGATCTTTTTCACCAAGGATGTCCTCACCATTGTTCTGTATATCGCATTCTTCGCTGCCCGACGCGATCACTTGGTTAAGAAATTCAAGCCGCCCTTCCTCATCCCCCTGTTGATATTTATCTGGTTTGGCGTCATCCAGATGTTCAATCCTGCCTCGACCAGCATTTTCTACGGCATCCTGGGCATGAAAGTATATTTTCTCTATGTCCCCCTGATGTTCGTCGGTTACTCCTTGATTGAATCGGACCTTGACTTGCGCAAGTTTTTCACTTTCAACATGGTCCTCTTTTTGATTGTGGTGGCGCTCGGCATTGCGCAGTCCATTCTCGGCCCCAAGTTTCTGAACCCCATGGTCATTCAAGAAGATATTCGAGACTTAAGCACGCTATATCGAATAGCTCCTATCTCGGGCTTGATGGCCTACCGCCCGAATGGCGTGTTCGTGAGTGCAGGCCGCTTTGCAAATTTTCTCGTTTTATCCTGGCTAATGGCCCTTGGATTTGGCGGTTATCTGTTGTTACGCAGACGGAGCGGAAGGAATTTGGCATTCCTGGCTATTGCGGTGGTTGCAATGGGCACGGTCATGTGTGCGTCTCGTAGTCCTATTATGTATAACGCGGGCAGTGCCATGGTTGTTGCTGCCGCTTTTCTCTGGGGCGCTCCCTGGAGACAGGGAGAGGTGCGCCGCGTCATTCGCACGATTCAGCGTTCGCTTCTGGCTGTAGGACTAGGCTTGCTCCTGATGATGACTTACTTTCCCGAGGCGATCGCTTCCCGTTTGGCCATCTACTCCGAAACACTTTCTCCGGACAGCCCCTCAAGCGAACTTGCTGCCCGGACGCGCGACTATCCTTTCAGGAATTTCATGCTGGCCTTTGACCACCCGAACTGGCCCACTGGCTACGGCATAGGCACCTGCACGCTCGGTGTCCAATATGTGGTTCGCATCATGCGTGCGACACCCATGGGAATCGGCGTCGAAAACGGCTACGGCCAGTTGCTGATCGAACTTGGTATTGTCGGACTTCTGCTCTGGATCTCTCTGAGTATCGCGATTTCAATTTCCGCTTGGAAAGTCGCTAAACGCCTCCGCGGCACTCCCTGGTTTCCCCTGGCCTTCGTTATTTTTTGGTACGCTTTCTTGGTTTTGATTCCGATAGCCTATGTCGGTATTACCGTCTACCAGGACTATATGATGAATACTTACCTTTGGATTCTCCTCGGCATCCTCTTCCGCCTGCCGGAACTTGCCAAAGACACTATTCAAAACGAGACAATGGCCCAGCTCGATTCAGAGTCCAGGCTGGCCTGAATTGCGCATCGCTGTTGTTTCTCCCTTTCTGGATCGCCGCCATGGTACAGAGCGGTGTATTGTGGAGCAAATCGAACATTTTCTTCGCCGACCCGACTGCCAGATTCATATTTACGCCCAAGCAGTCCAGGATCTCGAAGTCCTTCCATTCAGCGGTTTGCACCCTTCCGCTCCGGCCGCGGGGAGAGCTGTCTGGCACCGGATTCCGACCCTGCCCGGCCCTCATTTGCTGAATTTTCTGTGGTGGTATTTCGCCAATCAGGCCTTGCGTTGGTTTCACCAGAGATATCGCGGCCTTCGCTTCGACCTGGTTTACTCACCGGGGATCAATTGCCAAGACGCCGATGCGATTGTTGTTCACGTCGTGTTTCACGAATTTTTCCGCCACGTGCACCAGGACCTGCGGCTGCGCGACGCCCCTTTGTCTGCCTGGCCGGTCTTGCTACACCGCGCTCTCTACTACCGTCTGATTATGGCTCTCGAAAACCGCTTTTACCGCAATCCCCGCATCAGTTTGGCAACCGTTTCCAAGCGAACGGCCGAGGAACTCGCCAGGCACTTTGCCCGCTCGGATGTTTCGGTCATTCCCAATGCCGTTGACCTGGCGCGTTTTAATGTCCCCGAACGCCTCCGTCGCCGCGAACTCGCTCGCAAATTTCTGCAACTCCCGGATAACGAGCTCGTTCTGCTTCTCGTCGGCAACGACTGGAAAAGCAAAGGTCTCGCTCCGCTCTTGCACGCCGTTGCCGCTCTTAAACGCCTTCCCCTGCGATTGCTTGTCGTTGGCCGCGACACTTCCACCCCTTTCCTCGCGCTCATTCAACGTCTAGGGCTTGCCGGCCGCGTCCTCTTTCAGCCTCCTTCGTCCGACATCATGCAGTTTTACGCAGCTGCCGACGTTTATGCAGGGCCCTCCCTCCACGATTCGTTTGCGTTACCTCCAATGGAAGCCATGGCCTGTGGGCTGCCCGTCATCACTAGCGTCACCAATGGTGGCTCGCAGATAATTACGGACGGAGTGGATGGCTTTGTGCTTTCTGACGCGCAGGATAGCTTGGCCCTCTCCCAAATCCTTGTCCGCCTCTACGAACAGCCCGAATTGCGGCGTTCGGTTGGTGAAAAGGCCGCCTCCACCGTAAAATCCTACAGTTGGCAACGAAACGCCGAGGAGACGTTTGAATTTCTCCTCGAAACTCTTCGTCGAAAGGTAGTGGAATGAAGCCACCAGAGCGGTGGAGAGAAGCCCAGACTGCGGAAACCGAATATTGGACTGGCCTTTCCACCGCCACCGTCCAACAAATCCTGCGCCGCAATGAATCGATTGCAAGAATGCTGACGGACTGGATTTCAGAATTTCCATCACCCGCGATGGAAATCGGGATCGGAGGACTGGGCGTCGGTTTGCTGGGCTTTCTGCCTATTCCAATTCGCATCGGGATTGATCCGCTCCCGCTGGTTTCTCCGCTTTGTGAGGAGGAGCTTCTGCAGGAGATTCAATTGCGCCGGAATTCGCTGCATTTTGTCCGTTCGTCCGGGGAGGCTTTGCCATTTCGAGACGGCTGCGCCGGCCTTGCGGTGAGTTTCAACGTCCTCGACCACGTAAATAATGCGCCCCAGGTGGTCGGCGAAATCTTTCGTATTCTCAGCCCTGGCGGGCTGTTTTTTCTGGGGGTGGATACGTTTTCGTACATGGGACTGGCCAAGTGGTATCTCTGGACCAAACCACGCCACGCCAACGAGATTCTTGTGCGCGCTCATCCTTACCGCTTCTTGGAACGTCACGTCAAAAAGTTGTGCCTCGCCATTGGGTTCGAATTGGTTCGTACGACGCCTCGCGGACCCTTCGACCTCTTGTTCGGTCACAGCCTGCCAACTCCCTTTCTGTTCAAGAAACCTCTCCAGGCGGGGTGATCCAGGCAATTCCGTAATTCCAATAAATAGTCGTGTACATATAGTTAAATATTGTATACCATATGAATACTATATGGGCTTGTCTATCCGACCAGCGGTAATTATGCAGCGGAAGTATTACACCGAAACTGCTTCCCGCTACGCCCTCATGCACTCTCAGGAAGCAGTTGGTGACGACAACTGCTTGCGCCTACTTCTACCCCTTCTGAGCAGCCTTGATGTCCGTAGCCTTCTTGACGTCGGCTCCGCCACTGGCCGCGGCTTGCCTCGCCTGGCCGAAGGCCTTTCCAGAACGCTCATTTGCGGCATCGAGCCTGTAGAAGCATTGGTCCGGCAGGGGATCTCCTCCGGCGTCACCCAGGGTCTGCCCCTCTTGATGGCCAGTGGAGACGCGCTTCCCTTTGCCGACGGCAGCTTCGACGCGGTTTGCGAATTCGGCATTCTCCATCATGTGCCCGAACCAGCGCGCGTCATTCAGGAAATGCTTCGCGTTGCCCGTAATGTGATTGTCATCTCCGACGCCAACCGGTTCGGACAGGGGTCGTTTCCGTTGCGCATCATCAAGCTGCTGCTTTACAAATTGAAGTTGTGGAAAGCTTTTGATTTTGTGCGGACTCGCGGGAAAGGCTATCAGGTCTCCGAAGGCGACGGAGTCTTCTATTCTTACAGCGCATTCGACAATCTGCACCAGATTCAGCAGTGGGCCGAAAGCGTTTACCTCTTTCCGCTGGATAAGGCGGGAATCCCGGGCTGGTTTCATCCCTTGCTTACGTCGGGCAGCGTCCTGCTGATCGCCATTCGCAAACAGCGGTCTCCCGCGGCCTAACGCTGCGCTTGGCCCAAAACCGCTGCGCGCGTTGCGTTCATCGTAAATTCCAGCGTCTCTTTTGGAATACTGGTCACAAACGGCCCGATCAGCCAGCCCAGGCCCGCCGGAATATCTCTCGTCAGGGTTACGGCCTCATTCTGAACGTAAACGCCGCCGTCGCGTTCTTCCATTCGCCACCACGTTTCCATTTGCCACAAAAAGCCATTCGCTTCCTCCGGCGATTTCTCTTTTTCCGCTTTCGTTCCCGGATTCGCCACTTCGCGGATCCGCACCGCGGAGCTCCGGCTATGCTCTCGCGTCGCCGAATCGCGGAAATACGTCACATCCTGTTCCGTATTCAAAACCACGGTTACGACCTTTTTCCGCCGGAACCTCATATATACCCGGAAATGATCTCCCTCGCGCGACTCGATCCTCGCGCTTTCCACGTCGGGACCGTAATATTGCGAGTGCTTGTTGTAATCCTGCAAAACGCCCAGAACCTGCTCCAGCTTTACTCCGGGGATAAAAACCATTCCTTCCCAGTCGTGAACCATTCCTCCCGGAATTTGCCCCGCGCCTTCCCCATCATCCTTTCTCAGGCGTCTCATCTCCACGCCGCCTTGCTTCAACTTTTCGTAAGCACGCGTTCTGTCCGGTTCCGGCAGCTCATCAATCCACAAAAATGCTCCCCGGCTCAGTCCCTCACGGTTGCGGGCTTCGACTCGGGAGACGTAATCCTGATACCCGTGCAGGGTCCCCTCTCGAGGCACCGGCAGTCCCGTCCATTCGCCCTTTGCCGTCCCGTCGAAGCTCAACACGGCCAGCAAAAAGCACAAAAGCAGAGATTTCCACCTGCCAGCAGGAACCTGCAACCGTCCGCTCTTCACTGTAGCCACGCATTCCCCTCTGTGGAATGCCCGTTCCTTTTCTACGCTTGGGCGGGGCACACTAAGATGGATGCACGACCATCACCGAATGGCGCAGATCTTGGAATATCAGGGAGTTCCTGCATGGTGAGAAGTAGTGGTGGGTTGGGTAGCTCGCACACGGCCCCTTGCGGAACCGCTGTCCCCGCGCGGCCCCCAACCCATCGTTTAACAAGCTTAGGGTCGTCCACGAATTCCAACAATGGCCCAATGGCTCCAGTTGGCGGGGTACCCGGGTCTTAGTACTAGTGGTGTACCAGTCGGGCACTCTGAGTGTTGCATAACGTAAACAAAATACTGGACTTATAGTGATGGTGCTTCACAGCAAATCACCCCGAAACTTCCCTGGTACTTACTCCAATTCATTGCCCCGCTAACCCGCTATACTGTCGCTTGCCTTTCGGCCTTGAAACCAAACTTGGGAAGGGAATCAATGGCGACGCGAACGATTGCGGAGGAGTCCGGTGCTCGCCCCGAGTCCGCATCGCCCATTTCTTCCGTCTGGATGCCGCGCAAGCTCACCGCCGCCGCATCGGACTCCCTTGATCTCATCCGCGCGTTAGCCGCTTGCGCTGTAATGGTGGGCCACGTGCGCGCCCTGTTTTTCGTGGACTTCCGCCAGTTGGCTCACAAATCCTGGCCCCTTCAGGCTCTGTATTTCCTGACGGGCTTCGGCCACCAGGCGGTCATCGTCTTTTTTGTCCTCAGCGGTTTTCTGATCTCTTCCACCGTCATTCGGAGCTACGTCCTTGGAAAATGGTCCTGGCGGGACTACGCCGTCAATCGCGCCACTCGGCTATACGTCGTGCTCATTCCGGGTTTGCTCCTCGGATTTTTCTGGGACCGCCTGGGTAGCTGGCTGTTTGCAGCGAAGGGAATTTACGCGCGGCCGCTCACTGATCTCGGGCCCCCCGTACCTTTGCAGAACCTCACCCCTGGCAACTTTCTTGGCAATTTGTTTTTTTTGCAAACGATTTTCTGCGATACGTTTGGTTCGAACGCCCCGCTTTGGAGCTTGGCGAACGAATTCTGGTATTACGTTTTGTTTCCCGTAGCGCTTGCCGCCTGCCTGGCCTGGGTGCGGGGCCGCCTCCGCGTCGCCATTCCGCTCGCTTGCTTAGCCATTTTCATAGGGGCTTTAGTGGGCCGCGGCATTCTGATTGGTTTCTTGATTTGGCTTGCGGGATGCGCGCTGGTCTTGCTTTACACCAGGGTGCAGCTCCGTTCCAGGCTTGCCGCGCTCAGTCTGCTCTGTCTTGCAACCGCCCTGTCAGGCGTAATGTTCGCCGTGGCCCGCGTGCTGCAGCGGGATCCTGTTCTCAGCGATCTTGAGGTCGGCTTCGTTTTCACGCTTTTTTTGTTTGCCGTGCTCCAGGTCGCGGTCCGCAGGAATCCTTCTCCCTACTCGACGGTTGTGCACCGTTTCGCGGGCTTTTCCTACAGTCTTTACGTCCTGCACTTTCCCTTTGTGCTTTTTTTCCGCACCTGGCTGGTTCCCGTGGAGCGTTGGCAACCCACCCCGGCGCACCTTCTCTGTGCCGCATCAATCGGTGCGGGAAGCCTTCTCTTCGCCTGGCTGGTTTCATTGGTTACAGAAGCAAAGACCGATGTCGCCCGAACACAGTGGAATCGCCTTTTTGGTTAGGGGCACTGTAGCGGCCACCTTCAGGCTTGCCCTGACGAAGGAATGGGTGGCCCAGCCCGTTCCCCACTCCGCCTTTCCTGCACCGGCTAGTGCTTCTTGCTCGCCGGCACCGCCGAAGTCGCGGTATTCCCGTTCAGTAATTGCAACGTTACGTTCTTCGTCTGGCTCTTCCCCAGCGGGATGTTGCGCTCCCAATCGGAATACGCCCCTTTCCGCGAAGCCCTCAGGTCGTAGCTTTCCTGCTTCAATCCGGTGATAAAAAATGCTCCTTTTGCGTCCGAGTGCAGTACGCGCGGCTTCATTCCACTGGAGGTCTGGCAGGTAACGGTCGCATTGGGCACTGTCTTCCCGTCCGAGTCCAACACCGTTCCGGAAATCGTGGCACCCGTTTTCTTCTTGGTCTGCGCATCCACGCCCTGCGAAAAAACAATCGCCAGTCCAACCGTCAGCAGAAATACCAGTTTGCTTTTCATGGGCAACACACTCCTGCACGCTCCACTTCAGTGTAGTGCCGTTCCGGCCCTGCATTTCGCTCGCGGGCCCGCGTGTGACGCAGTTCGCAACTGGCTGGACGTACAGTGTGCGTCATGTCTCCTCGCACCCCATATCTCGAATTGTCTGGGTTTCTTGCAGGCTTCAGCGAAGTTTCAGATCGATTGCATACACGTCCACGTCCCCGTGGTCCACGGTTACGTACACTGCTCCGTCCGGGCTCAATCCTGTAAAAATGCAACGCGCCGCGCCGGAGCTCAGCAAATCGCCAAACCGCGTCACCCGCTCCGATTCGCGCGTCGCCATCGGCACACGGAAAACCGACTCCTCCACTTCGTCCGTATCCTGGAAATAAAGCGCGTCCCCGCCGGGGGACCAACGCAGCGTCGAAGGAAAATTCGCCTCCGCCAGCACCGTCCACTTCAGCAATTTGCAGTCGTACAGGAAGACTTGCTTCTTCTTAGGATTCAGCGCGGCGATGTACCGGCCATCCGCTGACCACCGCGGCTCGATCAATCCTTCCGACCCAGCAATCGTCGAAAGGCGTCCCGACTCCAAGTCCAGGATCCGAATCGTGGACTCACCGCCTGTCGCCGTGTCCTGCACGTCCAGCACGATCTGCCTTCCATCCGTCCGCCAGTCGCCGGAAACCGAGGCCCACCGGTTATCCATCGGCAAGACCGTTTTCGGCGAACCGCCCTGCGCCGAAACTACGTACAGACGCGGCTGCTTGTCCAGCAGGAATCCCGTGAACAAAATCTGTTTCTGGTCCGGCGACCAGTGTGGCGCAAACGCTCCCGTTGCCCCGGCCATCAGCTGCAAGCGGTTGCTGCCATCGATCCGGCTCTTCCACAGCGTTCCGTTTTCCCGCGCCGCGTACACCACCCACTGGCCGTCCAACGAAAAATCCATATCCGTTGCGCCGGATTCGGCCAGCATTGCGGTTTTCGTCAATGTTTTCGGGTCGATCCGCAGCAGTTGATATTCATTGTGCGAGCCGATCGCAAACAACCTCGACCCGCCTGCCGTTGCGGTCGGATGGTCAAACGCTATCGGACCTTTCGTCAATTGAATCGGCTCTCCGCTGCGTAGACCGAACCACCCGTGCTTCTCTTCCATCAGCCACAGATTGGCTTGTGTATCCACGGCCAGATTCGCGCGCAAATCCTGACCCGTCGAATACGCAAAGAAGTCTCCTCCCGCCAGCCAGGTCCCGCTTCCTTCGTGTGGTCCACCCTCTTCCCCGGGCAATACGCGCCGCAGCGATTTTCCGTCGATGCCGATCTCCCACATCGAATCGGTGCCTTCCACCAGGTTGCTCTGCGTGAAGCGCAAACGCTTTCCATCCGGCGACCACACGAGCGAATGCGGCGCCAGCTTGAATCGCGCCACTTCCCGCGTCGCGCTCCCCTGTATATCAGTAGTCAGTATCGTCTCGCCGCGCACGAACGCAATCATGTCGCCTTTTGGCGACCACACTGCCTCCTTGGCCATCACGTCGCCCACACGCCGCGGCGCTCCCCCTTGCACCGGCCAGAACCACAACGCCGTCTCTTCACCCTGGTGCATGAATTGTCCGATCAGAAATTGGGTGTGGTCGGGCGACAAATCAAAAATGCGCGTGTTGTCGAAGGGTGTTGGCGTCCGCTGGATGTTTCCGCCTTCCACCGAAGTCTGCATCAGGTTCCAGCCGGTCACGTCGCGCACCACGAAATAGATCCGGCTGCCATCGGTGACCAGTTTCCCCCACGGATCCACTTGTCCCGTGTGTGTCAGTTGGCTCACCGACAGCACTTTTGGCTCTGGTCGCGGCCAAAGGAAAAAGAGCAGCACTGCCAGCAACCCCGCGGCTCCAAGCGAAATCTGCCACCACGCGGGCCCCTTCTTCAAAAGGAGGGCATCGCGCCTTCTGGGTTCCACCTCCGCCGCCGGTCCGTCTCCCTCCAGCGGCAACTCCAACGCTTCCCGCTCGTCTTCGCTCTCGATGCGGATCGCCGTCATCAGCGGCGACGGTTCCAGTGCCACAATCTCCACTGGCGCAATGAATCGGTAACCGCGGCGCGGTACAGTTTCAATGAAGACCGGGTTTTCGGCGTTGTCATTCAGCGCCGCCCGCAATTTCATTAGCGCCGTGTTCAGGCTGCCGTCGAACTCAACAAACGTTCCTTCCGGCCAAATCTTCTTGCGCAAATCCTCGCGCGAAAGCACTTCCCCGGGTGTCTCCAGCAGCAGCGCCAATATTCGAAAGGGCTGTTCCTGCAGTTTTACGGGTGTGCCCTGGCGGCTCAGAGTCCCCTGTTCCAGGTCCGCCTCAAACAATCCAAAGCGGTAAAGCCGCCGATCTTGTTGCGCAGTTGTGTCCACCGGGTCCTGCTGCCTCCGTTCCCGGTGATATTACACCCAAAATGCGGTTGATAGGTAGCCATATCTTTATCGAAAGCCTAGAGTTAATGGTTCATAAATGAACCACCCGCAGTTCGTTTGACGTAAGGCATTTATTTTCCCATTCTTGCGCTCAGCACCACCCGTCTTTCCTCGGTCCCACATACCGAGACTGGCGGGCCCACAGAGGAGGGTCGCTACACCGAAGCGAACCAACCCTCAATCTCTGAACCAAGGGAATGCCCGCGTCCTGTGTCCTCCGTCAAGAAGTCTTGGGCACGGACGCGGCTATCCCAACCCCGCCGTCCTTCTTTCTCTATATTTCTTCGCACAAGGATCCAAGCGCTAGAAATTCCTCCGCGGAGAGTGTCCGAGTGAACAATTTGCGTACCGGTACCATTCACTCCTCTCCTCATCCTGACCGCTAACTCGTTTCGTTTCTTTTCCTCCCCTGCTCTCGGGCCCCTCACCCCTTTGGCATTCGTCGTGCCACCTTTAGCTTACCCAGTCGAAATCCATGAGCTTGGAGGTGTATTCCATCATGCGTTTTCGCGCTGCCGTTTCGCTCGCCACCTTCTTCCTACTCTGCTTCGCGATCTCTCTGTGGTCGGCCCCTATTCCCGTGGAGATGGGGCCGTCGCGCAATTCCCCGGAACCCTCTTCCGTGTCCGGGACCATCGCTAACGTCAACACGTCGCAATTCACTCTCTCGCTGAATCGCAACCAGAATCCCAACAAACTCGAATTCGTCATCGACTCCAACACTAGGATTGATGGCAAACTCGCCGTCGGGTCGCAGGCCACCGTCGACTTTCGAGCCGAGGGCCAGCAACTAATCGCCACGCATGTCCTAGTTTTACCGGCTTCCGGTATCCAGTTGTACTAGCTAGTCCGTTTCACCAGCAGGAAGGTCTTGCTGTTTTAATCGCAGACCTTCAAAATCGGGCACCCAGCCCGCCCCTGATTTCCCCAGCGTCTTCGCCGGAGCCATTCGAGTACCGCCGGCCGCAGCCTGGCTCCCGCCATGCAATTCGTACTTCGCGGGAATCTTTCCTCAGGCTCAGGAGGAACGGAATTGCGAAGGACTCTCAATCTCGTCCTGCCGTTGGCCATAAGCGTGGCCTGCGTCTCTCTTTGCTACGCTTTCATTCAGCTCCGCACCGAACGCCGGAATCTGCGCAATGAGCAGACTCGCCGTTCCGCCATCGTCGCGGAAAACATCGCCGAAGCGATCGAATCCTCGCGCGACAAAGTCACTTCCAAAACTCTCAGCCATCTGCTCTACCGGTTTGTTCCTCGCGAAAGCCTCAGCGGCATCGCCGTCTATGATCCTTCCGGCGCCGTACGCGCTATTACACCCGGGCTCCCACTGCGATTCAATCAACCGCCCGCCGAGGCGCTGCGTGCCGTAAAAGCCGGCGCACCCGCCAGCGATTTTGTTGGCGTCGAGGATTCCACCCTCAACATCTACTCGCTTCCCGTGCACCAGGATGGAGAGCAGCTGGGCACTGTCGTGGTCATCTCCGATGCTAGCTATATCCAAGCTCGAGTGATGCGCACTTTTCGTGCTGCCTGCTTCACCGCGTTGCTTCAGACTATTTTCATCACCGCTCTCGCGTTCATCCTGGTGCGCTGGAATTTCAGCGCTCCCCTCGCCAACACCGCGCACTGGCTTCGCACCCTGCGCTCCGGCGTGCCGGACAGTTCGCGCGCTCTCCCCAAAGACGAAATGTTCGAGCAGATTCACACCGAAGCACGCCACCTGGCCCAGGATCTGAATTTTGCTCGCGCCGCCGCCCAGGAGGAGGCGCAGTTGCGCGAATCCCAATCCGCGCTCTGGACCCCTGACCGTCTCCGCGTCAGCCTCCAGAGCAAATTGCAAGACAACTCACTGTTTGTCGTTTCCAACCGGGAGCCCTACATGCACGTCTTCAGCGAGCGCGATCATTCCGTCCAAATGCTCATCCCCGCCAGCGGCGTCGTCACCGCACTCGAACCCGTTCTCGACGCGTGCCACGGCACCTGGATCGCCAACGGCTCTGGCAACGCCGACCGTGAAGTCGTCGACGCCAACGATCACCTCCGCGTTCCTCCTTCGCGCCCCACCTATACGCTGCGACGCGTCTGGCTCACGCCCGAGGAAGATCGCGGCTACTACGAAGGCTTCTCCAACGAAGGCCTCTGGCCGCTTTGCCACATCGCTCACACGCGGCCCATCTTTCGCCCGGAAGACTGGAGCGAATACCAGCGTATCAATCAGCGTTTCGCCGACGCTGTCGTTCAGGAAATGCGCGACGTCGCTTCGCCGGTCGTTCTCGCGCAGGACTATCACTTTGCCCTGCTTCCGCGAATGATTAAGGAAGCCCGCCCCGACGCCCGCGTTGCCATCTTCTGGCATATCCCCTGGCCGAATCCCGAAGTCTTCGGTATCTGTCCCTGGCAAACCGAACTCCTCGACGGTCTTCTCGGCGCCGATCTGATCGGTTTCCACATTCGCACCCACTGCAGCAACTTCCTCGCCACCGTCGACCGCGCCCTCGAAGCCCTCACCGATTGGGATCGCTTCGAAGTCTATCGCCAGGGCCGAGTCACTCGCGTTCGTCCTTATCCCATTAGCGTTGCCGCGGCGCTGAACGGCGAAACTCCCCATCCCGTTCGTTCTTCGGGCGAAGAGCGGGCCGCCCTCTGCGAAGAACTCGGCATCGAAGCCACTCTGCTCGGCGTTGGCGTCGACCGCGTGGATTACACTAAAGGCATTCTTGAGCGCTTCCGCGGCATCGAACGATTTTTCGAGAATTTCCCGGCGTACCTTCAGCGTTTCAGCTTCATCCAGATCGGCGCTCCCAGCCGCACCGACATCCCCCGTTACCGGCAATTTCTGGAGGAAGTGGGCGTCGAAGCAGAGCGCATCAACGCGCGCTTCCAGTCCGGTCGTTGGAAACCGATCGTCTTTCTGCAACGCCACCATTCGCACGAGGAGATTGCCCGTTTCTACCGCGCAGCCTCGGTCTGCCTGGTCACCTCGCTCCACGACGGCATGAACCTCGTGGCTAAGGAATTCATCGCTTCCCGGGAAGACAATCGTGGCGCGCTCATCTTAAGCAGCTTTACCGGCGCTGCGCAGGAGCTTCGCGATGCGATCCTCGTAAATCCCTATGACGTGGATCAGCTCGCTCGCTCCATCCGCCAGGCTCTGGAAATGAGCGAAGAACAGCAGGGTGAGATGATGTCCCGCATGCGCAAGATCGTTCTCGAAAACAACGTCTATCGCTGGGCCGCCAACCTCATCTCCGACCTCAGCGAAATCCGCGTCCAGACTCCTGAGCGTCAGGAGGCCGCGCACGCCGGATGATTCTTTCAAACCCCGTCACCGTCTTCGTGATTCGGACAAATTGTCATGACCCCATTCGATTCCAGGAGGGATTGCCGTGAACGTCGCTGAAACCCCGTTCGAATTTTTCACTGTCGCGTATCTCACCCGCATCGGCAATCAATCCGCCGGAAATCTGGAGGAGCTCCTCGCCGGCCTAGAGCAGTGCAGCGACGCTTCGATTTTCCACCACACCTATCAGACTCTCAGCTCCCACCACTTCCTCACCGAAGGTTTTTCCAACGACTTCGCCCAGTGGGCCTTGGCCGAAGCCAATCGCGACGCCCTCGCCGAACAGTTCGCCGCCCTCGATATCCGCGATTACACTTCCATCGCCGCCCTCCGCGCGGATCTCTGCCGCGTCCTCCGCGATTTCATCAACGCCTTCCCCCAGTTCAGCCGACAGGAAGCCCTCGATCGCTTCTATTTCTGCGAAAGCCTCGAAGTCACCATGCCGTTTTCCCTTACCGCGTCGAATCTCGACGAATTCCGCCACGGCGTCGCCACCATCAGCCACGCCAGCTTCCATTTTCACTTCGTCACTTCGCGCCTTCGCCTGCAATTCCGCACCAACGATTTTTCTCATTGGCTGGCTGGCAGCCTGGGACTCGACTCCCTCGCCGATACCATCAACCACATCGATATCTACACCAACACGCTCGACAGCGCGCGCGCCAAGTTGCTTCGCCTGGTGGACCGTGAAAGGAGAAAGCATGAGCACGATGCAAATCCCAGCTAAGGTTCCACTGGATGACTATTCGTCCGTTATCGGCGAGGGTGAAGTAGCCGAACTCCGCACTCTCGCCAGGCCGCTCGCCGGGCGTTCCGTGGTCATGATCAACTCCACGGCCGTCGGCGGAGGTGTTGCCGAAATCCTGAATCGCCTTGTTCCGCTGGCGGAAGAGCTCGGCATCAACATTCGCTGGGAAGTCATGACCGGCGGAGAAGATTTCTTCGAAGTCACCAAGGCCTTCCACAACGCCCTGCACGGCGCTCCCTATCATCCGGAGCCGCGCCACTTCGAAATCTTTCGCGCCTACAACGAAAAAAACGCCCGGCGACTTCCGCTCGACGCCGAATTCATGGTCATCCACGACCCTCAGCCGGCGGGCCTGATCTCCTATCGCGAAAAAAACGCCAATCACTGGGTCTGGCGCTGCCACATTGATCTGTCTCATCCGCATCCCGCCGTTTGGGGCTTCCTCGAAAATTATGTCCCTCATTACGACGCGGCCATTTTTTCTTCACCCGAGTTCGCCAAGCAACTCCCCATTCCGCAATATCTTTTCCATCCGGCGATCGACCCGCTCTCCGAAAAAAATCGCGACCTCCCGCCGGAATTCATTCTCGACGTCCTGGCCCGTTATGGCATCGACCATCTCCGCCCTATCCTCACGCAAATCTCCCGCTTCGACCGCCTCAAGGATCCCGTCGGCGTCATTCGCGCGTATCGTATCGTGCGCCGTTATTTCGATTGCCAGTTGGTGCTCGCCGGCGGCGGCGCCTCCGACGATCCTGAGGGAGCCACCGTCTTGAAAGAAGCGCAACACGCCGCCGAAGGCGACCCCGACATCAAGCTGCTCGAACTCCCCGCTTGGGCGCCGCTCGAAGTCAATGCTTTGCAGCGCGCTTCCACCATCGTCATCCAGAAAAGCCTCCGCGAGGGTTTCGGCCTCACCGTCTCCGAAGCTCTCTGGAAAAAGAAACCCGTCGTCGCCTCCGCCGTCGGCGGCATTCCCACGCAGATCATCCACAAACACACCGGCCTTCTCGCCCACTCCGTCGAAGGCACCGCCTACCAGATTCGCTTCCTGCTCTCTCACCCCGATATCGCCGCCCGTCTCGGCGAACGCGGTCACCAGCATGTAAAAGAAAATTTCCTCATCACCCAAAACCTGAAGCGCTATCTCACACTATTCCTTAAGTTGGGCAAGAGCTTGTGAATTCCACAGTTTAGGCGGAGAAGAATCCAGGATTAGAAATCTCTTGCCTCTCGGCTTGTTTTCCGGTTTTCCTAAAGTTCTTTCGCTCTTAGCCGATAACGGTCTGGAGGTGACGAATGTCCATTCATGCCGTTCAAGGTAGTCCTGTCCAGCCTCAGAACGATACGCCGGCTGCCGCTGCCCCCAAGGCCGCTCAGCAAGCTGCTGCTTCGGCTCTGCCGCAAGATCGAGTCTCGATCAGCTCCGCGGCTTTGGCTAAGTCCGCCAGCGCCGACAAAGACCACGATAACGACTCGAAGTAGTTGACTCTGCACAAAAAAAGGACAGTGGCGTCCCCGCCCCTGTCCTTTTTTCTTTCTCCAACTCCCTAAAATCTACCCGAAAATTGTCATCCTGAGGCTATCCGACAAGGATAGCCGAAGGATCTCAACCTTTATATGCCTCCCAGAATTTCCATCCGAAGCCTCTTTTCAACACGAAACCGGTTTTCTCAACAATTCCTCTCCTACCGCAGCTCCCCCGGCTCAATCCCTTCTTTCTTCGCCTGGTTCTCCAAATCCTCAATATTCGCCAGCAACTGTTTTTTCTTCTCTTCCAGTTGTTTCACCTGTTCGTCCAGCGGCACCATGCTGTAGCCCTTGTTCGGATTGATCCCCCCGTTCGGGCTGCTGTCATCCGCTTTGAAATTCTTGTACTGCGCAATCCGCTGGTCCGCCGCGTCGATTTTTTTCCGCAGTTCCGCGATGGCAGCGCGGTATCGCAGGATTTTTCCCCTCCGGGGATCGCCCGCGCTCTCTGAAAATCCCGGCTCCCGCTCCGCCGGACGATTCGTCCCCACCACGGAAACCGTTCCTTGCAGGCTTCCCACCTCTTCATTCGTCCAAATCTTTTTGGATTTCGTTCTATCTGCCGGCTTTTTCTCTCCCGCCGTTGAAGGGGTCTTTGCGCTCGCCGGCGACTGGCCGCTCGGAGCCGAACTGGTGGTGTCCGGCGTCTGCGCCATCGTCTGCAAACCCGCCATTTGGCAGATCCACACCAGTCCGAGGATCCACAGCTTCATCGCGCCATCCTCCGGCTCATTTCAGTTGCCCGGACTCAATCCCTTTTTTCCTGGCTTCTTCGTACAGTTCATCCATCTGATCTTCCAGCTGCTTTTTCTTCTCCCTCAATTTTGCCGTCTGCTGGTCCACAGGGGTCCGGCTGACTCCATGACTCATATCCCGGGCATCTTCGGACACGGGCTTGCCTTCCGTGAAATCCCCATAAAGCTTCAGTTGCTTGTTCACGTCATCCAACTGAACCTGAATTTTGCGCAGGCTATTCCTGTATTTCGCAATCGTTGCCGGATCCGCCGGTTTCGTCATCGTGTACTTCTGGTTTCCTTTGTCGCCGACAACCGAGACGCTGCCCGCGCCTTTCACGTCGTCGTTCGTCCACACTTTTTTTGGCTTCTCGTTCTTGGCGGCTGAAGACGGATTCGGCTCTGTCGTGGCCTGGGTAG
>Ga0210407_10000660_pt1 | contig 37107 bp, 34 predicted proteins | sample IncBWC27MmetaG_FD_150860 | JGI IMG/M metagenome (GOLD analysis project Ga0210407, IMG submission 150860) | Forest soil microbial communities from Barre Woods Harvard Forest LTER site, Petersham, Massachusetts, United States - Inc-BW-C-27-M | ecosystem: Environmental > Terrestrial > Soil >...
CCGCCGTCGTCATATGAATAGCCAAAGTCCCGTCATGCACGGACCCGAGAATCCACACGTTGCCCGGCGATGGGACAACTCCAGTCCACAGGAGATCACAAGGAAATCCGCCCTTCGTTGGGCTGGGACTGGATGCGACTGTCCAACTGGTACCGTCCCAGTGCAAAAGCAGTGTTATCTGGTGCCCGGACGCGTCGGCCGCGAAGTAGGATCCAAACGCCCAGATGTCATTTGCCGAATTCGCTGTCAATCCAAGCAAACGGTTCGACTGATTAGCGCTATTCGGCCCAACATTTGGACTCGGTACCACCGTCCAATTCGTGCCGTCAAAGTGCTCGATCAACGTCAACGTGGCGGCCCGTTTGGGAGGCGCCACCGGCGTGGAAAAGCCCACCGCCCACACATCATTCGGCGCCAGCGCCAGCACGGCGTTCAACTTGTTTGTCCCCTCGCCTACGTTGGGAGTTGCCACACTCTTCCAGGTTGTGCCATCCCAGTGCATCGCCGAGGTTCCGATATTGTCTGCACCGTGGAAGCCTACCGCCCAGGCATCATTCGCCGCGTCGGCGGACGCGCCAAACAAAAACGCATTGTTCGATTCCACGGTTGTCGCCGTCCATGCCGTGCCGTTCCAGTGCTCGAAAAGAGACGAGACCAGCCCGGTGCCGAGGTTCACCAGGCTGCCGATCGCCCAAACGTCATTAGCTGAGGTAGAGGTCATGGCGAAGACATCCGCCCGGTCTTTCTTGCCGAACTTGGGGCCCGGAAACAGGCTCCACTTGGTCCCGTTCCACTGTTCAATCACCTGTCCCGGATGTGTCCCGTCGGTTACGTTCCCCGCCGCCCAAGCCAAAGTCGGAGAAATAGCGACCACTCCCTGCAGAAAGCTGTTGTTGTCGCCTTTGATCATCGGAGCGGGAAACGCCGTCCACTTCGTGCCATCAAAGTGAATCGTGGACTGCCCCACCGCCCAAATATCGGTGGGAGAAGACGCCGACGCCGCAAAAAGTTCGCTGTTCAAGTTCTCGTTCGGAGTTGGGACCACCTGAAAGGTCGAGCCTGGTTGTGTTTGTCCTTGTGCCTGCGATTGTTGAAACAAGGCAACAGTCAATCCGCAAAGCATTACCGCGCACAGTGTAAGTTTCACAATTCACCTCAATGGTACCGAGTTAGGTTGTGTTTTCGACCTTCACGGGTTAACAACTGGCGCGACTCGCTCTTATTCCTTCATCCCCATTGCCTCATCCAAATGACGTTCGGTGGTGTGGAAACTCTTTGCTCCCAGCAATTGGCGTCACCGTGGCGCCTGTCTCGACCATCCGATCATCCGAGACAGTCGTTTCGGCCACTTGACTGGTTCGCTTCCTCGCGTTCACTCTAACGCTTCCGCAGCTGACCGCTCGTAGGGCCAAAACAATCGAGCCAACGCTACAAGAACCGACCAGTAACGCCAGAGCGCTCAATAATATAGAGCCCGCCAGATCAACAATGTTTTCCACCATTCGCAACGCTCCCTCCGTCAGCGCCCAGTGGAGCCTGCGTTCTGACGAGATGCCATCTCTCCGAACGCAGTTCCATGGCTCCTCAAACTACAGTCGACTTAGTTAGCGCCAGAAGAGGACGGGGCACCTTGATTCTTCAGCTGTCCTACCGTGTCCACCGCGCGCGGTACCCCGAAGGTATAGACGCCGTCCTGTGTTTCGAGCTTGCTCAGAAAGTACTTGCCTCCTACGTGCTCAAAGCTAAGCGTCGGCTGCCGGCCTGAAGTTGTTTCATCAAATGCCAAAGGCAGCACAAATGCTCTCTGTTTGTTAAAACTCTCTAGGAATAAGCCCCGATTTGCCGCCGGAGCGAGACGACTTACACTATATCTGCCGGCCGAGAGCGTCGCGCCTCCGGCTACAAATTCGAACGGAACACTCACACCTGCCTCATCTTGAGCGCTGGCACTTACGCCGAACCCAAGCAGGCTAGAAAGAGTAAGTATTGCTGTCAAATACGACTTCATCACGATTTCTCCTGTAGTAATGTGTTGTTGCTTTCTTCATTATTGATAACTATGCTCGTGAGCCTTTATTCCACAGGCGGGTTCCTGAGTTATCAAATACCATTACGACGTGTGGGGTTAGACGCAGTGGCCAATGCCGAGTCGGATGAAATGTCATTTGATTGTCAAATCGTGGCGAGCCAGTGTCGCTAAGTAGGCGTAGCAACTTCGTTGCACGTGTGCAGGGTACAGTTGCCCGCGCGTCAGATTTATTTTGGATCGTGGAATCCCCACAGTCGGTGAGGCAAAAGATACGTGAAGCCCGCAAACCCTTCCCACTGCGTTGAGGAAGATGTGAGGCCATGATTGAATCCGGCATCCACCACAAGATTTTTCCTGAGCGGATACGAGACTGCCCACAAATTCCCGACTGCATTTCTGCTGGTGAGTGGCTGCGTGAAATGCCAGAGTTCGCCTGCGACTGTCAGCGTCCCAGTGGGTGTGAAATCGACAGGGTCTGGCCAAATTGTCCTCGATGTACTATGCCTTTAGTCTGTTCCGAGAAAATGCCGTTGATGTCGAAGTGGAAACCTGCGAGGTCGTCACTCAGCAGGATCGACGCACTATTCCTAAACGTGCCGATGTCGATTTCCGGCGCGGGGCTCGCGTAGAGACGGCGAATGTAGCTGAGGCTTACGGTAGGCTTGTGCCCCTCCCCGGGCAATACGACTGCCTGAAATCCGGCGAAGACCTCGCCCGGGCGACTGCCTGAGAGAGCATCGCCGGTAGCTCCACTTGCTTGGGCAAGTGGCTCCGACAGGGCCAGCAACTGAAGGCGGGATGCAACCGTGAGCTTGGTGACCTGGTTAATGCTAAATAGCGTTGTGAACTCAGGTGAGGTCTCGGCATAGAGTCCGCCGTTCTCAAATTGCAGGTAGCCCACCGGGGTCAGAGTTGCGGGAGTTGAAACCGTTGGACGACCGGGATTCGCCTCCGGTGTTTGCACGGTAGACGACTGCGCACCAATCCGCGCAACAAATAACAATGCAGCTGTCCCCACAAAGCCGCAGCGAAGTAGTCCTATCAAAATAGGCTCCAGAACAAAGTGGGATCGCGCGCGAAGCGTTTCTTTTGCTGTTCCGTTCTGGCTACGCGCGTGGAGTCAGGAATGGCGGCGAACAAAAAAGTTAGTCACTTCACCACGACCTGGCCGGTCATTTTCGGATGGACCGAGCAGTAGTAGGAATACGTTCCTGCCTTGGTAAACGTGTAAGAGAACTTTTCGTCCGTGTCCATCACTTTGGACTTGAATATGCCGTCTGTGCTCACGGCCGTATGAGGAATGTCATCACTGTTTGTCCAGGTAACTGTTGTTCCGACGGGTACCGTGATCGCCTGCGGCCCAAAAACGAAATTATCGATTTTTACCGCTGCATTTGCCGCGGAGGGCTGGTTACTTGCTGTGACGCGCGATGTTCCCGCGAACAGCTGCAGCATTGCAATCATCACCGGCATTACCACACTTACAATCCGCACATTTGTCTTCATCATTTGTCTGTTTCCTTATATTTGATTTTCTTACGTGAACCCTGAGTGTCCTGATGCACCCTCTCCGCCGTGGACTCTTTTGATGAGCCGCGGATGAGATAGTTTTCGCTCACTCCTCTACTACTAGTGTTCCTTTCATATTTCTATGGCCGAAGCCACAGACGTTCGAGCAGTGAAATTGGAAAGTGCCAGCCTTGTCAGCGGTGAATTCGACGACAACCGTAGCACCCTTGGGGATTTTCTGATTGATGTTAAAGTCGGTTAGCTTGAATCCGTGATCGTGGTCCGCGGCGGACATGACTAGCTTGACCTGCTCGCCTTTCCTGACGTGCAGCGAGCCAGGGTTAAATTCGTACTTCCTGAGCGTCACCTGAATTTCATGTACCCCTCGAGTCGGCGTCCCCGCATCTTTAGCTACTTGCGCAACTGTCCGTGCCGATACTGCGGACAAGATCGTGAGTCCTATCAACATCATCTTCAGCCTGTTCACATTGAATTCCTTTGCTTGAAAATCACGTTGCCGCTCACTGGAGATAACCAAACTGTTGATCTTTTATTCCCCTGAAAGCGCGGTGTTTGTGTTGGCAAAAGATGATTTGGTTTTAGCGGCATACAGCCCGAGAGTGCGGTTTTCATCAGGTAGGCTGTGGTCGTCCGGGAATTCTCTCGCAGCGAATGGCGGTCTCCGACGGCGCTCCATTTTGTAGAAGTCGCAGCTATACGAGGAAATATCGGGAATATTTTGTTCGGTCGTGCGTTCTTAGCAACAGAGAAAGTACGCAACCCGGAGGCACGCCCGATGCTGGATGACTGGGATGAGCGCGATGAGGTGGTCGCGGCAGGGGCGATTTGCCCAGTTCCCGACTGCGGTGCATTAGTAATTTGCTACAGGCCACCAGATCGCACGGGACGCGACAATACAAAATCGTGGTGTGAGTTCACGTGTCCGCGCTGCGGAACCGACTTCACCGTCCCTGAAGACGAACTGATTTTTCAGTCCGTGCCGAAGGAATGGCTGTTGGCGAGAGTGCAAGCCGCATAACGGTGTGGTGGATTTGAGCCGAAGTAATACCAGAAGACCCTGGCTGCCATGGGGCAAGAACGGATTGCAGCCGCGCAATGCGTCGGCGTAAGTCCCATTTCGCCAAGGAGCGTGTCAACAAAGGAGTTTATGAGATGAGTCTAAGCTTGCACTACTCAATTGCCCGCACCGCCCGCCTCTGAGACTCAGGCGTACTCCCGCTCGTCGCGTCGAATCGCTCGATACCGTTCAAACACTTTCTTCTCGCTTTCCAGTCCCAGCGCGGAGCGGATCGAGCTTCCCCGGAAGGTGTGGGCGAACATCTTCCATCCCTCGAACAGAACCCACCGCGGGTCATGCCGAACAACCACGGGGATGTGGTGAATCTTCATCCAGCGCTCCGCCTTCCAGCGCATGAATTCCACCTCTTCGGCAGGCAGATGCTGGGTACGGACGACAGCCGTGGTGCCGTCATATTCCTCGAGCCGCTCACTCATGATCAACCCCTGATCGCGGAAATCTTTCGTCATGGGCGTGCGCGGGTACGGCGTTGGGTGCTGAATGTAGGGCCAGTCCACGTAGCGGCGGGCAAATTCGAGGTTGGCTTCAATGGACTCGCGCGTGTCGTCCGGACTGCCAACGATCAATCCGCCGACTACATACATCTGGTTGCGGTGCAGGTAATCAATGGCCTTGAGAGTGGCGTTGCCGGTATTTTGACCGTCCGTACGCTCCGTGTTCTTGGCGGAGGCCCGCAGAAATTCCAGATCGCCTTCCAGGATGTTCTCGATGCCGAGAAAGACATAGCGGAATCCGGCTCGCCGCATCAGCGGGGCGAGGGTTTCGCCGTGGTTCGCGATGGCCGAGGTCATGGCCTGCACGAAGTAATCAAGCTTGTGCAACCCGGCCGCAATGATCGCCTCGCACAAGGCTTCAAAGCGCCGCACATTCAGCGTGATGTTGTCGTCGACCAGAAAAATGGTTCGAGTGCCGTGATCGCGGGCATCGCGAATGTCGTCCAAGACCCGGTCGAAAGAGTAGGTGTGGAAGTTGCGGCCTCGCATCTCGATTATGGAGCAGAAACTGCAATCGTAGGTGCAGCCCCGCGAAGTCTCGATTACATCCACCTGCCGCCCCATCAACGTGTATCCCTTGAGAACGCGCGCATCGCGATTTGGCGGGCGGATTTCGCTGTCTTCGAGCCGGTGCGGCGGCCGGTCGGGATTGTGCACCCAGCACTCGCCGTTTCGGTAGGAGAGGCCGCAGATCCGGTCGAAACCGGAGCCTTGCTCGACCGCGCGTAACAATTCGCGGAAGGTGACTTCTCCTTCGCTGCGCACCAGATAATCGACGCCCATTTCTTCGTAAGCTTCGGGGGCCAGGCTGGGGTCGTACCCACCCACCACGATCTTCACGCCCGGCCGCAGAGCGCGGACCAGTTCGATAATGCGGCCGGCGGTGCGGCGCTGAAACGTCATGATGGAGAGTCCGACGATTTCCGGATCGAGCTCGCGGACAAGCCGGGTGACAGTTTCACGAACCTGGCGCTGCACCAGGATCAAATCAGCCACGGCCACGCGATGCTGCGGATCGACGTTTCCCGCAAGTGAAGTGAGCGCGCCATTGGGCATGCGGATGGCATGCGGGGGCATGTGTTCGAAGGAATCCGGCATGGAAAGCAACAGGATGTTCAAGAGAACCTGTCCTTTCTGCCACGCTGTGATCCCGCAGGGAGCGAGTTAAAACATAGCAGTGGCGGACCGAGTGATAGTAGATTGTACCGCAGGCGTTGACCGTCACCAGGTCCGCGCGGCCTGTGCAACCGCGACTGCACCGATTCGTCGTTGCCAGACAGCTGACAGCAGCCACCGGACCCTGATAATCTGCTCTCGATTCGTGCGCGGAGAAGTTCATGCCGTCCCCTGCCGGTCGTCTAGCCATGGTTCTGCTGATGCTCAGCCTCACCTGCGCTTGTGGCCGGCCCAGCAGCGATTCCGGCGGCAACGCTTCGAACTCCGCCGATTCGCAAAAGCTGCCCTTCGATCGCCAGCCTCGCTCGACGGGAATTTCGCCCAGCCAGGCGCTGGTTCCATCGGCCACGAAGCTGCCGGAGGGAACGCCCATCCCGATTCGCCTGAAGAGCGCGCTTTCGAGCGCGTCGGTGCATGCGGGAGAAGGCTTCAGCGCAACGGTCGATGAGCCGGTTGTGATCGACGGTCAAACGTTGATTGATCGCGGCACACCAGCGACCGGCCGGGTCCTCGAAGCCAAGCCCTCGACGAATTCTCCGGGACGTGCGCCCGGTTATCTGCGGATTGTGCTGGTGAGTTTGAAAATCGGTGACAGGCCCGTCATGATTGAGACCTCGAGCATCTTCGCCAAAGGCGGCATCCGCGAGGACCGACACCCAGCTATCGGCGCGGCTTCTGGCGACAGTCGTAAAGATAGAGATATTGCCTTCGGCATCGATCGTCGTCTCACTTTCCGCCTCGCCCAGACCGTTGATTTGCAATAAGCATGGCCTGCCGTAACCCCCTACATAGAATCTGGTACGTAGAACTACATGGATCAAGGTATATAGAACGACGCACATAGAATTTACATTCCAAAGTGTGGTGCTATTGCCGACTCGCAGCTCTGCGGCAAGTTATGTTGCAGTAAGGAAGGGACTTCTCAATTCTGGCCCGCTGCGTGCTCTCTCTTCGGGTTGCAGAGTGTGGTGGTATGCATGCTTTGGACGATCTTCGCGATGACGATCTTCGCAATGACCATCTTCGCAATGTTGGTGCAATATTGTTCTTTCGATCTTCTGTCGTGTCCTGGACGCGAGATCAACTTCTGTACGGGACAGACGTTTCAAGTTGACCTCCAACGTTTGCAGGCCGGCAATCTCGCCTCTCAATCCACGAAACCCGCAGCAGCAGAGCAATACCGGGCAAACGAGGGATGTTAGGCAAGAGGAATCACAATGCATGTCCGTTTCATTCGTACGCTGCTGTTCGCGCTCGTCATGCTGTGCATGTCGGCAGCATCGTTCGCACAAATCGGGGTGGGGGTCGTCGTTAACTTCGCCCCGCCGCCGCTGCCCGTCTATGAGCAGCCCCTTTGTCCGGGCGAAGGATATATATGGACCCCGGGCTACTGGGCCTACGGGGACGACTTCGACGATTACTACTGGGTGCCGGGCACGTGGGTGCTGGCTCCGGAAGTCGGTTTCCTCTGGACTCCAGCCTATTGGGGTTGGGGGGGCGAGGGGTTTGTGTTCTATGAAGGGTATTGGGGTCCGGTGGTCGGCTTCTATGGCGGGATCAACTATGGCTTCGGCTACTTCGGCGAAGGTTACGAAGGCGGACGGTGGGACCATGACCGCTTTTTCTATAACCGTTCGGTGAACAACATTAACGTCACTGAGATTCACAACGTGTACAACACGACTGTAATCAACAGGAACGAAACCCGCATCAGCTATAACGGCGGCAATGGCGGGATCAACAGGCGTCCAACGCCTCAAGAAGAGGCGGCGACGCGGGAGAGACATATTCCGCCGGCCGCGGTTCAAACTCAACATGCGCAAGCGGCGCGAACCAATCCGCAACAACGGGCTTCCGTCAACAGGGGCAAGCCGGCGGTCGCAGCCACACCGAGGCCGGGAGTATTTAACGACCGCGCCGTCGTTCAGGCGAGGGCGGCAGGTGGTTCTTATAATCCACCAGCCAATCGCGGCGCAAATCGTGCCGGAAATCAGCCGCGTCCGGAGAACAACAACCGACCGGGCAATAACGCGGGGAACAACAACGTTAATCGACCCAGCACGCCCGTCCATCCGCGCGACCTACCGCGAGCGGATCGACCCAGCGCTCCAAACACAGGCAACCCAAAGCTGGATCGGAAATACCAGCAGCAGCAGGAAAAGGTATTCGCGAAGCAGGAACAGGAGCGGCAGAAACTCCAGCAAAAGCAGGATCAGGAACATCAGCGCCTGACCCAACAGCATGCTAATGAAGCGAGACAACAGCAAGTAGAGCAGCGGCACCTGCAACAAACGCAGCAATTGCAGCAGAGGCACCAACAGCAGCAACAGCAGTTGCAGCAGCGACAGCAGCCACCGGCGAACCGGGAACGGTCGAAGCCCCCGAGGTAGGACGGTCCTCCGATGGAGAAGCCTTAATCGTTTATTGAGCGAGGAGCATTGAACGAAAACCGCTGAACGAAGACCGGGCGAGGTATCAGCCAACCACTGGATGCCCCGCCCGGCCAGGTTGCCAATACGAGATTGCAAACACAGGTTGCTACTATGAATTCAAGCTTCGGAAAATTTTGGGAAGCCGCGTATCAGATGGTCGACAGTTTCTTTGGCCGGCTTCCTTCGCTGATAGTGGGCGTCTTCGTATTTCTCCTGTTCTACGCGCTCAGCATTCTCGTCAGCCGAGTGATACTTCGAACCACTCGCAAGCACCGTCCCAACTTGGGTGTCGTGTTCGCCCGTATCTTCGCGGCGGCAACTATGCGGCGGCAACTATTCTGTTGGGCTTCCTGGTAGCTTTCTCAGTCGTTGCCCCTTCCTTTCAAGCTGGCGATCTGATAAAGATTCTGGGCATCAGCGGCGTGGCCATTGGATTTGCTTTTCAGAACATATTGCAGAATTTCCTGGCCGGCTTGTTACTGCTCTGGGCGGAACCATTTCGCATCGGGGATGAGATCAAGCTGGATCCTTATGAAGGGACGGTGGAAGAGATCCAGACTCGTGCAACCATCATCAAGACCTACGATGGAAGGCAGGTTGTAATCCCAAACGCCGATTTGTTCACGCACTCGGTCACGGTCAATACGGCGCTCGACATTCGTCGGTGGGAATACGACTTGGCCGTGCACGGCATCCGGGAGCTGGCTGAACTGAAATCTCTCGTCATTAATGCAGTGAGCAAGGTGCAGGGGGTTTTGACGGATACTCGTCCTGAGGCTCTCGTCATGGACCTGGGCGATCCAGGCTCGGACGTTGTGAAGGTGCGAGTTTTGTGGTGGACGAGGGCTCCCCGCCAGCACGAAATGCTTGCTTCGTACGACCGCGTGTTATCTGCGATTGGACAGACTCTGAACCGTTCTAGACTCGGCCCTGAAGTTGCGCAAAATCGCGCTGCCTGAGCGCTGCGGTAGTCATAATTAGTGGCGCAAGCAGTCCCTTGTTTGGAAACGCCGTTTGCAACGGCAGGAGAATCTCGATGCTGTATTTGGTTTGGGTTGTACTCGTCGGAATCCTGGCCGGCTGGCTGGCGGGCCAGATCACCAAAGGACGCGGCTTTGGCCTCCTTGGAGATCTCATCGTGGGGATCCTGGGTTCACTGCTGGGCAGCTTTCTGTTTGGATTGATCGGAATCTTCGCCTATGGTTTGCTCGGCCGGTTGATCATGGCTGTCATTGGCGCCATCGTCTTGCTGTGGCTGATCCGGTTGATCAAGAGAGCGTAGGCCATCTTTAAAGTTAGATCGTTCGCTGTTGAGCCTCTCAGATCAAATGCGGGTTATTCCGTGAGAAGGATCGCTTGAAGATGCAACATTGAGGTCCACGTGGCAAGGTTCTCATACCGACCCAAATCCCATGTCAGCGCCCCGACTCGCATTCAGACCGTCATCTCCGCTTGCCGATCTGGTTTCGCGACCACGGCCGGCAGTCGCAAGCGGAACGTTGTGCCGGCTCCCACGATGGAATCGAACTCCACCGAGCCATAGTGCCACTGCATGATCTGGTAGGTTTGCGCCAGACCGATTCCGCTTCCACCTTTGTCGCCCTTGGTGGTGAAATAGAGTTCGAAAATCTTCTCCTGGGCTTCGGGCGGAATGCCGCAGCCCTGGTCCTGCACTTCGGCGAGAATCATTTCGTCATCGCGCCGTGCCTTCAGAGTAAGCGTGCCTCCCGCGGTCATGGACTGCACGCCGTTCAGCACCAGATTCAAAATCGCCTGCTTCATCAGATCGGGATCCACTCGCACCGTGAGCGCGTGATCATCCTTAGACAATGCAAGCACCACGCGCACACGGTGACGAGCGGCATCGGGCGCGGCCAGCACCGATACGCTCTCCAGAATGTCGCGGAGGTCCACGTCCTCGAGCCGCAAATCGCGGGGACGCGTGAAGTCCACCAGGATCTGCACAACGCGGTCGAGCCGGTGGATTTCGTTGCCGATGATATCCATGTGGCGGCGTGTGTCGGGATCGTCCTGCTGTAGTTTGTTTTGCAGCAACTGCAGGTGCAGCACGATGGCGTTGATGGGGTTCTTCACCTCGTGCGCCACTCCTCGGGTCATCCGGCCGCTGGCGGAAAGGCGTCGCGAAATTTCAATCTCGTCCTCAATGCGCCGCACGGATTCGGCGTCGCGCATGGTCAGCAGCGCGCCAATCGGCGTGCCCTTTTCCTGAATGAAGTCGAGCGACACCTGAACCCGGTGGCCATCGGCGGCGTCGAATTCGTACTGCACCAGTTGCCGCTGCTTTTGGAATGCCGGCAGCACCACCGCGCCCAGAACCGTTCCATCGGAAAAAATTTCCTCCGCGGTGCGTCCCAGAATGTCGCGGCGCGGTCGTCCCAGAAATTTTTCGGCCGAGGCGCTGACCAGCACCACCCGCGAATCGCGCGTGAACAGCATGAGCCCGTCCTGCAGTTTGGTCATGACCTGCTCGACGTTGTCTTTCAGCGCGGAAAAAATCTGGTTGGTATCGCGGATCTGCCGGCCGAGGTGGGCGATTTTCAGCGACACCAGTCCTACCTCGTCGCCGGCGCTGGTCTCTTCGTCCGGTAGCAGATCGCCCGCGCTCGCGGTGTCGAGGTTCCGGGCGATGGCCTTCAAGGGGCCGAGCGCGACATTGGAAACCACCGCCGAAAGAACCAGCGAACAGAAAATCGCGACGACCGAAAAGAAGGCTGCCTGCTGCAGTTTCGGAGTCAGTTCGTTGCGCAGAAAGACCGTCGAGACACCCACGTGGACGCTGCCAAACGCCTGCCCGTCGAGTTCCAGTCCGATGCTCACGTCATAAACCGTGGCCGGGCCGTAGAGCATGCGCAACTGGCGGCGGAAGCCCGCGTCGCGCAACGCGCTCAAACGGGGCCGCTCCGGGACCGGCTTGCCATTCAGCGCCGGATTCGTATCGAGAATCGCCACTCCACTCGGATCAATGATGGCGGCGTCATAGATGATGCGAGAATTTCCCACCACCGATTCCAGCATGTCGTTGAGGTTGGTGTCGGTACGCAGAAAATTCGTGATGGCGGTGCGCAGTGCCTTGGGATTGTTGGTGTCAACCCGCGTGCTGGTCAGATCGGGTACTGCTCTGGAGGCGGCATACTCCAGTTGATTGGTGAGCTGAGAAGCGGTTTCATCAGCCCACAGCAAGCGCTGGCGCAGCAATTGCGACAGGTAAATCCAGGAGAAGCAGACCACTAGCGCCGTGAACAGCGTGGTGATCACGAACACGATGATGAATTTGCGAGTCATCTTAGAACAGGTGTCAGGTATCAGGTTTCAGGTCTAAGAAACATGTTGTGGCTCGCATAGGACTCGGACCTAAACTTGAGACCTAACAGCCGAGACCTGACACCTGACGCTTCTCACTCCTCCGCTGCCATCAGCGCATCCTGCGGCCGGCCGTATTCCTTCAGCTTGTTATGCAGCGTCTTCAAGCTGATGCCGAGTATCTCCGCGGCTCGCGTTTTGTTGTTGCTGGTCGCCTGCAGAGTTTTCAGGATGAGCAACTTCTCCGCTTCCCCGACCGTCGTGCCCACGCCCAGGTGTACGGCATCCGGATCGTTCACCACCGGCCGCACACTCTGGCCAAATCCCGGCGGCAAGTGCTTGGTCTCCACCAGTCCGCTTTCGCAGACGATCACGGCGCGTTCCAGCGTGTTGCGCAATTCGCGGACATTGCCCGGCCATGAGTAACTCTGGAAAATATTGAGCACCGCTTCGCTTACGTCCGCCACCTTGCGATCGTGCTTCTGGTTCATGTCCGCGAGCAGGCTCTTCACTAACTCGCGGATATCCTCTTTATGCTCTCGCAGCGCCGGCATGTGAATATTGAACACGTTGAGCCGGTAATAAAGATCCTGGCGCAGCTCGCCGCTGGCCACGGCATCATCGGGAACTTTGTTGGTCGCGGCCAGCACGCGCACGTCCACCGAAGTTTCAACCTTGCTGCCGAGCCGCCGCAGTTTGTGGTCTTCCAGCACGCGCAGCAGCTTCGCCTGCGTGCCCACCGGCATCTCGCCAATCTCGTCGAGCAGCAGCGTCCCGCCTTCGGCCAGTTCAAAGCAGCCGGTGCGGCGCTCCAACGCGCCCGTGAATGCGCCTTTTTCGTGGCCAAAAATCTCGCTTTCGATCAGCGTCTCGGGAATGGCCGCACAATTAATGGGAAAAAACGGTTTGTTGCGCCGCGGACTCAGATTGTGGATGGTGCGCGCCACCAATTCCTTGCCGGTTCCGCTCGCCCCGGTGATCAATACCGAGGCCGTGCTCGGAGCCACCAATTCGACCAGCCGGAAGATTTCCTGCATTGCAGGAGACGCGCCGACCAGCAGGCCGAGCGCCCCTTTGTCGCGGAGTATGCGGCGCAGCGACTCGTTTTCGGTGCGGGTGTTCAGGATCTCACCGATGTTGGTCAGGATCGAGCGCAGCCGCCGGAAGTCGATGGGCTTCTCGATGTAGTCCTGGACGCCCAGCCGGCCCGCGTGAAATGCGGTGTCGGTTGCCTTCTGGGCGGTCACCATCACCACCGCGATCGACTGCGCCAGATCGGCCAGCCGCTCCACCAGTTCCATGCCGCCCATGCGAGGCATCTTCACGTCCGTGATCACGATGGAGGGAGCAAAGGCGGGAATTTTTTCCAGAGCTTCCACGCCATCGGCCGCCGTGTCGGTGCGGTAGCCCCATCCCGAGACCAGTTCGGCGAGCCCGGTTCGTTCGTTTTCTTCGTCTTCAACAATCAGTACGCGTTCCTGTGTCATATTCCTCTGGCTATGGCCCAATCAGCATTATTCAGGGAAGCGCGCCGCCTCGCAACCCGGCCGGAACACGGAAATATCAATTTGAGATCATTCCCGGCGCAATTTGCCGCGGAAAACGGACTTCCCCGGTGGCTATGAAAATACCCGTTAACTAATTCTTCCTCTTTTGCAAAAGTGCCCGGTTGCTGTAGAATTCGGTGTTTCCCGGGTGCAGCCCATCTGTGCGGGTCATCAGTCTTTATTGATTCCGGTTCTACTAAATAACTTGTGGTGGATTTGATCGGAGGAAATCAATGTCACGTCGTCACGAAGCTTACCGGGGATGCGCGAGTGTCGCGCTCGTCCTGGCCCTCGTTCTGATTGCGTTGCCGTCTTTTGCACAAACTGCGTCCAAGGCATCAAGTGCATCGTCGGATGACGCGGTGCCCAAGGTGGAAGTGTTCGTTGGCTATCAGTGGTGGAACCCAGGCGGCAATCTTCCGGATCAAAACTCCCCGCCCAATGCCGTCAAGCTTCCCTCGGTCAAGACGGGCTTTGGCGCTAATCTCTCTTACAACTTCACGAAGTATTGGGCTCTCGAAGGCAATTACGGTGGAAACTGGGGAAACAACCTTCACGTTGCTAATAGCGCCTTCGCCGTTGGGCCGAAGTTGACCTGGCGCGGCGAAGGTGTGAACTTTTTCGCCCACACTCTACTCGGATTCGATCGATTCTCGGCGAGAGGTATCGACGCCACCAACGGCGTTGCTGCGGTTCTGGGCGGCGGTATGGATGTCAAAGTCTGGAAGCCGCTCTCGATCCGTCTCTTTGAAGCCGACTACCAGCTTGAGCGCGTGAACTTCTCCAAACAGGTCCCGCCCAACGACAGTGCGTTGCGGCGTCAGACTTACAATGGTGTCCGCTTGACCACCGGTCTGGTGTTCAACTTTGGCGGAGCTCCCGAACTTCCCGTGGCGGCGTCCTGCTCCGTTGACCACCCCGAAGTTATGGTTGGCGAGCCGGTGCACGCAACCGTCGCCGCCAGCAACTTCAATCCCAAGCACACGCTCACCTACTCCTGGGCCAGCAACGGGGGCAAGGTCGACGGCAAAGATACCGGCGCCACTATCGATACCAATGGTGTCAGCGGCGGCAGCTACACGGTAACCGCCACGGTCACTGATCCCAAGGCTAAGAAGAACAACACGGCGAGTTGCACTTCCAACTTCACCGTGAAGGAACCGCCCAAGAATCCGCCGCAGATTTCCTGCTCGGCGAGCCCATCGACGGTCCAGCCTGGTAGTCCGGCAACCATCACCTGCACCTGCACCAGTCCGGATAACGTTCCGGTAACGGTGGGTGGATGGACCTCAAGCGGCGGCAGTATTTCCGGCAACGGAAACTCCGCTACCCTGGACACGACTGGCGCCTCGCCCGGATCAATCAGTATCAACGCTACTTGTACCGACTCGCGCGGCTTGACGGCTTCGACTTCGAGCGCGGTGACGGTTGAAACTCCGCCGGTACCGCCACCGCAGGCCAGCAAGCTGAACGAGTGCCTGTACCCGAACGAAAAGAAGCCGTGGCGTGTCGACAACACCTGCAAGGCCGCGCTGGACGATGTTGCACTCAAGTTGCAGCAGGATTCAGACGCCAAGCTGGTCGTGGTCGGGAACGCTGATCCGAAGGAAAAGCGTAAGAACCTGGCGGCCGAGCGCGCAGTCGACGTGAAGGCCTATATCTCGGGAGGCGAGGCGAAACAGAACATCGACCCGAGCCGCATCGAGACTCGCACCGGAAGCGCAGGCACGGCGAATTCGGAACACTGGATCATTCCGGCCGGCGCGACCTTCCCCGGGGCCGGCACTACGACCCCGGTGGATGAGACGAAGGTAAAGGCGATTCCGGATCATCCGAAACCAGTTGCCAAGAAGAAAGCGGCGAAAAAGGCCGAATAACTGATGTAAGAGCACGAAAGGCCGGTGGGGTTTGCCCCGCCGGCCTTTCTATTTTTTGACACTTCGGTAACCTTGCCCCATCCGTGCTAGCTTGTCTAATGTGTAGCGAGGCGAACATCTTCGCAGGGGTCAAACTACGGGCATGGATTTCACAGCGAAACGGAACGTTCTCCGCACGAGTCTATTAGTTCTTGCCGTCAGCTTTTTGAGCACCGCGCTACTGGCCTCCGGGCCCTGGCAGGTGTTAGGTCCGGATGGCGGCGATGCGCGCAGTCTGGCTTACGACGCGCACAACCCAGATCACATCCTGCTCGGCACCAGCACCGGCCAGATGTTTGCTTCGAACGATGCCGGACGCACCTGGTCGCGCCTGGCGCGCCTCGGCGACGACTACGTGCTCGACCACATCGCAATCGATCCGCAGGATTCCAACCGTATTTATGTTTCGGCGTGGAGCGTGTCGAGCCAGCAGGTCGGCGAAATCTTCCGCACGCGCGACGGTGGCCGCAACTGGGAAAACCTACCCGCGATGCACGGCAACTCCATCCGGGCCCTAGCCATGTACAAGGGTAATTCCAAGGTACTGGTCGCGGGCGCGCTCAATGGCGTGTACCGCTCCAAAGATGGTGGTGATACCTGGGAACGTCTGTCGCCCGCGAATTCCTCCGATATTAAGAATATTGAATCAATCGCCGTCGACCCCAAGGATCCCAACACTGTCTATGCCGGAACCTGGCACCTGGCCTGGAAGACTTCAGACGGCGGCGCCAACTGGCAGCACATTAATAAAGGTATGATCGACGACTCCGACGTGTTCTCGGTCATCGTCGACCATGAGAATCCTTCGATCGTCTTCGCGAGCGCGTGCTCGGGAATCTACAAGAGCGAGACCGGGGGCAACCTGTTTGCCAAGATTCAGGGCATCCCGTTTTCGGCGCGCCGCACCCGCGTGCTGAAGCAGGATCCAACCAACGAAAATATCGTTTACGCCGGAACCACCGAAGGCCTCTGGAAAACCACCGATCTGGGCAAAGTATGGAAGCGCGTGAGCAATCCCGAGGTCGTCGTCAATGATGTGTTGATCGATCCGCGGGATTCCAATCGCGTGTTGCTCGCTACCGACCGCAGCGGCGTGATGGCCTCGACCGATGGCGCTTCCAACTGGACCACTTCCAACAAAGGCTACGCGCATCGCTATGTGTCCGCCATTCTGACCGATAACAAGGACGCCAGCACGCTCTACGTTGGCGTTGTCAACGACCGCGAATACGGCGGCGTATTCTATTCCCACGATGCCGGACAACACTGGCTGCAGAAAGCGGCCGGCCTCGGCGGAAAAGACGTTTTCGCGCTCAAACAGGCTCCCAGCGGAATGCTGGTGGCTGGCACCAACCACGGAATGTTTTCGCTCGAGCACAATGCCAGCGAATGGCATCCCATGAATGTTGTGGTCATCGAGCATAGCGTGAAAACCGCGGGCAAGGGCAAGGGTTCGCGCAAAGCGGCCACCACGACCACCTTCACGAAATCGCAACTCGACTCGCGCGTCAACGATCTGGAACTTGGTTCCGGACGCTGGCTGGCGGCAACCACCACCGGCATCTACTCCAGCACCGACCAGGGAAAAACCTGGAAGGGCGGACGGATTCTAGGACAGCAGGATTTCGTTTCCGTGCGAGCCGAAGGTTCCACGGTGGTCGCGGCGACGCGTTCCAGCGTTCTGGTCTCGAATGACAAGGGCGCGACCTGGAAACAGGGCGGTCTGCCGACGTATGTGGTCAGCATCCGCAGCGCGGCGATTGCTTCCGAGAACCAGATCATCATCGCTTCCCGCGAAGGCGCGTTCCGCAGTGGAGACGGCGGCGCGACCTGGGAGCATGTCGTCAACGGCCTCCCTGGCAAGGACATCACCTACGTCAGCTTCGATTCCACGCACAAGCGTATGCTGGCCACCAGCGACGCGACTGGCGTGATCTTCGAAAGCCGCGACGGCGGACGTTCCTGGCAGCGCGGTCCCGACAGCGGATTCCCGCTGCGCCGGGTCAGCGTAATTGGCGGACGCTTGGTAGGCGCGACTCCATTTGATGGCGTCGTCCTGCAACCGGAAAACGAATCCATCAGCGCCAACGCCGAAGCCGGCAGCACTGAGTAAGACTGAATTTCAAGCCGAAATACCAACCGGGGAGGCGGAAACGCTTCCCCTTTTTTTTTGGAGTGGACGCCGCACCGACCTTGCGTTCTCTGCACGGGTGGGAAACAATCTTTTTGGTACTGTTATGCGACTTGCCTGTGGACTAGCGATCGCGCTTTGGCTGAGTTTCCCGGCTGCGGGAATGGCCTCCCGGCAACAGGACCCAGCCGGTTCTGCGAATGGCGCGGGACAAAGTCCGGCTCCGCCCGCGGCTCCAGCAGAGACGGCGCCGGCGGAAGAGTCGCCGCCTCAGACAGAGAAGCCGCCGACCGAGCATGCGCCCGCGAACCAGGCCCCGACAGAGACCACGCCGGTTGGTCCCGCCAATCCGCAGACACCGCCAGCGGTGACAACGCCGGCGAGCGTGGCGAAAGAAAAGACGGATGCTGGTTCGGCGAGCGGAAACAGAAGACGCCGCAAACGGGCCCCGTCAGCGCCGAATGGTGCTCCACACAAGATTGTGGTTCGTGAGGGCGGAGCGAGTGAGCCTGCGGCGCAGATTGCGCCCGGCATGACTCCCGCGGAAGCCACACGCCAGCGCCACAACGCGGAAGAGTTGCTGGGCGCTACCGACGAGAAACTGAAGCAGTTGACGGGACGCACTCTGGACGCAAAACAGCAGGAGACGGTGGGACAGATCCGCAATTATATGGATGGTGCGCGTTCGGCGTTGAAGGAAGGCGATGTGCGAAGAGCGAACACGCTGGCGCAGAAGGCACACTTGCTCTCGGAAGACTTGCTGAAGCATTAAGGGCTGCAGAAAACGCCCCTAATTGCCAAAAGTGACTTGTGATGCTATCATGTATCACATGACCAAAGCCTCGGTTCGGGACCTCCGCTACGACTTCAAGAAGATTGAACGCCTCTTGCTCCAAGGGGAAGAGATCCAAATTACCAAGCGCCAGCGTGTCATCGCCCGGTTGGTGCCGGAAGGCGCCGAAGTTGCGAAAAAGATGCCTGATTTTGAAGCGCGGATTCGCAGGATCTATGGCGACAAGGTGCTGGCTGTCAGCGGCGCCGACCTAATATCTTGGGATCGGAACCGGTATTGAAAATCTACGCCGACTCCAGTTTTCTTGTTTCGCTGTACAGCGCGGATATCAACAGGCCCACCGCCACGCGCACGATGCGAGCTTCTACGGGAGAATGCTTTGTTACTACTCTTGGAGAACTCGAAGTCATCAATGCTTTCGGTTTGCGGGTCTTTCGAAAAGAGGTTTCGGCCGCGCAAGCCCAAGAGTCGATAGCCGACTTCGAGAAAGACTTGCGCGACCGGGCTTTCCAACTCCGGCGTTTGGACGAGCCGTTCTTTGATCGGGCACGCCGACTGTCTCTACAGACTACAGCCAAGGTTGGCACCCGCACAGCGGACCTGTTGCACGTGGCCGCAGCACTCGAGCTGGGTGCGGATTTCCTCTACAGCTTCGACCAACAGCAGAGGAAGCTTGCCCAAGCGGTTCGCCTCAAGCTGAACTAGGACGGGCGTCGCCAGTCCAGCCGGGCGGAACGCCGGCTCTCCCCAAACCCCTACTTTCTCCCTTCGCGCCTCTGCGCCACGACCAGCCCGCGCGGCGTTGGCAAGAGCACGGCCGAGATCAAGTCGTCTTCTTCGAGCTTGAGGGCGGCCTCGCGAACGATCTTCAAATGCGAACTGGCGTCATGCATCAGGATCAGGCCAAAGGGGCTGATCTGCGGCAGAAAGCGCCGAATTTCCTGCTCGCGGATCGGCATATCGCTGTCGCTGAAGAAAAGATCAATGGTGCCCTCGACTTTCATGTCGAGGCTTGATTCGTTGCGTAGGTCGATCCACTCCGTGAGCCCAGAGGCCTGGATTCGAGCCTTTGCGTTCTCGTATATCTTGTGGTCGAACTCGCAGGTGATGACGCGTCCGCGTCCGTTGGCTTTCAGTCCCTCGGCGATCCAGAGAGTGCTGATGCCGCTGAAGGTTCCAGTCTCCACGACCAGTTCGGGCTTGATGGTGGTGACGACGGTGCGCAGGAACTCGAGCACCTCGGCCTCGGCGGTCATGGAATCGAACATGCGCCAGCGCTCCGGATGAGGACACTCGGGCGTCGGGCGATGATATTCGGGCTCCAGCCGATCGCCGGTGCGCTCAATCTGGCGCAGGATGCGGCGCTCTTGCTTTTCTTTCTTGAAAAGGCGACGAAAGCTGATGGACATAGAAAACAAAAGTGTACCGGAAGAGAGTCCCTAGTTCTCACAACAAGTTCGTCTGGGCGAGGTCAGAACGCAGAACCACTTTCACTCTGTGTCCCCAGTGATTGAGAATCAAGAACTTGAACCACAGGGGACACCGGGTTCCACAGGGAAGAGCCATTGAGAACTGAGACCTGAGTTTCTACTCACTCGTGAAGTAGTCCACAGTCACAGGGTTCTCAAACAAAGAGTAATCTCGGGTCACGACCGTGATGCCGGTGTCGGTGACGAAGTAGCGCTCGCGGTCGGCTTCGGCATCGTAGCCGATGGTGGTTCCTTCGGGGATGTGCACGTCCCGCTCGACGATGGCTTTGCGGATGCGGCAACTGCGTCCCACGTTCACGTGCGAAAACAAAATGCTGCTCTCGATTTCGCTGTAGGAGTTGACGCGCACATCCGGAGACACCACACAATTCTGGACTAAGCCGCCGGAAATGATGCTACCGGAAGAAATCAGCGAATCGACGGCGTGGCCCATGCGCCCGCTTTCGGCAAATACAAATTTTGCCGGCGGGTATTGCCTCTGATGAGTGCGGATAGGCCATTGGTCATCGTAAAGATTGAAGACCGGCGAAACCGAAACCAGATCCATGTTGGCTTCGTAATAAGCTTCGAGCGTGCCCACGTCGCGCCAGTAGAGGGCTTCTTTTTTGTTTTCGTCGACAAAATTGAAAGAGAAGACGCGGTAATCGCCCAGCATCTTGGGCAGAATATTCTTGCCGAAATCGTGACTGGAATCGGGATCCTCGGCATCTTTGAGCAGCACCGGAATGAGCACGTCGGTATTAAAGATATAAATGCCCATCGATGCTGAAATTTTTGTTGGATCGTATGGCGACCGGATATCGGTCTGTTTTGGTTTTTCCAGGAAGCCAATGATGCGATGGTCGTGGTCGATGTCGACGACGCCAAAATGGCGACATTCCTCCGGTTCGGTCGTCAGAGTGGCGACGGTGACATCGGCGCCGGCGTCCTTGTGCTGCTTGAGCATGCGGCCGTAATTCATTTTGTAGATGTGGTCGCCGGAGAGGATGAGCACGTATTTGGGCTGCTCGGAGCCGATGGAATAGATGTTCTGATAGACCGCGTCGGCCGTCCCCATATACCAGTTCTCGCTGACCCGCTTCATGGGCGGCAGGATTTCGATAAACTCGCCGATTTCACGTCCGAAAATATTCCAGCCTTCGCGGATCTGACGATTCAGCGAGAGCGCTTTGTATTGAGTGAGGATATAGACGCGGCGCAGGCCGGAGTTGACGCAGTTGGAAAGCGTGATGTCGATGATGCGGTAGATGCCGCCGAACGTCACGGCCGGCTTGGCGCGGTCGCGGGTGAGCGGATAGAGGCGCTCGCCTGCGCCTCCGGCGAGCAAGATTCCGAGCGTATCTTTCATTGGCACACCGTCATCGGTACACCGCGTGGACGCAACGTGCCATGCAAACGCTGCTCCGGCTCAACGCGAAATACTAGCATACGGCTGCGCGGTCCGACCGTTGCGGTTCGACACAAACGAGCCATCGCTGGAAAAGATTGAACCTGACGGCTGAGAGTTGACAGCCGACAGCTGCCCCCTAGCAGTGCACGATCTTGTCGCTCTTAATGCCGCGGGTAGCGTTACGCGAATCCACCACCAGCTTGGCCTCGTTTACGATCTTCTTGTAGTCGTAGTCGGAGTGATCGGTGACGATGAGCACGCAGTCGTACTGGCCAAGATTGTCGAGCGATGAGCATTTCATCTGCAGGTCGTACTTGCGGCCGCGGCCGACGAAGGGGAAGTAGGGGTCGTTATAGCCGACCACGGCACCCTCTTTCTGCAGCAACTCGATTATGGTAAGAGCGGGCGACTCGCGCAGGTCATCAATATCTTTTTTGTAGGCAACGCCCAGAACCAGAATCTTCGATCCATTGATCGGCTTTTTCTGACGGTTGAGCGCGGAGATCGTGGACGCGATCACGTTGTAGGGCATGGCCACGTTGATTTCGCCGGCCAGTTCAATGAAGCGTGTCCGGAAGTCGAACTCTTTCGCCTTCCACGAAAGATAGAACGGGTCCACCGGAATACAGTGCCCGCCGAGGCCCGGCCCCGGATAAAACGGATGGAAGCCGAAAGGCTTGGTGGCGGCGGCGTCGATGATCTCCCAGATGTCGAGGTCCATGCGCAGGCAAAGCATCTTGAGTTCGTTGACCAGTGCGATGTTGACGCAGCGGTAGATGTTTTCGAGCAACTTAGTCATCTCCGCGGCGGCGGGCGACGAAACAGGAACGGTGCGGCGGAAGATGGCGCCATAGAGCGCGGCCGCGATTTCGCTGGCCTGCGGATCGAGTCCGCCAATGACTTTCGGAATATCGTGACGAGCCACCTGGGTGTTTCCGGGATCCTCGCGCTCGGGCGAGAATGCTACCCAGATATCGTTGTCGCCGGCTGCGCCCTTGCGGGAAGCTTTCAAGCCGGCCTTGTTTTCCTGTTCGAGAATCGGAACCAGGACTTCTTCGGTGGTGCCGGGGTAGGTTGTGCTCTCGAGGATGACGATCTGACCGGCGCGCAGATAAGGCGCTACGGCGTGGGCAGTGTTGGTGATGTAGCTGAGGTCGGGCTCGTGATATTCGTTGAGCGGCGTGGGGACGCAGATGATGATCGCGTCCATGGCAGTGATCTGCGAATAGTCGGCCGTGGCTTTGAAGCCGCTCGACTTGGCCGCCGCAATCTCCTCGGGCGTGATGCGGAAAATGTAGGTGCCGCCGCTGGCGAGAGTGTCGATTTTTCGCCGATCGATATCGAAACCGGTGACGGGAAATTTCTGCTCGCTGTAGAGCAGGGCCAGAGGCAATCCGACGTAGCCGAGGCCGATGATTCCGACTCGAGCCTTGCGCGCCTCGATGCGGCTTTTCAAGTCGGTAAACAGGGAAGAAGCGGTGAGTTGAGTATCCATAATATGGCAAAAAATAATTCTAGCATTGGAAGTTGCGCTTGGGCCGCGGAAGGTGCAGTCGCCACTCGATTTTCCTGCGATTTTTAGTGGGCGGATTGCGATCTTGATTACTGCCGTAATCGAATTCGCCCGCGCGGCGGTTTCCTTAGTAATATGCGGAGTGCAGTAACGTACTTCAAATGCGATTCTTCCGGCTACTGATCGTGTTGTTCCTGCTCGTTATCTTTGCCGCGTTCGCGAGCCAGGCGGCGCGTTTTCTGGTCGTGGACGAACCTGTAGAGTCCGACGCTATCGTGGTGTTGGCTGGGGAGACTAACGTCCGCGCGGCCCGTGCTCTGGAACTGCTGCGCCAGGGTGTAGCGCCGCACGTGTTTCTGGACGCCGAGACGCGAGATGTGATCTACGATCAACAACTGGGTGAGATTGCGCAGAAGTACATCAACAGTATTGGGGAAACAAACCGCGTCTCGATATGCTCGATCGACGGATATTCGACCATGGCTGAGGCCGACGATGTGAGCCGATGCCTGCAGCCACTGGGCGCACATCGGGTGCTGATCGTTACCTCCGAATATCACACCCGCCGCGCCTTGATGATCTTTCGCCATCGTCTGCCGCAATACCAGTTCAACGCGGCCGCGGCTCGCAATCCAGCGCAATTCGGTGAAGCCTGGTGGACGAACCGCGAATGGGCCAAAGTCACTTTTGATGAATGGCTGAAGATGCTGTGGTGGGAGGCGGTGGATCGGTGGCGGAAGTCAGTACCCATTGAGACATTGAGACATTGAGCCATTTAATGATTGACCTCTTCGCAATGACTCAATGACTCAATGATTCGGATTGTGCGATAGTTTGAACTGTACTCATCTTCACCGGAGGTTTCATGCCGCAAGTCACGATTACGGTGCGCAACAACGGTCCTTTGCGCATAGACGATCCTAACGGCGTTGTCGAGATGGTGGACGCCGATGGCAATAAGTACGACCTGACGGGCAAAACAGCGTTTTCCCTCTGCCGCTGCGGCGCTTCCGCCAACAAGCCTTTCTGCGACGGTAGTCATAAGATTGCCTTCCAGACGCCCGATACGACCATCAAGATCGGATAGCGGCCGAGTCCGCACCTTTTTAAGAATTGTCAACCCGAGCCTGAGCGGCGCCGAAGGGAGGGACCTGGAGTTCGCCCCAATTTGCAGATCCTGGCTCCCGAGGGATTACGATTCATTGAGGGTGTTGCTCGTGGACCCGTCCGGGTCCCACTTTCCGCTCGGGATGCTAGTGTCTAACTGTAAACAGGGGCGGCGAAATTGCGTGCCCGAAACTTTCCTGTGATCTAGCATGGTCCGTGGATAATTGTTGCCGGAGTCGAAGGAACTGGTTTTAAGATCGACGCTTTCAGGCCGAAGAATCTTTTGCCTGCTAACCCTATGGGCCCTTCGGAAAAAACCCAGCACGCCATCCGGCGCAGCACGCGGCTGCCGCTGGAAGTTCCGGTGCTCGTAACCAGCCTCAACGCCGCCGTGCCATATTCCGAGCAGTGCAACACAACCCTGGTGAACGCGCACGGATGTGGGCTGATCGTTCCACGCGAGCTCGCGCATGGCATTCAGGTCCGGCTGGAAATCGTTTCGGCGAAACGGCACACCACGGCGCGAGTGGCAGAGGTGGTTCCACTGGGCGGCGATCCGGAGACTTGGCTGGTCGGCCTGGAACTCGAGGTTCCCGGCAACTTCTGGGGAATCGAATATGCGCCTACGGATTGGAAGATCGAAGAGATCCCGCCGCCTGCCGCAGAGCAACCACGGTTGGATCACGAGCCGTCTGCAACGGCAAAGCCGACTCGGTTGCGACGGTGGCGCCTGACCGACATCAGCGCGGGCGCATGCTACCTGGAGACGGCCGCGCCATTTCCCACTGACACTCCGGTGGTGCTGAGTATTCGGGAATCGAACGCGGAATGTCTGCTGGAGGGAGTGGTGCGGGTGTCGCATCCGCAAACGGGAATGGGAGTCGAGTTCACGGAGGGCCAAACGCACGATCAGCGGGCGCGGGTGGGGGAACTGATCGGCCGGCTCGTGAGCAATCGCGAGGTTCCGCGAATTTTTGTCGGGCGGAAGGAAGGCCTGAAAGAAAACCAGCACGCGACGCCGAATCCCAGGTCCCACGCCGAGCGAGATGCCGAAGCGCCCGACCCGCTCCTGGATCTGGTTCGATCCGGACCGTCGTTGAGCGCGGAGCAGTTTCTGAACGACTTGCGCGCGCAGCGGCTCGGCAAGCGCCGCGACCCGCGGATCGATCTGGCGTTGCCGGTGCTGCTTACCGGGACCGACGTGAGCGGACGTCCTCTGGATCAAAGAGTGATGACGGTCAATATCAGTCGGCGCGGAGCGCTGTTGGATGGGATCCACGGAATGCTCAAGCTGGGCGACAAGATTTCTCTCTCGCGCTTGCACAAGAAAGAGGAGTTTCGAGTTGCGTGGGTAGGGGGAGAGGATACTGCGGCGGCAGGTCAGATCGGAGTGGCCGCGGTCGGTCCGAATACTTCGTTTTGGGATGAGGTGCTCGAAGCGACCGCGCAGTCAGGGCTGGAGGCGGCCAGCCTTCGTGGGAACGACGGCGGGACGGGGCATTAGCAGGTCGCTGAAAAACTCGTCGGGTGCCCCATCCTTGCGCGGCCCTTTGCGCAAGGGTGGGATTCCACGAATGTGTCCCGCCAGGGATTTGTATGCTGCACTTATTTTTGGGTGGCGCACTGGATCACCACCGCTGCGATAACCCAGTTTTTCAGCAATCTGTCGGCGGCGTTGGAAATGTTACACTGCCTCGCCGGAGGATTTTGTGTTAGACGAATTTGGGCCATCTGCAAAAAGCGAACGGGACCGAGCATTGGGGATGGGCGCGGGGATCACGCGCCGGGATTTTCTGAACGGAGTAGCACTCACGGTGGGAGCTTCTATCGTTCCGCCGGAAATGTGGGCTGCCGCAGCCGCCGATTTGGAAGCGCAGGACATCCCAGGTTACTACCCTCCTGGCAAAACCGGCCTGCGCGGAAGTCATGCCGGGTCGTTCGAGACCATGCACAAGGTCCGCGACGGCGCTTTCTGGGACGATGCTCCCAAGGCCGTGGACACGGGCGAATCTTACGATCTGGTGATCGTGGGCGGAGGCATCAGCGGACTCGCCGCCGCGCATTATTTCCGCAAGGCCGCGGGCGACAAAGCGCGCATCCTGATTCTTGAGAACCACGACGACTTTGGCGGACACGCCAAGCGCAACGAATTCCGTACGGGCAACCGCACTATCCTGGGGTTCGGAGGCACGTATTCCATTGAAAGCCCGTGGCCCTATAGCGCAGTCGCGAAGTCTCTGATCGTAGAGCTAGGTATTGATGTGCCGTCGTATCACAAATATGTCAGCAAGGATCTCTACCGTTCGTTGAGTCTGAAGCCCCGCATTTTCTTCGATAAGGAAACCTTTGGAACCGATAAGCTGGTTGCGAACGCGGTTCATGCCGGCTGGGATGAGAGCGGCGTCAACGATGTAGGCGGCGAAGCAGCCTTGCGGGAATTTCTGAAAGAAGCTCCGCTGTCGGCGAAAGCCAAGGAAGATTTTCGGCAGCTGCTCACGGAGGAGAAAGATTATTTCCCCGGTCTCAGCTCCGACGAAAAGAAGGCGCGTCTCGCTCGCGTGAGCTATGCGAAATACCTGACCGATACGGTCGGCGTGAGTGATGAGATCGTGAAATTGTTCCAGGCCTTCCCGCACCCGCTGTTCGGCGTGGGCATCGATGCGGTCCCCGCACAAGACGCCTGGGGCCTGGAATTGCCCGGATTCAAGGGCCTCAAACTCGATCCCGCACCGGGCAAAGGGATGAACCGCGACGCCATTCACAGCGACGAAGCGGAAAAATACTTCTTTCACTTTCCCGACGGCAACGCGTCGATCGCCCGGCTGCTGGTCCGCAACCTGATCCCGGCCGCGATTCCAGGAAGCTCGGCCACCGACGTGGTGCTGGCCAAGGCCGATTACTCGAAACTCGATGTGCCGTCTTCTTCGACGCGCATCCGGCTGAACAGCACAGTGGTTAAGGTGAATCACCGGGGTGATCCGGCCTCGGCAAAAGAAGTGGAAGTCAGCTACTTCACCGAAAAGAAGCTCAGGACGGTGCGCGCCGCGAACTGCATTCTGGCGTGCTGGCATGTGGTGATTCCCTACATCGCGCAGGAATTGCCGGACGCGCAGAAAGAAGCGCTCGCCTCGGCGCAGAAAGTTCCGCTGCTCTACAACAACGTGCTGGTGCGCAACTGGAGCGCCTTCCAGAAGCTGGGCGCGAGTACGATTTACTCGCCGGGAATGTACCACACCAGCGTGAGCCTGGATCTTCCGGTCAGCATCGGCGGCTATGAGTGCACGAAGAATCCGGACGAGCCGATCGTGGTGCATATGATGAAGGCGGCCTGCAAGCCGGGACGTCCGGCGCGCGAGCAGCACAAGCTGGGGCGCATCCAGCTCTATAGCACGACGTTCGAAACTTACGAGCGCAACATTCGCGAGCAACTAGCGCGGATATTGGGTCCGGGCGGATTCGATCCCGCGCGCGACATCATGGAAATCACGGTCAATCGCTGGCCGCACGGCTACGCCTATGAATACAATTCGCTGGCCGACCAGTTCTGGCTGGAAGGGGGCGAGACGCCGTGTGAGGTGGCGCGCAAACCGTTCGGCCGGCTGGCGATCGCGAACTCGGACGCGGGCGCATACGCTTACACCGACAGCGCCATCGATCAGGCTTACCGCGCGGTGCAGGAGTTGAAGAGATAGTACGGAGGCTCAGGCTCTATGGCGAAGCGTCCTGTGAAGCGATCATCTTCGCGATCAAGGTCGCGATCATCGATCACTGCGAAGACGTCCGCGAAGTCGCAGCCCAAGGCGGATCGTCCGTTTGCTCCCGGTTATGGCATTGTCGGAGCTGAAGACGGTAAGGGCCTGCTCTCTTGGGCTTGGGTTGCCAGGAAAATGGACAACTGCCGGACGTTCTGGCTGGCAACGATTCACGCGGGTTTCTACGCGGGGCAGGCGCGTCCGCATGTGATGCCGGTGTGGGGAGTGTGGCTTGACGATGCTTTCTTCTTTTCGACCGGACGCAAATCCCGCAAAGGTCAAAATCTCGCTGCCAAGCCCGCATGTACGATTACCAATGACGATGGCGAAGAGGCGGTGATCGTTGAGGGACTGGCGACTCAAGCCACGGATGCAGCGGAGCAGGAGCGCGTCGCGATTGCCTACAAGAAGAAATACAAGATGGATCCGCGCAGCATGGGAGAACCGATCTTCCGCGTCCAGCCGAGCCGAGTCTTCGGTTTTGTGGAGAAAACTTTTCCGCAGTCCGCAACTCGATGGACACTGTGAGGCGTGTTTGATCTCCCGTAGAGACGGGGCTTGCCGCGTCTCCCGCTTAGCCCAGCAAATGTTTTCGCGCGGACAGATGAGCTCCCGTCAGCAGCAGCAGCCCTGACAGGAATGCCCAGAACATCAGGCTCACCGAGATGGCGAACGGGCCATATACTTCCGCGAAATTCAGGCGCGGCAGGGCATAGATATAGGCGTACTTCAGCGCTTCGGAGAGTAATCCCATGATCACCGCTGCTGGCAGGACTCCTAGAGCTGGCACCTTGCCGTTTGGCAACAGCCAGTAGATTAGGAAGAAGATCGCAATGCTGGCGAGGATCGAAAAGATCTTCATGATCACAAAGTCCATCGCTTGCACATACCAGCCGTCATAGCCATGCAGCACATTCTTCAAGATGGCTACATTTTTGGCGGTCAATCCTACAGAGAGCAGGGCAAGCGATCCGCAGGCGAACACCAGACCGAGCGACATCAACTGATTTCGCAGGTAAGAACGGTTGTTGCGAAATCTCCAGACACGGTTCAGCGCAACTTCTAGCGGCAGGAAAATTCCGGTGGAGGTAATCAGCAGCATGGCCAGCGAGAACACTTCCGCTCGATGATGCGTCCCAACCAGCGCGTTCAGGTTCCGGATCACGAATTCCTGGCCAGTCGGAAGATAGTCGCGCAACAGACTCTCGACTACGCTGTACATCACCTGGGAACGAATGACGTATCGGATCAGCGTCATCAACAAAAGCAGGAAGGGGAAAAACGACAGAATGAAGTTGGCGGCGACCGAAAAGGCGAAAGTGTGGACTTCGGTCCGGAGCAGATAGCGCGCGGTGGAGCGCAGAACACCGTCAGCTGGAGCGGCACGATGCTCGGCTGCGCCTTTCTTTTCGGAGAGCTCAATGGGAGTGATCGAGGACACTGGTTTCTCAATATTATCAAATACTTACGGGTTGCGGTCGAGGCACTCTGGGCTTGGGTCTACGGTGCTTGGCGGTGGATTGAAGCTTGGGGTCATATTCGTTTCCGTGGGTTCCAGGAAATGTCTCAGCGTGTTTCAGCAATCTCTCAGCAATTTCGTTCTTGCCAATCGGAATCTTCCTGCTATTATCTGGTGCTTCGTCAACCGGACCGGTTGGCGATGAGCAAGCAGGATTGACGTTTCCGTGTCAGCAGTGGGATATCGCGCCTTCGTTTTCGCGGCTTCACGGCATTTCGTTGCGGGTAACCGTTCGACGAAATGCAGGGGAGCCGTTTTTGTTGGTGCATCATTGCTCGCGCGCGGTGACGCCAGCGAGATTCTTACCGTCGCTTTGAGAGAGTGCCTTGTATCGGATGTCCGGTAAAGCGAGGCAAACAGAAAAGAGGCGGAAGAATAATTCTTAGACCAGGTGAAAGGAGTTTCTTTGTGAGAGAGAAGGGTACTGTGAAGTGGTTCAACGGGGCGAAGGGATACGGATTCATCCAACGCTCCACCGGCGAGGATGTGTTCGTGCATTTCTCGGCCATCCAGGAGAACGGCTATCGCTCGCTGAACGAAGGCGAGACCGTCGAGTTCGATCTGCTGAAAGGCCCGAAGGGCTTCCAGGCGGGCAACGTCGTACGCGCCGCATAAAATTTCTCCAACCAGTTCGCAAACCCTCTCAGATGTGTGGAGAGGGTTTTTTATTTGGCGGAGAAAGGTGTTTCGGAGGGTCTCCGAATTTTGGCGGTTTTGACTCCATTTTTGGATGTTTACTGAATGGGTATTATAAAGTGTATTACTTTATGTACCCTCCCCCCCTCCCCCCTCAAGTTCCCGCAACGCTATGACTTTAAAGGACCTACTCCTATCAACTACATGGATAAGGACTTAAGCCCGATTTTCGGCCTAAATTCCCGTTTTGGGGCGGTTTTGGGACGGATTCGTGCGCGTTTCCGCACTGCGTTTTGTCCACATTTGCTCAACAGCTTAGTTTATCAAAGAGTACTGGGCCGCTGCTTCTCGAACTTTCTTGAAGACAGCGCTCCGGCTTTGCCGGTCAGCTGCCATTGTCGCATTGGGCGAGTTGCGCGTCTGTGAGGGTGGTCACGAATGAATGTGACGAAAAATCCGGTGGTCGATAAAGAATTCGCCGCATGCGGTTCACACGTTGGATGATTTGACGAGGATCAAATGGCCCGCCCAAGCAGAGCTTGGACGGCACACCATCTAGAGTTCGAGGGTGGGCTGGGCCGCTCCTTCCACCCCCGCCTCACTAACTAGGACTGTTCTTTGTAACGGTCCGGTATGGGGTGATTCTGGATGTCCTGCATAGCTTCAAGAAGTTTGAATGTGTCGTTTGCATCGAGCCTCTCGCCTGAGTAGCGAACCTCGTACAATCCCTGAAGATTGGAGGGAAGCTGCACGCCCTCCCGCACTAACAGAATGAATCGTCTGCCGAAGAGGGCCTGTGCCGCCCCAATCTCAATGAGCACGTTTGGATTCAGAATCTGATGCTCCTTTCCCTCTGCGTCCTTCACAACTTTGTCCACATCCACGTGGATGATGGCTGCACCGCAGCTCCGCATTAAGCCCATGACTTTGTCCGGTACGGGTTTCGATACAGATTGCCTCTCCTCGGCAACCACAGGCTCATACTTCCCCCAGATAATGAGCTTCTTGATTGGGTCAAGGAAGTCTTTGTTTTTCCCATGCGTGATAAAAACCCTCTTGTTCGTCTGGTCGATCACAGGCGATGCACTCGTTGGGCCTTTACCGAGGTCGCTCTGAACGGGCTCTTCGGTATTCTCCTCGACCAGTTCTTCAATCGGCTCGTCGGGGTCGTAGGTTTCTTCCTCGGATGTGCCTGTGCCAGCTCCATCCAGGGAGATGTACAGCTTGTCCTTAATCGTCTCTACCAATCCCAACGAACGCGCCCCTTCTAGAATCATTTCAAAAACGGCACCCGTCCGTTTTTTCGGCACGCCCATGTCACCGTTCAGAACATTGATAGCGATTTCTTTTCGTGGAACGGCGCCACCGTCGTATTGGCGCAGGAACTGACCTATCACACGTGGTTTCAGGAACGCCTCTCGCTTCGCAACCAGATCGTCCCCCTCGGTCTTGGGCTTGAAGATTCGTAGCCCGAGGGGTGTCAGCTCGATTTGAGCAGATTGGCCCCCACCATTCGTCAAACCGTAGGCAATGGCTGCGCCAGTTATCATTTTGAAGGGGCCAGTGGTAGGGCCTACTTTCATAGCGGCCGCCACTTTGAGTGGGGTTGCTGGTTTGGCGTTGTAGTTCTCGACGATAGCTCTGGGAACTCGCATCGCCTCGTCTAAGGAGTACGCAGGAATGTCAGCTTGGCTGACCTGAACCCGTTTTGGAGGTTTAACATCTCTAGGGGCACTGGAACCGCTGTTTTGCCCTGAAGTAGATTTCTTCGGCATTAGACCTCCGTGGCGCAAAGCAAACTCTGAAGGATAACTTAGATAGTCGAAGTTAGTGGCATACTAGCGCATCGGTTAGAAGAGTCAACGGGAGAAATCTTGACTCATGCTGCAGCAATTGTCTGGAGTCCGGAGGATAAATAATCGGCTACAAGAATAGAGCCGGCTGCCGAGTGTCGGCTCTACCTGAATCGCGTTGGGCGATGCTCTCAGCTCGGCGAAGTAGAAGGCTGTAGAGATGCGGCCTGGTATTCTCCAGTGCATTCAAGCGGTCACGTACGTAATCTTCCTGTTTGTAGATACCAATCAAACGAAGAAGCTCGCTTTGCTGAGCATAGTGTGGACTTCCGGAAAAAGCGCATGTTACCAGAGCGCCACTAGCAATCAACACCGTGGAGCGTTTGTACAGATCGACCCGATTATATCGGGCTCGCGTCGCGGTGATTGACATCCCAAGTTTGCGACATGCCCGAGCCTCCCGTTGTCTTGCCGCTCGCCGTTGGAGCTGGGTATCTCTCTGCTCGAGTCTCGCGGAAAAAGGAATGTCTTCGATGCGGCCACTGAGGCACAATGCTGCCAACGCGAAATCTGCGGGAACCTCTCTAGGTAGTGGGTTCCCGAAACCGTCTCCGTCCCTCTTAATGAACTCTCGGAGTGTCGCGTGTGATGGCGTCGCCAACTTCTCTTCGAGTTGCGCCAAGACCGGGGCGATCAAGGAATTCTCACATTGACCGCTCGTTTCGTGAAGATAGAAGCAGTCGTGCAGCCTTGCGTCCGGCGAACTGCAAAAGGTCAGGCCACAGGCCGGGCAAGTTTCATGGTGGGTTTCGCAAACAATGATGTTTCCGCAGTCCTCGGATGCGCAAGAGAAATAAGCTGGGGCCCTGCAGACCAGGGCGTCGCGCGCGCCATAGCTGGACTCGCTTTCTTGGAATTCGCAAATTCCGAGTTGTTCTCGTCCCCGCTGCACTGTTCGACCCCTGGAGTCCTACCCTATGGCGTTATATTACCCGGCAGTCTCCAGCCGTCAAGTATCGTCCATGTAAACACCAGCGGAACCATGGGGCGGGACGTTTCGTGACAGGTACATGGACAGACGTCTCCTGATTTTCTGTCATGGCGCGAGAAAATCCCGGAGGGCGGCGACTGTGGAATCCCACCCTTGCGCAAAAGGCCGCGCAAGGATGGGGCGCCCGGCCCTAAATGTCAATCAATTCATTCGATAACCGGTTCTTGCGGTCCGACGGCTTTACACTGGCACATGCAGTTGATATAGCTTGTGATTGTACAGGTGCAAGCTTTCATTGTATTTCCCGGCTTGTTGCAGAATTCGTGGGGTGGGGCTGTTAGACGGCAATCGAGAGTCGACTTATGTCTGGGGTCCTCCGAAAGTTCCGCGTACCCTTTGCAACCCATTGGTTTTACTGTGTTCTCGCACTTATTCGTGTCACAGTGAGGGTTGAATTGGGTTGTGCATACGGTTGCCTGAGCCGTGGCAAGTGCGTCTTTCGTTGCTAGTGTAAGATCGGCCCCCTTCCCCATGACAGTTCCAGTAAATTGCTTCCCCTTAAGGCTAGCCCTGCAGCACTCATCCTCCGCCGCCCATGGTGTAGAAGCGAAACACGCAACCAGCATCACAACGAGAAAGCTCATCCGTGTCATAGCATCCTCCTAATTTTAAGCTCTGCGTATCAGGAACCCTTTTGCGTATCCCTTTTAATAGGGGACTCGCTCAAGGAGTCCGTTTAGTTTGGGGTTGGTTCTCGGGGACACCAACTTCGATTTGTCAGAGGCTCGGCCGGGTGCGCCGCTTCTCGCTTTTGAGAAGTGGCCGGCGGAGAACCCAAACCGCGCCTTGTGGCGACAGCATCGCGGGCCACCCTTCGGCTATCTCTCAGGGCAGGCTTTCTCAAAAAGAGTGAGAAGTGGCGTACCCCCAGTTGGGTTAGTCCCAACGATCAAAGGCAACCCGCGTTAGACCATCCACTTTAATGTGGCCTACCCGCCCGACTAACGTCGGATCCCAAGAGCCTAGTTAAGGAAGGCATGGTACTCGGAGCATCCAAGCGGGGATAAGCTGCCGTTGGGCGAGCAGCCACCCCCATGTGATCCCAAGAGCGATTACGACGTTTCGCTCAAGGGCGCGGTAATCCTTCAAGAGCCATTCGATCTCTCTTCGGAGATACTCGTACTCTTTCAGGTAGAACTCGGTCGCGGAATGCGCGTATTTGCCTCGGCCCGGGGACATAGGCGGAGCGATCCTAACCTATAGAACGAAATTGGCTGCCCGTTCCCTTCATTTTTCGCGGCCAGGTGGCACGGGCTATTGCAATCATTTGGACTCACGAGGGTGCCCCGTCCAAGCTCGGCTTGGGCGGGCCCGCTAAGCGGCCGGGTGCTTCTTTACTATCGGAAAGATACCTGCCTGCTCTCTCCGCCGCGCGGTCCACTGGGACTCGATTTCTACTCACTCCGTCTTCTCCTGGCACGAGTTAAAGGCAGCGGACAGGAGTGTCCGCTCTACACGAGCCAATCTTCGGGACGCGCGGATTTCGTGATGCTGTAGAGTGCGTGCCTCAGCGGCTGAACAGTTTGCTGAAAACCCGGTTTTCGATGGTCCAGCCCCTGAAGGGGCTTCTGATTCCGAAGAACTCACGGCATCGCTGAAGCGATGCCCTGATACGAAGCGTGAGTTTTTGAGCGGGTGCGGCACTTCTCGCTTTTGAGAAGTGGCCTGCGGAGAACCGAAACCGCGCCTTGTGGCGACAGCATCGTGGGCCACTTCTCAAAAAGCGTGAGAAGTTGCGCACCTCCGGTTGGCTAGTCCCAGCGATCACAGGCAACCCGAGTTAGATTCTGCACTTTGATGTGGCTCACCGCCTCGAGAAAATCCTCACAGGTCGGCGACTGTGGAATCCCACTCCTTCGGCTTCGCTCAGGGCAGGCTCTTGCGCAAAAGGCCGCGCATGGATGGGGCACCCGGCACCCGGCACCATCGCCGCCCCACCCTTGCAAAGCCGACACCCGAAACTATCATAGGTCATCGATCATAGATCATAGATCAAGGAGCAAGGGAGCCGTGACCACACGCCAAAGCACCAATCGTCAACCCCAGTTTCACACTCAACTCGGCGGAGCCGCGGTCCAGATCTTTGCCGCCAATGATCGGATGAACCAGATGCTTATCGAACATCTGGACTCTGCTGCCTGGAGAGCGGAACCGCCCGGTAAAATCAAAGTACGCACCATTGCGGCGATTTTCACGCATATGCACAATGTCCGCTGCAAGTGGGTCAGGCTTACCGCTCCGCATTTAAGAGTTCCAGGACAACTCAAGCGCGCGCACTGCACGCCGCAGCAGGCCCGTGCGGGATTGGCCGAGAGTGCCGCTCGCTGCGCGGAGATGCTAGGTGAATCGCTCGGCGGTGGTGAGGACGAAGGCCGCGTCGAGAAGTTTCTGAGAGACGGCTGGGCTCGGCCTTGGCCGGTTGGCGTGGAAATGCTGTGCTACATGCTTTCTCACGAGGCCCACCATCGCGGGCAGGTGTGCATGCTCGCGCATCAGCTCGGATTCCCGTTGCCGAACGGGGTGGCTGCTGGGATCTGGAATTGGGAAAAGCTGTGGAAAGAGTGCGGGTCGCGTGGCGGCCCCGGCTACGATTCTTAAGGGGTGCAATGGCTTGAATCAGGCATCGCGGGGCCCTAACGCCCGCGTTTTCATTGGCTTTCTGCGCCTGGGATTCTGACGGGAATTAAAGCAACTTGGCAGAAGGATTCCGCACCCTAAAAACAAGCATACGGGAGAAACCAGAATGAAATTGAAACGGATATGCGGAGTACTGTTCGCAATCGCTCTTACCATCCCTGCTTCGGCACAGATTTCCGTGTACATCGGAAGCGCGCCGCCACCGTTGCGTTACGAACAGCGCGGGCCGGTTCCGGGCCCGGGCTACGTCTGGGTCGAAGGATATTGGGCCCCGGATGGGCATCACTACCGGTGGGTGGCGGGGCGTTGGGAGCGCCCGCCCTACGAAGGGGCATATTGGAGCCATCCGCACTACGATCATTACCGGGAAGGCTGGAGGTTGCATGAAGGCCACTGGGATCGTGAAGACCACGACAGGGATCGGGAACACCGTGACGAGGACCACCACGAACATTGAACGACGATCACTGAACGACGATCATTGAACGATGATCATTGAACGATGAGGTTGACCATTAGCGATTGAGCTATTGCCGGAGTTTGGCGCTTTTGCCGACGGCTATTAGGAAAATGGCGCTTTTGCCTTCGGCATGTGGGGAGAAAAAGCGGGTCACTTCGTCGTCATAAAAGGTGAGGCCGGTGGCTCCCAGGCGCTGGGCATAGGCTGCGAGATAGAGTTTGCCGCCGAGGATGCCGGCCTCAAGTTGTACGGCGCGATAGCCGCGGTTTCCAAAGCGATCGAAAATCGGGCGTAAGTCTGCCAGGAAGAAAATATCCACGGCGGCATCGGCAGGTAACTGCTGCTCCAATCCGAGGTAGCCGGCTTCGTCGCGAAAATTTCCCCGCTTCAGGCACTCGAGCACTTTACGGTCGCGGTGGAAGACGTAGGCTCCGGAATCGAGGCCTTCGACGGCGTGGACAATCAGGTAGAGGTGGTTGAGTTGAGATCCGAAAGGATTGAGGAAGTCGGCGGATATGCCGCGCGTCGCCCGGTCGAGCATGGTGGAGAGCTGGGTCAGGCTGATCGGCGTGCGCGTGAACTGGCGGCTGGAACCGCGGCGCAGGATGACCTGCTCGATGGGATCGCGAGGCATTTCGGCGTCGGATAAGGGCGTGAGCTGAACGATGGGTCCGGCAGGCGGCGGGGAATCGCTCAGCTCAGGGCGACCCAGTGGAGTAGGTCTGTGCCATGCTGCAACTTCTTCGGCCGAATCGAGCGAAGACGCGGCGTGCATTTCGCGCATCAGCGGGTAGTCAATCTCGTCCCGTGAGAGCGGCACAGTTTCGAGGCCAAGCGGGAGGATTTCTGCAAGCGTTCGAGCAGTGGTTTGCGAAGGTGGAGCGAGTTGCCCAGAGAGCCCGGAGTCGTGACCCAAGGCCACGAGCGAGAAGGCCACCTCGCGCTGGGAATCTACATCCAGCAGGCGGTTTACCGTCGCGTCGACAAATCCGCACACTACCTTGGCGGGCAGGCCCAGGGCGGTGGCGACGGCCAGCAGGTTGGCGAGCATCGTGCCGTTATCCCAGCCAAAATGACGGTAAGTGCGGGCCTGATACTTCCAGGCATTGCGCCAGTAGGTGCAAGTGCAGACGATGGTGAGCGGCGCGTGAGCGATGGCAGGTTCGCCTGCGGTGGCGTCGACCAGGACGCTGCGATAGTCTCCGGCGCGCAGCTGGCGCAGGCCGAACTCGGCGGGAGCAAAGTGATAGACGCCGGCCTGAAGGTTGGCGAGGTCGCCACAAACTAGGTAGAGCTCGACCTCGTAGAGCGC